>Ga0208750_1000098_pt1 | contig 23139 bp, 21 predicted proteins | sample Knorr_S15_td_O2m_FD_185602 | JGI IMG/M metagenome (GOLD analysis project Ga0208750, IMG submission 185602) | Marine microbial communities from Southern Atlantic Ocean transect - Knorr_S15_td_O2min_ad_340m_LV (SPAdes) (version 2) | ecosystem: Environmental > Aquatic > Marine > Oceanic | place...
AGGCATCATCATTAACTTCATTAAACTTTATTTTATATGACTTATTCTTAAAGGTCTTTATACTATCAAGTTTAAATGGAATATGTTTTTTATTTATTTCTATAAATAAAAAATCAACTATTGATATATTGTTAGAGTATTTACCCGAGACTTTTAGTATTAAACTTCCATTAAAACCATGTTTTGTAATGATGGTTCCAATTTTAGTATAACTAAAATTCATGTTTTAGAAATATAAGCTTATTTTTCTTCAGCCGGAGCTTCTTCTTCCTTATCAGGAGCTTCTTCCTTATCTGGAGCTTCTTCCTTATCAGGAGCTTCTTCCTTATCAGGAGCTTCTTCCTTATCAGGAGCTTCTTCCTTATCTGGAGCTTCTTCCTTAGCCGGAGCTGTTTCTTCAGCAGGAGCTGTTTCTTCAGCAGCAGCAGTTTCCTCAGCAGCAGCAGTTTCCTCAGCCGCCTTAGCTTCTTTTTTAGCCTTAGACTCTTCTGATCTTTTCTTGCTAGATTCTTCTTCTCTTTTACGAGCTTCTTTTTTATTAGACTCTAATGTAGATTTAAGATCTTCAATCTTTTTCTCAATTTTTGCACCTTTCCCCTTTTTCCATTCATCAAATCTTTTCTTTGCTTCTGCTTCTGTGAAAGCACCTTTTTGTACACCAAGATTTAAATGTTTTCTAAGCAAGACACCTTCATAAGAAAGAATTGCCTTTGCTGTATTTGTTGGCTGAGCACCTTTTTCTAACCACTTTACAGAAGAATCGAAATCTAATTCTATTGATGCGGGATTAGTATTAGGGTCATATGTGCCTAATTTTTCAATATATTTTCCATCTCTTTTTGATCTTTCATCTGCAACTACTATCCAATACATTGGGTTACCTTTTTTACCGTGTCTTTGAAGTCTAATTTTTACTGCCATAACATATTAATATTTAGGGTACTCGACCCTGGTTACTAATTATAAGCTGCAAATTTAGCATAATATTTTTATTTGCTTATGTATTTGACTATTTTTGGACCAATACAATGAAATAGAAAAAATGGATTACTCTAAAGAATTTAAAAAGTATGCTACAAAGCATCATGGTATTAACTCGATGTATTATGAAAAGATAGTTAGTAGTATGACACCATACATTATTGAAGAAAGACAATTAAACGTTGCTCAAATGGATGTTTTCTCAAGACTTATGATGGATAGAATAATGTTTTTAGGAACTGCTATTACAGATAGTGTTGCAAATGTTATTCAAGCTCAATTGCTTTTTCTTCAAAGTACAGATTCTTCAAGGGATATTCAGTTATATATAAATTCTCCTGGAGGAGGAGTTTATGCTGGTCTGGGAATATACGATACAATGCAATTTATCAAGCCTGATGTCGCCACAATATGTACTGGCTGTGCTGCATCTATGTCAGCAATTTTATTATGCGCTGGTAAGAAGGGTAAAAGATCTGCACTTAAACATTCAAGAGTTATGATTCACCAACCACTTGGAGGAGTTTCAGGTCAAGCTGCTGATATTGAAATTACAGCTAGAGAGATTCTAAAGCTAAAGGATGAATTGTACAAAATTATTTCTAAGCATAGCAGTCAAAGTTTAAAGAAAGTGGCCTCTGATAGTGATAGAGACTACTGGATGAAATCTGAAGAAGCACTTAAATATGGAATGGTTGATGAGGTCCTAAACTAATTTAGTATGAGTGAAAAGGAAATTCTATGTTCTTTTTGCGGAAGAACAAAATCACAAACAAAACTTTTAATTGCTGGTTTAGATGCACACATATGTGATATATGTATTTCTCAAGCTGACATTATATTAAAAGATGATGAATCAAGCAATCAATTAGATTCAAGTAATTTTGATTTAAAACCCCCTAAAGAGATAAAATATTTTCTTGATAAATATGTTATCGGTCAAGACCGAGCAAAAAAAGTATTATCAGTGGCTGTTTATAACCATTATAAAAGAATACTTCAAGATAAGTCAGAAGATGAAATAGATATTCAAAAAAGTAATGTTTTATTAGCTGGACCTACAGGAACTGGGAAGACCTTGTTAGCCCAAACAATTGCAAAATTATTAAAAGTTCCATTAGCTATTGTTGACGCTACTGTTTTAACTGAAGCGGGATATGTTGGCGAAGATGTTGAAAGTATTTTAAGCAAGTTATTACAGGCTGCAGATTTTGATGTTAAAAAAGCAGAAAATGGAATTGTCTTTATTGATGAAATAGATAAAATTGCAAGGAAAAGAGATAATCCTTCAATTACTAGAGATGTTTCAGGTGAAGGAGTTCAGCAAGCATTATTAAAACTTCTAGAAGGAACTAAGGTAAATGTTCCGCCAAAAGGGGGAAGAAAACATCCAGATCAAAAATTTATTGAACTGAATACTTCTAATATACTTTTTATAGCTGGAGGAGCTTTTGATGGAATTGAAAAAATTATAAAAACAAGACTGAACCTTCAGTCAATAGGTTTTAAAATGTCAAAAGAATATAAACTTCAAAAAGAAGAAGGTAATGTTTTAAGATATATTAATCCTCATGATGTTAGGACATACGGTCTTATCCCTGAAATTATAGGAAGACTTCCTGTATTGAGTTTCTTAAATCCCCTTTCAAAAGATGCTCTTAGAGACATAATGACAGTTCCTAATAATGCTTTAATAAAACAATATGAGAAACTATTTGAAATGGATGGTATAAGTTTTTCTATTACTCCTAGTGCAATAGATTATATAGTTGATAAAGCAATGAAATATAATTTAGGAGCAAGAGGCTTAAGAAATTTATGTGAAGCTATTCTAAATGATGCAATGTTTAATCTTCCTAATTCTGGAGTTAAAGATCTTAAAGTAACTAGAGTCTATGCTGATCAAAAGTTACAAATGATAGACATGGTATATTTGAAAGCAGTTTCTTAATTTAAAGATTTTAATTCTTCCAAGTAATCTCTAGAATTTGAAAGTCTTGGAATTTTATTTTGTCCTCCTAGTTTCTTTTTTAAAGCCAGCCAATCATAAAACAGACCAGGTCTTGCTTTAACAACTTTTGGCATTTTCATAGTTGAATCTCTATATCTTTTTGCCTCATAGTCTGAATTTATATTTTTTAAATTTTTATCAAGAGTTTTTGTAAAATTCTCTAAATCCTTAGGTTCATTGGAAAACTCAATTAACCATTCATGACTACCTGTATCATTTGAACTCATAAATATTGGAGCTGCAGTATAATCTTTAACCCTACAATTATTTGTTTCAGCAGCTTTAGCTAATGCAACTTCTGCATTTTCTATTATTAATTCTTCTCCAAACACATTAATAAAATGTTTCGTTCTTCCCGAAACTTTTATCCTATAGGGGTTTAATGAAGTAAACTTAATTGTATCTCCTATTTTATATCTCCATAATCCTGAATTAGTAGTGATTACTAAAGCATAATTTACATCAAGTTCTACGTCGCTTAGAGGGATTATTTTATCTGTACTATTAGTTGGTATAAACTCATAAAATATACCATAATCTAGCATAAGTAGTAACTCGGAGGAATAATTTTGATCTTGAATTCCAAAAAAACCTTCAGAAGCATTATATATTTCAAAATATTTGAATTTTTTTGATGGAAACATGTCTTTGAATAACGACCTATAGGGTTCGAAATTTACTCCCCCATGAAAATAAACTTCACTATTTTCCCAAACTTCAAGTATATTATCCTTTTTGGTTTGATTAAGCACATTATTAAGTAGAACCATCATCCAAGAAGGAACTCCAGCAAAACTCGTTACTTTTTGATTTAATGATTCCTTTATTATTGCTTTTACTTTTTCTTCCCACTCAGGAATCAGTGAAGTTTTTTGACTAGGTGTACTGCTTAATTCTGCCCAAAAAGGAAGATTGTCAATTATTATTGCAGATAAATCACCATAATAGCTAGTATTATTTTCATAGATTTCTCTTGATCCACCTAGCCTAAGACATTTCCCTGCTAGAAGTTGAGAGTTTTCATTATTGTTAAAATATAATGATAGCATATCCTTTCCAGCTTTATAATGGCAGTCATCAAGACTTTCATAGCTAATAGGGATAAACTTACTCTTTGCATTAGTAGTTCCACTTGACTTTGCAAACCATTTTATTGGAGTGCTCCAAAAAATATTCTGTTCTCCTTTTCTCATTCTTTCAATAGATTGACTTATGTCTTCATAGAAAACAGTATCTAATCTATTGTTAAAATCTTTATAGCTTTTAATGCTTTTAAAATCATATTTTTTCCCAATCTCAGTATCAATATTATATACCAATAGTTTTCTAAGAACCTCTTGTTGAACTTCATTAGGAAATTTTTTAAATAATTCAATTTGATGAATTCTTTTTTTTAAAAACCAAGAAGCTACAGAATTGAATAAAGGAATTGGCATGGTTTATATATATTTATTATAAATAAAAATATAATGTTCTCAGGAGTTTTGCAAAAGATGACAAGTATTAATGATAACCCAATTAGGTACATTCTAGAGTTTGAATCAAACTTTATATTAATGAATCAGGCTATTAATAAGGAAATTCATATTTCAAAAAAAGGGTATTGTTGTTTGTCATGTAGCGGCAATATTGAGATTTTCGCTAATGGGTTTTGTAAAAAATGTTTTTTTGAGTCACCAAAGTCTGGAGACTGGATTATGAGACCAGAGCTGAGCAAAGCTCATCTAGATCAGGAAGATAGAGATCTTGATTTTGAAAAAGAAATGCAATTACAGCCGCATATTCTATATTTATCTATCACCAGTGGCCTTAAAGTTGGTGTGACAAGAGTAAAGAATATGCAAACTAGATGGATAGATCAAGGTGCTGTTGAGTCAATTATACTTCTTGAATTACCTAATAGATATTTAGCAGGTTTAGCTGAAGTTGAATTGAAAGAAGATTACTCTGATAAAACAAATTGGAGAAAAATGCTAACCAATGAAATTAATAGAGTAGATCTAATAAATGAAAAAAAGAATGCTCTTGATAAATTATCCAATGACTTAAAAAAATATAAATCAGGAAATGATGAGGTATATAAATTTAATTATAATGTTTTGGATTATCCGAAATCTGTTAAATCTAAGAGTCTAAAGAAAGCTAATGAAATAAATGGCAAGTTAGTTGGTGTTAAAGGGCAATATTTAATTTTTGAAGACTCAACTGTATTTAATGTTAGATCTAACGAAGGATATGTAGTAGAAATTGGGTTAAAATAATTGTTTTACTTCACTTTCATTAAGAAATCTATACTCACCAACTTTAGTGTCAAGTTTAATATCCATAACTCTAATCCTCTTTAGTTTGGTTACCCTATATCCAAGAGCATTACACATTTTTCTAATTTGTCTATTTAACCCTTGAGTTAGAACTATTTTAAACTTATTTTCATAAGTTTTTTCAACATAACATTTTTTTGTAAGCTTGCCCATAATTCTTACTCCACTTCTCATTTTTTGAATAAAATCTTTATCAATTCTTTTATTTAGAGTAACCAAATATTCTTTTTCTTTTTTATTTTCAGCTCTTAATACATTATTGACGATATCACCATTATTAGTTAATAATATTAAACCTTCACTATCCTTGTCTATTCTTCCTATTGTAAACAACCTTTTATTAAAATTTATATAATCTATAATATTGTTTTTTACTTTTTGATTTCCAGTACATTCAATTCCAACGGGTTTATTAAATGCTAGATACACTTTTTCTTCTTGATTATTTATTAATTCTCCATCAACTTTTATTAAATCATCTCTATTAACTTTTGAGCCTAAAACAGCAATCTCTCCATTAATATAAACTCTCCCTTGTGAAATGATTTTATCAGCTCCTCTTCTAGAGCAGAATCCAACCTCGCTTAAAAATTTATTTATTCTTATTTTTCCTTCCAAACTCTAATCCATTTTAATTTCTTCACCAACTTTTAAATCAAACTTTTTTCTAAATAGCCATACAAAAAAATATAGAAGGGGGGTATCTAAAATTGCAACAATAACTTTAAATAAAAATCCAGAAATAATTAAAACTAAAAACTTATCACCTGGTAAAATTTCAAAAATAATTAACAATGATACAATTGTAAATGTATCTATGAATTGAGAGGTGAAAGTTGAAAAGTTATTTCTTAACCAAAGGTGTTTCCCCTTAGTTAAATTTTTCCAAAAATGATAGATTCTAATGTCAATATATTGTGCAATTAAGTATGTAAGCATTGATGCAAGTACTGCTAGGGGAGCATTCAAAAAAACTTGATTAAATATCTCATCATTAATAGGAGATGCATCTATAGCTGGAACTTGGCTAGATATTAGAATTAGTAATATTGAAAAAATTGAGGCAAAAATACCGGTTGTTACTACCTGATTAGCTTTCCTTTTACCATAAATTTCAGAGATTAAATCTGTGATCAAAAAAGTAAGAGGATAGGGTAGAATACCTACAGATAGCTCAAAAAGTTTAACACCATATATATTAATATCAAAAGGATACCAGTAAAATATTTTTGTAAAAATTAGATTAGAGGCTACAAGAGAGGTTATAAATAATCCTGCTAGAATTAGATAAATTTTATTAGCAAGAGAAATTTGATTAGTTTTCATAGTATTTTCAAATTTATGAGTAAGATTTATTTATCAATAGGCAGTAACAAAGGTAATCGTTATTCTCAAATAAAAGAAGCTCTTAAGTTGATTAGAGAAGAGATAGGGGAGATTACTTCAATATCTAAAATATATGAGACTAAATCTTGGGGGTTTGAATCAGAAAAATTTTTAAACCTATGTATAGCTATTAAATCTGAACTTTCTCCTGATAAACTTTTATTCTCAATAAATAATATTGAAGAGAAAATTGGAAGAAAAAGGGATTCAAAAATAATGAAGTCTAGAGAAATGGATATTGATATTATCTTTTATTCCAATAAAATAGTAAATCAAAAAGAATTGATAATTCCTCATCCTAAGTTACAGTTAAGAAATTTTGTGTTAGTTCCATTAAGTGAGATCGCCAATGATTTTGTGCATCCAATATTATTAAAATCTGTTAAAGAATTATTGGAATGTTCTAATGATGATGATATTCCTATAAAAACTTCACTAAGTATTATCTAGACCACATTTTTTATAAAAATCCCATAAAATAACCCCTGCTGCTACAGAAACATTAAGAGAATGTTTGGTTCCTTGTTGAGGGATTTCAAGAACGTGTTTTGAAGCTTTAATAAATTCATCTCTAACACCATCAACTTCATTACCAAATACAAAAGCATAATCAAATCCATCGACTGGTTTAAAATCTTGAATTTTAATTGATTGATCAGCTTGTTCTACAGAAACAATTATTACATTATCTTTTTCAAGTTTATTTATTAATTCTTTTGGGTCTTTCATATACTCCCAATCTACAGAATCTGTTGATCCTAAAGCAGTTTTTTCCATCCTTTGATTTTCTGGGGTTGCAGTTATACCACAGATAAACACCTTTTTAATCAAAAAAGAATCTGAGGTTCTAAATATTGACCCTACATTGTGGATACTCCTAATATTATCTAATATAACTATAGCAGGAGTTTTTTCTGCTTTTTTAAATTCTTCAATTGATTTTCTATTTAACTCTGTATTTTTTAATTTACGCATATAAGTAAAAATAAAAATATTTACTTTAGTAGAAATGCAAATATTGTGACGAAAGCTTCAAAAGTAACACCTTTAATGAAACAATACAATGATATTAAATCAAAGTATCCAGATGCAATATTATTATTTAGAGTAGGAGACTTTTATGAAACTTTTGGAGATGATGCAGTTTTAGCATCAAAGGTTCTAGGAATCATTTTAACAAAAAGAGGAGCTGGCTCTACAAGTGAAACTGAACTTGCTGGATTTCCACACCATTCAATAGGAAATTATTTGCCTAAGCTTGTAAAAGCTGGATACAGAGTTGCAATTTGTGATCAACTAGAAGATCCAAAACTTGCAAAAAAAATTGTTAAAAGAGGAGTCACTGAAATTGTAACTCCTGGTGTAGCATTAAATGATGGAGTATTAGAGCAAAAGGAAAATAACTATTTAGCATCAATCTGTTTCTTAAAAGATAAGTGTGGAATATCTTTTATAGATGTTTCAACTGGTGACTTTTATATGGCAGAAGGGTCAGTTAAACTAGCAGATCAATTATTAACTAATTATGCTCCAAAAGAAATATTAGTTTCAAAACCATCAAAAAAAATATTTCAAGAGTCATTTGATAATTTATATAACCCTTTCTTTTTAGATGATTGGGTTTTTGAAGAATCTTATGCAAAAAATAAACTGCTTACCCATTTCAATACTTCAAGCTTAAAGGGTTTTGGAATTGTTAGTCAGGATTTAGGTCAAATTGCTGCAGGAGTAATAATTCATTATCTAAACGATACAGAGCATAACAAACTATCTCACATTAATCGTATTCAAAAAATTTACCCTGATGACTATGTTTGGATGGATAGGTTTACAATTAGAAATCTTGAATTATTTAATTCAAATTTACCAGGAGGATATAATCTGGCTGATACTATTGATAATACAATAACCTCTATGGGTTCAAGGAAAATTAAAAATTGGATAGCATTTCCTCTAGTTAAAGAGAAAGAGATTAAAAGAAGACAAGATATAGTTAAATCACTAGTAAAAGAAGAAGATATGTCAGAAGACTTAATGTATAATTTTGATCATCTTATAGATATTGAAAGGGTAATGACAAAAATTGCCACATATAGAGTTAACCCTAGAGATTTAGTTCAATTAGGATATTCGTTAATGAGGGTCTCTGAAATAAAAAAAGTTTTAGGGAGTTCAAAGTCTAAAGATTTAAAAAATTTTGGTAAAAGAATTCCTAAAACTAAAAAGCATTTTGATTTAATATTTAAAACGCTGAATCAAGAAGCACCAGTTCAAATAAATAAAGGAAGCGTAATAATTGATAATTTTTCTAAAGAACTTGATGAGCTTAGATCAATTCATGAGTCAGGGAAAGAATATTTGGATCAAATACTTGAAAGAGAAACTGAAAAAACTAAAATACCTTCTTTAAAAATATCTTTTAATAATGTATTTGGGTATTATATAGAAGTTAGAAACACTCATAAGGATAAAGTTCCACAAGAGTGGATTAGAAAACAAACTTTAGTTAATGCTGAAAGATATATAACAGAAGAACTAAAATCATATGAGGAAAAAATATTGACTGCAGAAGAGAAAATTAAGACTCTAGAGAATAAAATATATATAGAATTATTAGATAAACTCCAGAAAAGTTTAGTTGATCTTAAAGAAATAGCTAACCTTATTTCAGAATTAGATGTGCTGAATTCTTTTTCTACAGAGGCTAGTAGATTTGATTATACCTGTCCAAAAATTTCTAAGGATCAAATAATCCGTATAAAAAATGGAAGACATCCTGTATTACAGAAAAATACCCCTTTTGGAGAGTCCTATGTGCCAAATAGTGTTTTATTAGATAAAAAACAGCAGATAATTATGATTACAGGACCAAATATGTCTGGTAAATCAGCAATTCTGAGACAAACAGCTTTGCTTACTTTGCTTTCTCAAATTGGTAGTTTTGTACCAGCAGAGGAAATGACATTTGGTATAGTTGATCGAATATTTACAAGAGTAGGGGCGAGTGATAATATATCTATGGGAGAGTCCACATTTATGGTTGAGATGAATGAAACGGCTTCAATCTTAAACAATCTTACAAAATCTAGTTTAATTTTATTAGATGAAATAGGAAGAGGAACAAGCACATATGATGGGATCTCTATAGCTTGGGCTATAGCTGAGTATTTGCATGAACATAAAGAGAGGCCAAAGGTTCTTTTTGCTACTCACTATCATGAACTTAATCAGATGGAGAGTTCTTTTAAAAGAATAAAAAACTTTAATGTATCGGTCAAGGAATTAAAAGATGATGTAATCTTTTTAAGAAAATTAGAAAGGGGAGGAAGTGCTCACAGTTTTGGAATTCATGTTGCAAAAATGGCTGGTATACCAAAGACAGTATTGTCATCAGCTGTAAAAAAATTAGGAACTATGGAAAGAGCAAATGGATCTCCTAAAAAAAGTGATAATAATTCAGATGATTTTCAGCTTAGCTTTTTTGATATAGAGGACCCAAAAATGCAAGAGATAAAAAAAATCATAAAAGATTTAGATATAGAAAGTTTAAGTCCTATTGAAGCTTTGCTAAAACTTAATCAAATTAAAAAAGAAATTGAAGATGAAAGTTGATTTACATGGAATAAATCATAATGAGGCTGTAGACAAAGTTGAAGAAATCATGCTTTTAAATTCAGCTAAAGGAAGTGTAGAATTAACAGTAATTACTGGAAACTCACCTGCCCTTCAGTCTAAAATTATTAATCAAGTATGTGATAAACATGGTTTTGTTTATTATAAACCTCCTCATAATGCAGGAGAGTTAGTTATTCAATATGAGAAAATTTAGGATCCCAATTATAAATAAGTAAGGATCAAAAATAGATAATAGTATCGTAAAATATTTTAAATTTGCATTCGCGCGAAAGTAGCTCAGGGGTAGAGCATCACCTTGCCAAGGTGAGGGTCGCGGGTTCAATTCCCGTCTTTCGCTCAATTGCTCGAGTGGTGGAATTGGTAGACACGTTGGACTTAAAATCCAATGAACAGCAATGTTCGTGCGGGTTCAAGTCCCGCCTCGAGTACAGAAAAGCCTCCTTTTAGGGGGCTTTTTTTGCAATTTCTATATGAGCTAAATGATGTTCAGTATGCCATGCATACATTCCAACATGTTCATGAAGAAAAATATTCTTTTCTCTGTTTGAATGATAATATGTTTTGTTAAAGTCTTCTTTTGAAAGGGTTTTCATAAGACCTACCCATTTTGAGTGGATACCTTCAATAATGTTTAAACTATCTTTTACATCTAGTGTATTTGAATCAGCTGTAGAAAGAAATTCATCTACCTCATACATTTTTACATTTGGGTTGTCTTCAAGCAATGTATGTTTTGTTCTTAAGAATGCATAAGTATGTGTATCACACCAGTGATGAATTATTTGGGCAATATTCATTCCACCTTCTCTATAAGTTTTATTAAAATCTGATTCATCAAGATCTTTGATAGATTCTTTTATCATTTCTGCAAATGATTCTAGTGTCTTTATGTCTTCTGATGTTTTTGAAAAGTCAAACTCTAGATTAGGTTTATATTTTCCAATTGGAAACTGTAGTTTTTCAATATTTTCTTCCATTATATTATATGTTAGTTGTTAAAATTTTTTTTACAATTTCTCCAGAGTGATCTTCATAATTAATATGTAACGCTGTAGGAGAATTAATCCATTCATTTATTTTATCAATATATTTTAATGAGAATTCTTTTAATACTTGAACTCCCTCTTTTTCTAAAGCAGCAGCATTAAATTGCTGTTCTATGTGAGCCTTAACTGGTATTACTAGCATTGGTTTTCCTAGAAAAATTGCTTCAGAGGTTATAGAGAATCCTGCAGCACATATTATACCATAGCAGGAACCTATCTTTCTTGCAAAAAGATTATCTGATATAGAATTGATATTCACTCCTTCTATCTTGTAATTAGAATCACTTTCATTTGTAAAAATTGTCCATTCCATTTGATCTGGTATCTTTTTAATTATATCAATAATATTATTTATAGAATATGTGGGCAAATAAATTAATATTTCATTACTAGTCGAAGTATTTATTTCTCTAATTCTATCTCTAATAATAGGAGATAGTATATTTTCGTTATAGGGCCTATAATGATATCCATATCCAAGTTTTGTTGGACATAAAAAATTTATTACCCTTAGTAATAACCTGCTATATCTTTTTGGTTTGGGCACATTCTTTGAATTAAGGACATATTGATTGCTTAGTGCTACACATTTTATTCCCTTTAGCATTGAAGCCCATGCTGAAATTGGTTCGTAATCACTTATTACTATGTCATAATCTCTAACAGGACAGTTAAATACATCAATAAAAAATTGAAAATAATTATTCAAAAAAACAGTTTGAATCCAATTAATTGATCCAGATTTAGATGTGAAAAATTTAAATCCATTGTAATGTGTTATTGGAGGTTTGTAGGTTGGAAAATTATTTAAGGGACCACTAGTTAGAATATCTACATTTGTCTTTTCAGAAAATTTTGGAACCAGTTTTTGAGCACGAGAAAGGTGACCATTTCCTGTAGTTTGGATAGCATATAAAATTTTCAAAGATTAATTAAATATTAAATTATAAAGCTTCAATATATTCTAGAAAAGACTTTCCATGTATCTGACGAAAAGAACGATCAAACTCTTTTTTAGACTTAAAACCACATAAAGCCCATATCTTCTCTATTGAAGAAGGGTCTCTTTTAGATATTGATTTAGCTAAGGATAAAGCGTAATTTACCTTAGATCTATTTATTTTTAGATTTATCTTTTCGATATTAATTGGTTTTAAGGTTCCTAAATGTAAAAAAAAAATAATGAAATTCTCTTTTTTACATAAAAGATTGAAGCTTCATAGCTAGTCCAGTATCACCTTTGATTTTCAATTTCCCAGTCATAACTGCCATCATTGGATTAACCTTTCCATTTTTTAGATCTTCCATTAACGATCCTGTCATAATAATAGTACAGTCAGACTCCATATCTTCTAATAATATTTTGTTTTCTGATCCCGTACCATCAATGCAGATGGAGTTATCATCTATTATAAATTTTATAACTCCTCCAATAGGAGCTGCATTTTTTGCTTTTTCTTGAAACTGAGCAAGAACATTTTCTTTGTCCATAACAAATTACTTTTTATTTTAGCAAAGTTAAAAATTATAACCAATTCAATTTATTTTTAATTAGTTTAGTACCAATATAGAGAACATGAGTTATAAAATTAAAAAAGCTGCTGTATTAGGATCAGGAGTTATGGGTTCAGGTATTGCATGTCACCTTGCCAATGTAGGAATTGATGTATTAATGTTAGATATACTTCCAAAAGATTTGGAAAAAAATAAAAATAGAAATGCTGTTTCTGATGGTTCTTTAATGAGAGCTGTTAAGTCTAGGCCAAACCCCTTATACAAAAAAGATTATTTGAAAAGAATTAAGACTGGGAATTTTGAAGATGATTTTGATAAAATATCTCAGGCTGATTGGATTATTGAAGTTGTAGTTGAAAATTTGGAAATAAAAAAACAAATTTTTGAAAAGGTAGAAAAATACAAAACAAAGGGAGCAATTGTGACTTCTAACACCTCTAGTATTCCTATTGGTTTATTATGTGAAGGTAGATCTGATGATTTTAAGAAAAATTTTTGTGGGACTCACTTTTTTAATCCTCCAAGATATTTGAGATTATTTGAGGTTATCCCTCATGATAAAACAGACTCTAAGTTGGCTGATTACTTAATGGAATTTGGAGATATTGTGCTTGGAAAGCAAACAGTCCTTTGTAAGGATACACCTGCCTTTATAGGAAATAGAATTGGTGTTATGGCAGGAATCAAATTAAGTCAATTAACTGATAAATATAATTTTACAATCGAAGAGGTTGATCTAATCACAGGAACAGTTATTGGTTATCCAAACTCAGGAACATTTAGATTACAAGATTTAGTCGGCCTAGATACTAGTGATAAGGTTACAAAATTTTTAGTTGAAAACGTAAAGAATGATACATTTTATAGTAAACTAAAGGATCAGCCTCAAAATAAATCCTTTAAATTTTTGATTGATAATAATTTTCTTGGGAATAAATCAGGCAAAGGTTATTATGAGAAAACAAACAAAAAAGATGAAAATGGTAAGACTATAATTAATGCATTAGATCTTGAAACTAACACCTATAGAAGATCCATAAAGCCTAATTTAAAAGTTGTGAAGGAAGCAAAATCTATAGAACTTTTTGATAGAAGAATTAAATTTTTGATTGAAGGGGATTCAAATGAAAATTTATTTTATAAGGAGTACTTTGCATGTCTTTTGTCTTATTCTGCAATGAGTATTCCCGAAATAGCAGATGACTATTATCAAATTGATGATGCTACACGTACTGGATATGCATGGACATATGGCCCTTTTGAGATCTGGGATCTTTTAGGAATTGATGCTGGTATTAAAATGATAGAATCTTGTGATGAAAAAGTTCCTGATTGGATTCATCAAATGAAAAAAAATGGAGCAGATGTGTTTTATAAATTTGAAGATGGAAAGAAAAAGTTTTTTGACTTAAAATCTAAAAAATATATTCCCGTTCCTAGTTCAGAATCCTTTATTATGCTCGATGCATTTAGATCAAATAAATACATATTAAAGAACTCTGAATGTACAGTTCATGATATAGGAGATGGAGTTATGTGTATTGAGTTTCAGAGTAAAGCTGGAGCTATTGGAACAGGTATAGCAGAAGGAATATCAAAAGCTATTGACTTAGCCGAAAGTGAAGACTGGAAAGGAATTGTTCTTGCTAATAATGATAAACAATTTTCTGTTGGTGCTAACCTAATGAACATGGGTATGTCAGCAATGCAAAAAAAATATGATGAAATTGAAAAATTTCTAGTAGGATTTCAAAATATTTTAATGAGGATGCGAACATCAAAGATCCCAATTGTAGCTGCAACTCAAGGATTTGTTATGGGTGGAGGTTTAGAAGTAGTAATTCATTGTGATTCAGGTATATTTGCATCTGAGTCCTATATAGGCCTTCCTGAGGCAGGAGTAGGTTTACTCCCTGCAGGAGGAGGAACTAAAGAGATGGCAATGAGAGTATCTAATTCATTTAATACAGGGGATGTAAAAATGCCTACATTAATAGATCATTTTAAATCTATAGCCATGGGTTCAGTATCAACATCTGCTTATGAAGCATTTGATTTGAATTATTTGCAAAATACTAGGGACTTTATTTGTATGAATAGAATGAGAAATCTAGCAATGGCTAAACAAAAAGTTTTAGATTTATCAGTAGGCTATGTCCCTCCATCTTTAAGACAAGATATTGAAGTTCTTGGTAGATCAGGACTTTCAACATTATATTCTGCAATTAATGAATTCAGCTTAGGAGGGTATATGTCTGATTATGACGTTGAAGTTTCAAGAAAAATAGCATATGTTATGTGTGGTGGAGATTTGACAAGTTCCCAATTAGTAAGCGAGGAATATTTGTTTGACCTTGAGAGAGAAAACTTTATGAGTCTTCTTGGTAATCAAAAAACTTTAGATAGAATTCAATACATGTTAATGAATAAAAAACCTTTAAGAAATTAATTATGGAAGCATATATAGTAGCTGGATATAGATCAGCAATAGGAAAAGCAAAAAGAGGTGGCTTTAAAAATTATAGAACTGATGATTTAGCTGTAGATGTTATAAAACATCTTGCATCTCAAGTTCCAAAACTTGATACAACTAAAGTTGATGATGTAATTGTAGGTTGTGCAAATCCAGAAGGAGAACAGGGATTACAAGTTGCAAGATTAATTTCTGCAAGAGCACTTGGAAAAGAGGTTCCAGGTGTAACAATTAATAGATATTGTGCTTCTGGTCTTGAAGCTATTTCAATGGCAGTTAGTAAGGTAAGAGCTGGATTTGGACATATTTTTGTAGCAGGTGGAATTGAAAGTATGAGTTTAATACCAATGACTGGATATAAGCTAGCACCTAGTTACAAAGCAAATTTAGATAACCTGAATTATCATGTTGGGATGGGTACAACAGCTGAAGCTGTAGCGGAAAAGTATAATATATCAAGAGAAGCTTCAGATCAATTTTCACTGGAGTCTCATACTAAGGCAGCTAGTGCTATTGATAAAGGACATTTTAAAGACGAGATAGTTCCTATAACTGTCGAGGAAGTATTTGTAGAAAATGGCAAAAAAGTTTCTAAATCACATGTTGTAGATGTGGATGAAGGTGTTAGAAGAGATACTACTCTTGAGGCTTTATCAAAGCTAAGACCTGCATTTAAAATGGGTGGAGTTGTTACTGCTGGTAATTCATCTCAGATCTCTGATGGTGCTGCTTTTGTATTAGTAATGAGTGAAGAAATGGTTAAGCAATTAGGAGTTAAACCAATTGCTAGAATGGTTACTTGTACTTCAGGAGGTGTGGACCCTTTATATATGGGTATTGGACCTGTTGAAGCTATTCCAAAGGCACTAGACCAGGCTGGTTTAAAACTTTCTGACATTCAGCAAACAGAATTAAATGAGGCTTTTGCTTGTCAAGCTTTAGCTGTTATTCAAGAAGCTGGTTTAGATTCTAATACGGTTAATGTTAATGGAGGAGCTATAGCACTAGGACATCCTTTAGGGTGTACAGGGGCTAAATTAACGATTCAACTTCTAAATGAAATGAAAAGAAGAGATCAAAAATACGGAATGGTTACAGCTTGTGTTGGAGGTGGTCAAGGAATAGCAGGAATTTTTGAAAGACTTTAAGTTTTCTTTATTACATAGGTTACTATTCCCCATACTATAAGTTCATTCTCCTCAGTTATTTTAATTGGACTATATTTTTTGTTTTCTGGTAATAGATATACGTGATCTTTTTCAATCTTTACTCTTTTAACTGTAAACTCTCCATTTAGATAACATACAGCAATTTTGTTATTCTTTACCTCTTCGCTTCTGTCAATTACTAGAATATCACCATCATTTAACCCAGCGTCTTTCATTGATTCTCCTGATACTCTTGCATAAAATGTAGCCTCTTTATTTTTCACTAAAACTTTTTCAAGACTAATTCTTGATTCCTCAAAATCACTTGCTGGAGATGGAAAGCCTGCTGATATACCATCCCTAATAAAAATATTACTAGAAGAATTTTTATCGTTTGACTTAAATATTTTAATCTTATTTTCCTTAACCATAATACTATTTTACAATTAGAATCTCTTCAATATTAGTTGTATAATTTCTGGATAATTTTTGTCTATTCATTTTCCATATTCTTTTTTGATCTTGACTTGCAAGTCTAACTGTGTACAGGCCATACTTATTATCAATACCGTCTATACTTTCCATTAATTTTTTCTGCTTATTAGTATTTCTCTCAAAAAAACTAAACTGATGATTAGATTCAGGAGTTAGCCCCATCAGAATTATACCTGCTTTTTTATATACTCTACCTTTAGAATAGATCTTCTTTAAAAGTTTTATTGCAAATTTACTTATCTCAATACTTGAGTTTGTAGAAAATGGTAAATCCCCCGTCAGACTAAAATGATATTTATCATTATTGTCTTTAAATGGATTACTACGTATATAGACAGAGATTATATTACACTCACTATTTTGTCTTCTCAATTTTTTAGAGGCAACAACAGCAAATGTTGTAATCCTTTCTATTAAATCATCAAGTGATGAAATTTCAGCTTCGAAACTTCTAGTAGTAGCTATAGATTTCTTATTATTTTTTTCTTCTTCAATACCTAGAGTTGAGATGCCTTCCAACTCTTTTTTTAATTTTAATCCAATTATGCTCATGTTTTTTTTAACCCATTGATCAGGAAGACTTACAAAATCAAAACCAGACCTTACACCAATTTTTAATAGTTTTTTTTCATTCTGAAACCCAATACCCCAAATGTCTTTGACATTTATATTCTTTAGGGATTTGATACGTTTACTATTGTTGTTGATTGAATAAAAACTATTAGTTTCATTAGAGTATTTTTTTGCAACTCTATTTGCAACTTTTGCTAGTGATTTTGTCGGTGCAAGTCCAATTGATACAGGTATGCCTGTCCATTTTAAAACAGTTTCTATTATCTCTCTACATTTCTGATCAATTGTATCTTCTGAGAATCCATCAAACTTTAAAAATGCTTCGTCAATACTGTATATTTCAACATCTGGTATAAATCGAGATATAATAGACATTACTCTATTACTCATGTCCCCATATAATTTAAAGTTGGAAGAAAAGACTTCAACCTTATTTTCTTCAAATATTTTTTTGTATTTGAATGCAGGAGCGCCCATTGGAATTCCAAAAGATTTTGCCTCATTACTTCGAGCTATAACACAACCATCGTTATTAGATAGAACAACAATAGGCTTGTCAATTAAGTCAGGTTGGAATACCCTTTCACAAGAGGCATAAAAATTATTACAGTCAATAAGAGCAAACATTATACAAAAATCTAAAAAATATTAAAATACATTAAAAACAAGTTGTAATTTTATTAACTAAATAGCTTACTATGGATAAGTTCTCTTTTCTCAATTCAGCTCACACGAGTCATTTTGCAGAAATGTATGATCAATATTTGCAATCTCCAGATAGTTTAGAGCCAAGTTGGAAGGCTTTTTTTCAAGGATTTGATTTTGGAATGGAAACATCAAATGTCACATTTGAAGAAAAAAAGTTTGAAGTTCCTGAGAACATAAAAAAGGAGCTTCAAGTTGTTAATTTGATTGATGCATACAGAAAAAGAGGACATTTATTTACAATTACAAATCCCGTTAGAGAAAGGAGAAAATATTCTCCAACCCTTGATATACAAAATTTTGGTTTTGAAGAAACAGATTTAGAATTAGTTTTTAGTGCAGGAGAAATTGTAGGTTTAGGTCCAGATAAGCTAAAGAATATAATTAAACATTTAACAAAGATCTATTGTACATCGATAGGCGTTGAATATATGTATATTAGAGATCCTGAAAGAGTTAAATGGATACAGAATAAAATTAATATTAATGGAAATCATCCAAATTTTTCAAAAGATCAAAAACTGAATATTTTAAAGAAACTCAATGAAGCTCACACATTTGAAAATTTTCTGCAAAAAAAATATGTTGGACAAAAAAGATTCTCTTTAGAGGGAGGAGAATCACTGATACCAGCAGTTAATTTTCTGATTCAATTGGCTGCTGAAAAAGGAATTTCTGAAGTTGTTATGGGAATGTCTCATAGGGGAAGACTTAATACTCTAGCTAATATTTTTGGAAAATCAACTAATGAGATTTTTGCTGAATTTGAAGGTAAAGATTATGAAGAAGATATTTTTGATGGAGATGTAAAATATCATTTGGGATGGACTTCAAAAAGAGAAACGGATAGTGGGACTAAGATAAATTTAAATTTAGCTCCAAACCCTTCACATCTTGAGTCTGTTGTTCCAGTAGTCCAAGGAATTACAAGAGCTAAAATTGAAAATGAACTTGACAATAAATCAAATAAGATACTTCCAATAATTGTTCATGGAGATGCTGCTATAGCTGCACAGGGAGTGGTATATGAAGTTGTTCAAATGTCAAAACTTAAAGGTTATTCTACTGGAGGAACTATTCATATTATAGTAAATAATCAAATTGGATTTACTACCAATTATCTTGATGGTAGGTCAAGTACATATTGTTCAGATGTAGGAAAAGTTACTTTATGTCCAGTTCTTCATGTTAATGCTGACGATGTAGAAGCAGTTGTGCATGCTGTATCTTTTGCTCTTGATTATAGAATAGAATATGGTAAAGATATATTTATTGACCTTCTAGGTTATAGAAAGTATGGACATAATGAAGGAGATGAACCAAGATTTACTCAGCCTAAGTTATATAATTTAATATCCTCTCATTTAAATCCAAGAGATATTTATTCAAATGAATTAATTAGTCAAGGAATAATAAATCAAGATTACATTCAAAAAATTGAATTAGAATATTCTGAGTCTTTAGAAAATGAACTGATTGAAACAAAGAAGAAAAGGAAAACAAAAATTACTCCTTTTATGCAGAAAGTTTGGAAAGACTATAATCGAGTTGATGAGGAGGCTATGATGAAGGATTTTGAAACAAATTTCTCTAAAGAAAAACTTTTAGAAGTTGCAAAATCAATTACTGAGCTTCCTAAAAATTCAGGTTTCTTAAAAAAAGTCTATAAGCTTTTTGAAAACAGGAAAAAAATGTTTTTTGATGAAAATAAAGTTGATTGGGCCCTTGCAGAGTTCTTGGCATATGGGACATTATTATCCGATGGGTTCAATATTAGGGTGTCAGGTCAAGATGTTGAAAGAGGGACATTTTCACACAGGCATGCAGTTTTAAAATCAGAAGATTTTGAAGAAGAGTACCTTCCTTTAAATTCAATTAAGTCTAAACATAAAGGTGAGTTCAAAATATATAATTCTCTTTTATCTGAATATGGAGTTTTAGGATTTGATTATGGGTTTGCACTTGCTAGCCCAAAATCTTTAACAATTTGGGAGGCTCAATTTGGTGATTTTTCAAATGGAGCTCAAATAATCATTGACCAGTATATTTCATCTGCGGAGGATAAATGGAAACTTCAAAATGGAATAGTATTATATCTACCTCATGGTTATGAAGGTCAAGGAGCAGAACATTCATCTGCAAGGATTGAGAGATATCTTCAACTATGTGCTAATGATAATATGTATGCTGCTAACTGTACAACACCTTCAAATTTATTTCACATTTTAAGAAGGCAAATGGTTACTAGTTTTAGAAAACCACTTATATTATTTACTCCAAAAAGTTTACTAAGACATCCTGAGGTTTTTTCAAACATAGATGATTTAATTAAAGGGAAATTCAAAACGGTTATATCAGATGATGATGTAAATCCAAATGATGTTTCTTCTGTAGTATTTTGTTCAGGAAAATTCTATTTTGATTTATTAAAATTTAGAAGAGAAAGAAATATAAAAAATGTTGCTCTTATAAGGTTAGAACAACTTTTCCCTTTACCCATTAAAGAAATAGATTTAGAATTAAAAAAGTTTTCAAATGCAACTGATTTCGTCTGGGCCCAAGAAGAACCAAGAAACATGGGAGTTTGGAGTCATTTTTTAATGCATTATCCTAATGCTAATCAATTTAGACCTGCAACAAGAAAACCTTATGGTTCGACTGCATCTGGAAGTTATACTAGATTTGAAAGAAGGCATAACCAGGTTATTGAATATGTTTTTGATAAAGAAAAAGATAACTTCAGAAAATAATCTTTTAAATTGATTAATTTTGATAACAACCTTTAAAGTAGAAAAATAAATTATGGTGCATGAAATGAAAATTCCATCTCCTGGAGAATCTATAACGGAAGTAGAAATTTCTCAATGGTTGGTGTCTGATGGAGATATTGTTTCTAAAGATCAAACTATTGCAGAGCTTGATTCTGATAAAGCTACTTTAGAGTTGCCTGCTGAAACTTCTGGTAAAATTTCTTTAAAAGCTGAGGAGGGAGATACTATGTCTGTCGGTGAGGTTGTTTGTCTTATTGATACTGCTTTTGCTTCAGAAGAAAATTTAGATAAAGAAAATAAAAAGGAATCACCATCGAATGTTGAAAAAGATGAGACAATAAAATCAGTTTCTGAAGAAGTTACGGCTACACCTTTAGCAAAAAATATCGCCAAAGAAGCAGGGGTTAATTTAAATCAAATAAGCGCAAAGGGAGAGAAAATAACCAAAGAAGATGTATTAAAAGCTGTTCCTGCAATGGGATCAGTAAATGATGATAACAGATCAGAAACTAGAGAAAAGTTATCTGTATTAAGGAGAAAAGTATCGGAAAGATTAGTTTCTGTTAAGAATGAAACTGCTATGCTAACAACATTTAATGAAGCAGATTTATCTCAAATTTTTGATCTAAGAAAAAAATACAAAGATCTTTTTTCTACTAAACATGGAGTAAGTCTTGGTTTTATGAGTTTTTTTACAAAAGCAGTTACAAGGGCTCTTCAGCTTTATCCTGATGTGAATTCTATGATTGATGGAGATTACAAAGTTTCATATAATTATTCAGATATAAGTATTGCTGTTTCAGGACCAAAAGGTCTAATGACTCCTGTTCTTAGAAATGCTCAGAATCTATCTTTTGCATCTATCGAACAAGAAATAAAAAGACTTGCAGATTTAGTTAGGGATAAATCAATTACAGTTGATGATTTAACAGGAGGGACATTTACTATTTCAAATGGAGGAGTTTTCGGTTCAATGTTATCTACTCCAATTATTAACCCTCCACAATCTGGAATTCTAGGAATGCATAATATAATTAATAGACCAGTTGCTATTGATGAAAAAATTGAAATAAGACCAATGATGTATCTAGCCTTATCATATGATCATAGGATAATTGATGGGAATCAATCAGTAGGGTTCTTAATTGCTGTTAAAGAAGGTGTAGAAGATCCAATAAATGTTCTTATGGATGGTAATATTGAAAAATCTTTAGCAATCTAATAAATTGATTGATACTCACACACATCTATATTTAAAACAATTTAATGAAGACATTGATGATGTAATATCTAGGGCATTGTCAGTAGGTGTTCACAGATTCTATATGCCTTCTATAAATTCATCTTATAATAAAGGTATGCTAAATTTAATGTCTAGATATCCAAGAAATATTTTTTGTATGATTGGTCTGCATCCATGTTATGTAGATGAAGATTATAAAAAAGAGCTTGATTTTGTTAGAGATGAAATCAAAAGGAATAAATACTATGCAATTGGAGAAATAGGAATTGATCTTTATCATGAACAAAAGTTTTTAAAAGAACAGATAATAGCTTTTGAAGAACAAATTAATTTGTCAATTTCTTATGATCTGCCTATTGTTATTCATTGCAGGGAATCATTTAATGAGATTTATGATGTTTTAAAAAAATTTAAATCTAAAAACATCAAAGGAATCTTTCATTGTTTTTCAGGTTCTATTGAAGAAGCAAAAAAAATAATTGATTTAAATTTTAGTCTTGGAATAGGAGGGGTTGTAACTTTTAAGAATGGTAAGATATCAGAATTTTTAAATCAAATTCCTATTGAGAAAATTGTCTTAGAAACAGATTCCCCATATCTTGCCCCTGTTCCTTATAGAGGAAAAAGGAATGAAAGCTCTTATATTGAATTAGTTGCAAAGAAAATTGCTGAAGTATATAATCTTGATTTTGATTATGTAAATGAAGTAACAGATAATAATGCACTAGATATTTTTGGAAATTAAATTTTTAATAATGAAGAGAGGTGGCCGAGCGGTTTAAGGCGCGCGCTTGGAAAGCGTGTATTCTGAGAAATTGGAATCGAGGGTTCGAAT
>Ga0208750_1000099_pt1 | contig 23133 bp, 18 predicted proteins | sample Knorr_S15_td_O2m_FD_185602 | JGI IMG/M metagenome (GOLD analysis project Ga0208750, IMG submission 185602) | Marine microbial communities from Southern Atlantic Ocean transect - Knorr_S15_td_O2min_ad_340m_LV (SPAdes) (version 2) | ecosystem: Environmental > Aquatic > Marine > Oceanic | place...
CTTCTGGATCTAATATGGCACCTCGTCCCAGTATGCGGGACATCAGGAGGGGTGTATTCTGCATAGTCATTCGTTTTTTCCCTGTAATTCTCTTTTTCATTAGGATATTAGTGCGGAAATGGAGAATATCTGATTATTGGGGCTATGTTCAATTGGCTACAGCCAAGAATTAGGGAAGTATTTTGCAGGTAAATTTATTGACAGCTACATTTGGTCGAAACGCTCGATAGTAGCAAATAATTAATAGCTTACCTTGCAAAACAATTAAAGCTGCAATTGAAAACGATAAGTGAGCAGTTTATTCTCAGAAACCACCTGTTTGCAGTTATTCGGAGATGACCATGATTAATGCTAAGGAACACCCAAAAAATACTATAAGCGTAAAAGGCAAAAACATGGCCTACGTGGAAATGGGCGAAGGAGATCCTATTGTCTTTCAACATGGTAACCCAACTTCTTCTTACCTGTGGCGCAACATTATGCCGCACCTTGCTGATCAGGGTCGTTGCATTGCGATCGATCTAATTGGCATGGGGGATTCCGATAAGCTAGAAGATTCTGGCCCGGATCGCTATACATTGCTGGAACATAGGGACTATTTTGATGCCGCTTTGCAGGCTCTGAGTGTGGACCAGAACGTCACCTTCGTAATTCACGATTGGGGTTCCGCCTTAGGTTTCGACTGGGCCAATCGACATCGAGACTCCATCAAGGGGCTTTGTTACATGGAGAGCATTGTAAAGCCTGTGAGCTGGGATGAATGGCCGGAAGCAGCTCGTGGAGTGTTTCAGGGTTTTCGCTCGCCAGCGGGAGAAGGCATGATATTAGACAAAAACGTATTCGTAGAAAGAGTGTTACCCGGTTCGGTGCTAAGAGAGCTAACGGAAGAAGAAATGGAAATTTATCGGCGGCCTTTCACGGAACCTGGAGAGGATCGTAGACCAACCCTTACCTGGCCTCGTCAGATTCCAATTGAAGGAGAGCCTCCAGACGTCGTGGAGATTGTCCAGAGTTATGCGGATTGGTTGTGTCAATCGACAGTACCAAAACTATTTATCAACGCTGACCCTGGGGCAATATTAATTGGTGCACAGCGAGAATTTTGTCGCAGTTGGCCCAATCAGACTGAGGTAACGGTGCCTGGTAACCACTTTTTACAGGAAGATTCACCAGATGAAATAGGCCAGTCTATAGCTGATTGGTTAAAAGGAATCGGTTAAGACTGGTATTGGGGGTTTAGTAGAGCAGAACAATGAGTAACAAAGTTTTATTACTTCTATTTTTTCCGTCATTGGTGCTTATGTCATCAGTGGGGCTTTTTGCCCAAAATATTTCCGAAGGCATTATAGGCGCCTGGTTGATCAACGAGGAGTTGAGCGACAACACAGATGATATGGTCGGCGAGGCGATAGAGGCCGGGGGAGGCCGGGATAGTCGAGGTTTTTTTAACCGGAAGGAAGATTTTTACCGCGGCGGACCCCCTGAACACGAATTATATGACCGTATATCCTATGATGACGTACTAAGAATTGAGTACGAAGAGCCGGAGTTTTTATTTAGTTATCAAGATGATTATTCGCGCGTATTCCATACTGACGGTCGCCGTCGCCGTATTACGGCCAATGACTTCTATAGTGAGGGTGGTCAGGACTGGTCTTCAGCAAATTGGGAAGATGACGCTCTAATCGTAGAAGCACGACCTCGCGACGGTGGCTTTACAATCGAGATTTACACACTGGAAGAGAATGGCAACCGGTTACGCGTAGAAATGCTTATACAGCCCGATACCTTTAATGCTCCGATTAACCTAGTACGAGTTTTTGATCGCATCAGAAATCAGGATTGAGCCAAAATTTCCTCTTCGACCTCTCTTAACTTGTCCTTGCCAAAGAAAATCTCATCAACAACATAGAAGGTAGGTGATCCAAATGTACCTCGTTCTACTGAGGTATTGGTGTTGTCGATAAGTTCTTGCTTTATTTCCGGTTTCTGGGTGCCAGCTATTATTTCGTCAGCCGGTAACCCTGCAGTATTCAGTTCCTGAGCAATGACCTCAGGATTTGACATATCCAGTTCTTGTTCCCACATGGATTTATATATGGCGGTAACGTATTTGTTGAAGAATCCCTGATGTTTGGCGTAGATTGCACCTCGCATAATGTGCAGGGTGTTGATAGGAAAATAGGGGTTCATCTTGAATTCGGTGATATTGTGTTTCTTTATAAAACGTTCTGTTTCTAGAGCATGGTATTGGGGTTTGTTTGCTATGCCTTCAAACTGTTGCATAGGAGGTTTGTTATTAGTTGCCTTGAAGATTCCTCCGAGTAGTATAGGAAAGTATTCAAAGTTTGCCCCAGTTCGTTCTTCAATTTCTGGAAGTACTTGGTGGCAGTAGTAGGTATTTGGACTACCAAAATCAAAATGAAACTCAACTTTTACTGACATATTGAAGTGCTCTCCCTTTTAAAAAACACATTTATTAAAGCGTTCTGGTATGCCGGTTTGGCAGCTATGTTCCTCTACCACTTCTCTCTGAAAGGACGTAAATCAATTTCATGGGACCAGGCATCTCGGCTCTGATTATGTAGCATCCAGTAAGCTTCTCCCACGGACTTAGGGTTCATTAGAGTATGTTGCGGTAATTCATCGGGGTCTATTCCCCGATCACGATACCTTTCTTTAACAAAGGCAGTGTCTACCCCGGCATCTATAATCAAGTGGGCGACGTGAATGCCTTCTGACCCTAGTTCACGAGCCATGCTTTGAGCCAGTCCACGTAATGCAAATTTAGCACTAGCAAAAGCCGCAAAACCACTCCCTCCCCGCAGGCTAGCGGTGGCGCCAGTAAAGAATATCGAGCCTTTGCCGCGCGGGACCATGTACTTGGCAGCCTCTCTGCCGGTGAGAAATCCCGTGAGGCAAGCCATTAGCCAGACCTTATAGAAAACGCGATGAGTAGTATCCCGAATAGGGAAATTCACATTGCCACCTGGATTCGAGATAACCACCTCCAGTGGGCCAATCTCATTTTCTATCGCTGCGAAACGCTCCTTGATTTGGGTTTCTTCTCTGGCATCGAGATTGTATGCATACGCAGTACCGCCAGTTTCTGTAATTTCTTTGACCAGCCCTTCAGATTTATCACCATTTCGGCGACCCAGACAGACTATGTAACCACCTTCTGCAAACCGGCGAGCAATTGCGGCGCCAATGTAATCACCTGCTCCGACTACTAGGCATACTGGATTCGACATTTATTTCAGCGGTTTTTGAAATTTCAGTGTCATGCGGTCACTTTCACCGATTTTCGAATATCTTTCCCGATCCTGATCGCCCAGTCGGTATGTAGGTGGCAGGGACCACACGCCTTCTGGATACTTGGTAAGGTCTTTCGGGTTAGCATTGATTTCCGACGAGGCTACAAACTCAAATCCAGCCTTCATCGCTATTTCTTTTACATATTGTTCCGTCACATAACCTGTTGTTTCCATTACTTGCATACTGGAGCCCGGTAATGCGCGGTGCTCGACTACGCCGAGAATGCCTCCGGGTTTTAATGCTGCATAGAAAGTTTCGAAGTATTCGAGTTCCTGGCCCACCATTATCCAGTTATGAACATTCCTATATGTCATCGCGAGATCAGCAGTTTCAGGAGGTGCAATTACTACTTCATGTGGGGGGTCAATGTGCCTAACAGTTATCTTTCCATAGATTTCGGGTGAGTTGGTAATTTTTTCTTCAAACCCCTGGAGGCTGCCGGCAGCGTAAGAGAGCGATGAGTTGGGGGAGAAATGGGCTACATATAACTTACCTTCTCCGGCAAGATATGGCGCTATAATTTCTGTATACCATCCCCCTGCAGGAAGAATTTCAACTGCCGTCATATCTTTCTCGAGCCCAAAAAAAGCTAAGGTTTCTGCTGGATGTCTGTAATCATTTCTTGCACGATTCTGTTCGCTACGGTGATGGCCATTTGCTAGGGCTTCTAGTGTTAGCTTGACCTCTCTGTGGTGATCGGCAACTAATGAGTTAGGAATAACTAATCCGAATGCAGTCAAAAAAGCTAAGAGATATTTTTGAATAATCATAATTATTACCTGGGGTTAGTTTCGTATGTATTTAGTGACTTTTCGATCACCAACAGATGCTCCCCAAATTACACCATTGTCGTCGACAGCAATTCCTTCAGGGAAACTAGTACCATCGTGGGGGTTGGGATCGGGAATAAAGTCAATTATATCGCCATTGAGAGTACCCACATAGATACCACGGTGCCAACCAGGGTTATAGCCATACTGGCCTTCAGCTTGGCGCGACTCTGAATCGACGACATATAGCATGTCGTCATGAATCCTTACCCCGCTGGGACGGCCGAAGTGAGCCCAGATAGCTAGTAATTCTCCTTCAGGAGAGAGTATCTGCAAACGGTTATTTGTGCGATCTCCTACGTAGATTTTTCCTTCGGAATCGACAGCTACGGAGTGTGGTCCCTCGAACTGCAGTGGCCCATAACCTTTCTCACCCCATGCCTCGATGAATTCTCCTTCCGCAGTCAGGTGTACGATCCGACGATTCGACTCGGGATTGATATGCCCATCAACAATATAAAGAGTGCCATCTGGCCCTATAGATAGATCTGAAGGTTCGTCGAACAGGTTCGGGCTATCTCCGCGAATTCCTGGTTGACCTAGTTCAATTAGGACTTCGCCTTCTTGATTAAACTTAAAGATCTGATTTCCTTTCTCGCCGTCTACCACACCTGCGTCGACCACCCAGAGATTATCGTCATCATCGACGATTATACCGTGTGGCCATACAAACATTCCGGCTCCGAAGCTAGCCAAAATCTCTCCTTCAGGATTGAACTTTAGAATGGGGTCTACATTCGATTCTAGGCATGCTCCTTGATTTCCTCCACAGCGTTCGAATACCCAGATGTTTCCTTGGGAATCAACGTCTATAGCATTGCCAGATCCCATTTCGCGACCGTCTGGCATTTGTACGAGATCTTCGTATATCGTGTAATTATTCGGATATTCGGGTAGCACCGTGTTTTGCTGCGCGATCCCGTTTAGGAGGAACAAGCTGGTAATAGAGAAAAGTAATAAGATTTCTATTCTTCTGATGCGCATTGAAATTTCCTCAGTCATTCATTGTTTTGTTGGTGTAGTAGATTAAAACCTAGCCTTCATTGCAAATACAAGAGTCAAACAGGAGGCTGATTCAACTTATATCTGAAACAGTCTGTTGATTTTTATAGCCCAGCCGCGGTTGCGAAGTTCCATACTGCTTGGGTTACCAAAGGGGTCGGTATCACGATCGTCACTATACACGACAAAAAGTTCGCTGCCTGGTGCCCATTCCCAGCGAAAGCGGAAATTAGTACTTAAGGAACTTTGACTTGAATTATATTGTACAAGTCCACCTACATACATCCGTGGTGACAAAGTGTAGGTAATGCGTAATCTGCTAAGTTCAGTCCTGAAATCTCCTTCTGGAAGCTCTACGCGGTTAATCGAATAGCTGGGTTCGAGGGAGAGCCGCGGCGATAATTCGATGCGACCGCTGCTGAATCCGATAGAGGTGTTTTCCCCGCTCCAGAAATCACCGATGCTAAAAGAGAGCTGCCCACTTACCCTTCTTTGCGTGCCTAGCCTGTAGGATGTTCTGTAACTTGTGAAATCATATTTCCCTGGTTGCAGGGTGACACCGTTGGCGATATTGAATGGTCGCGTAAGCATTTCAAAATCGTCGCTAACGGACACGGTGAATTGATCGCTGCTCTCAAATTCGCTGGTGAAGCTGAGCCCATGCCGGCGAGTCTCCAATTTGTCAGTGCTTGCCGACCAGTATGAGTTTGTATTTGCCTGCAAGATGAAACGACGTATCGATTCAATGGATGCAGGCCGAGGACTGAAGCGTGCCGATCCCGAGTACTGTTTGAAATTATCCCGCCGCTTGAAACCGATCTCGGGATTGAAGTTGTCCTCGACTACCAGGTAACCCGAAGTAAAGCCGTAGCGGTCACCGTTATAGTCGAAATTAGCCATATAACTCATGTCCTCGCCTTTGAGATCAGGGCTGTCCGTCTTGGCGACGTAAGTATCGATAGAGAAATCATCGAGAAAGTCGAATGAAGCATCGATGCCGTAAAGTTGATTTGATCCTTCGCCAACCAGGGATTCGGACCTTTCGGTGAATAACATTCCGACAGTGCTGCGGGACAGAACATCCCGTTTGATACGAATCACCGAAAAATCATTGGCCTCAATGTTGGCCGAGTTAACAGCATCGGTTCCGATGTTTAGCGCACCGATATCGAAGTCACCGATCTTTCCTGTCACCCGTGCTCCGGCTTCTATGGGCACAATCTGGCCTTTTTCCAATCCGATTCGACGACTGAAAAACATGGTAGGAACATCCAGGGAGCGAGGTTGTGAGAAATCGAAGTTACCCTCACCTTCCAGGAAGAATTCGCGTTTCTCGGGATAGAACAGATTAAAGCGGGTTAAATTAACCTGACGCTCATCAACTTCAACCTGGGCGAAGTCTGTGTTGTAAGTAAAATCAGCAGTCAGGTTATTAGTAATACCAAACTTAACGTCAACCCCTAATTCTTCTTCGCTTAGATTACTAATTGGCGGCGCGGCCAAACGATTTGTTGTAACAGTTCCCAGGCCATATGGCTTAATTTCAAGATTGAAATTGCGAGGTGGCACTTCGAGGTTTTCCAGCGTGCCGGCTTCGGAGATACGCCACATCCCGGCAACTAGGCTGTTGCCAAGCGCTGCTGAGATCGGTAGCTCTGTGAGGTAAGAAGCTTCACTGAGGCGCCGAATAATTCGTCTGAACTGTATTCCCCAAGTTTGCTCCGAGCCCGGTTCGTAGCGCAGAGAACGAAATGGGATCTGCATTTCCACAGTCCAGCCACCATCAAATCGACCTACTCGTGAATCCCACACGATATTCCAGTCAAAATTTACGCCACGACCCCGGTCGCCTTCATTGGAAATGGCGAAATCGGAGAAGCCTCCTATCGGCGTGACCAAGAAGGCTGAGCCGTTACGTCGGTCACGATAAGTGTCAAGCATCACCGAGAAAGAATCATTTGTGCGCAGTTGGAAAGTATCGCGGCGCATTTCATTTGCTACCCAGTCGCTTTCGGGAACGGATTCATAGTTTCGAGCGGCAACATAGAGGTTGTCATCATCAAAGAAGACCCATGCTTCAGTCCTTTCACTGGCAGGAGCACCTTCGTCGGGTATTTGCTGGATGAAATCAGAGATTGGGGCGAGTTCTTGGTAAACCTCTTCGTCGAGATTTCCATCGATCTCTACTTGCCCTGTATATCGAGTTGCCTGAATGGTAAGCCCACCGTCGGAATCTCGGCCTACCACAATCTCTTGAGCCAGCAGGGTGTTAACGTGTAATAGAAGGGCGGCGAGAATACTCAGACTGGCTATTGGCAAAGCACACGTAGTTATTTTCTGACCTAAGGTCTTCGTTAAGCCACTAAAAGTTACGTTCAGAATAAGTCAGCTCTTAGTTTGCAGGTTTTACAAATTTTAGCGTCATTCGATCGGATTCGCCTATGGCAGCGTACTTTTCGCGGTCATTATCTCCCATACGAAAGCTTGGAGGTAAAGTCCAAACTCCTTCAGGATGATCCTTGGTATCTTTCATGTTTGCATTTACTTCTGAAGACGCAACAAACTCGAATCCGGCTCTAGTAGCAATTTCTATTACGAATGCTTCGCTAACATAGCCGTTGTCAATCATCTCTTGGCGGGAGGCGCTGTCTGGGGCGCGATGCTCTACAACCCCCAATATTCCTTCGGGTTTAAGTGCAGCATAAAATGTATTAAAGAAAGCTTCGTCTTCGTCTCTTGCCATCCAGTTGTGTACATTGCGAAAGGTTAGAGCAATGTCAGCGCCTTCAAGAGGGCCGATTGCCAATTCGTTTGGTGGTAATAAATGGCGTATAACAGCCTTCCCATATAGTGCGGGATTAGACCTCATTATTGTTTCGAAGCTTTCAAGACTTCGTCGTTGAAATTCATTGCCGGAGTTTGGAGAAAAGTGAGCCCCGTAATATCGTCCATGATCTCGCATATACGGAGCGAGAATTTCCGTATACCACGCGCCGGAGGGCCCGATTTCTATCAGCGTCATATCTGGTGTGAGACCAAAAAAGTTTAAGGTCTCAACTGGATTGCGAAAATCATTGCGAGCAATATTTTGTGCGCTGCGGTGATCTCCTACCATTATTTCTTTGATGCTAAGAAGGGATGTGCCGCCCCCGGGGTCAGCCGCTGTCGAAGGCCAACTGATCATGGATAGAGTGAGTAGCGCAATTAGATTTGCTTTATATGGTCTCATTTTTGCGTCTCTTAATAGCAATAAATTTCTACGCGGCACCCGCACAGCAGGGACAATTTGCAGATCCGCTTAACAATATGGACTCAGCAGCTTGAGCATTCTCAGCAGCGGTGCGCTGCCTACCAACAAAAGCGTCTGAATCTATTTTTGGCGCAGGCGGACTAGTCGCTTGAGCGGTTTGCTGGCCGTAGTAACCGGTGAAAATCTGAAAACGGTGGAGATTGATATCAGAGCGGATCAGAATGGAATTATCATTCATCACTTCGATGTTTTGAATCGGCGATCCATCTGCTAGCACGAACACATTGTTGGCATTGGGTAGCCCGGTTACCCGCCACGAAGTTTCTTCACCTAAGCGACTTCGATCCGCGGCATAGGTGCCCACGTGCAGCACTCCACTTTCCTTATCGTTCCAGGCTTGGTCAACTCCTAGCGCTGGAAAGTCTATACCTTCTACGGTGGGTGCAGCATATTTATCAAGGTGTTTTACCTTGAAAGCGTCGACCCAGTTGCCCTCGGTAATTTCGGTAATCATCATCTGCGCCGAACCCTGACCTCGAGGCCAGGGTTCACCGTTATTGAACCACCAACCAAACTTATCCATGTCCTCACCAAACCACTTCGGTTCCGAATAACGCTCTGCAGCAGCGCTAAGGCGGGCAACCGCGGTATGGTCACCGAGTGCCTTGGCGAGCACTAGGCCTTGAGCGCTGGGTTGAATTGCTCGCTTGGGGTCACGCCAGCCTAGGGTATTTGCTAGCGCATCGTATATCTGGGTGGCTAAGTCCGGTGATTGCGGCATTAAATAAAACGCTAGGCCAGCGCCGGCGCCAACTCCTGGAAAATTTACCTTAAAATCGGCCAAAGGATCGTAGTACAAGGTAATCGATTCGATTTGATTCTGCTCGTTGATGCTCATGTAGTTATCTTTCATGAACTCGATCCAATTTTCAAAAACACCATGAGCATTAGATATACCCAGTTGATCAGAAAGATATATACCTAGTCCAGCTGAAGAGTTACAGATAGGCCAGATCTTGGTGTTCTCACATTGGGGTCCCTCTGGGTGATCTGTATATTGCCTATGCAAATGTTCAACAATCCTGGGTTGGGTCCATTCGAACTGCTCGTTCTCGTATCCGGCAATCATCCATGGCCGTTCCCACTTGTCGTCTCCGGAAACGTATTTGTAAATTGATAGGAGAAGATTTAACCAGCCGCGGAAGAATAGATTTCCATCCGCGCCTATAGGATCAGGTTGCAGACCCCAAGGCTCGACACCGTTAGCAGTCCAGCCAGGCCGGTCATAATTGCCGTGAACACGTTCTGGCCATGCCTGAAAGCCTGGCGCTAACTGTGGGTAGTCTGTGTAGTTCATCCTATTGGGACTTGGGCCTATAAATGTATTCCAATCGATAGCGGCCCAGTATGCAGTATGTCTGGTGGCCAATTCGTCCATGATACGAGTGTAGACTTCTCGCCAGGCTGGAGTCTGGTCAGCCATGAGCATAACAGCGTAGCTTGAATCTACAAGATCAAAGCGAGGGTAGCTCAACATTGGCGCGCTAGTGTATTGGTCCCACCAGGGATGCGGGCCCTTACCGTCATAGTCCCAATTGATTTCGTCTCGAGGCAGACCGATTCCCCACGGGAGCTCTTCTTCCCCCGTATAGCTCCAGTCGTCAGGGAAAGTTGCTTTCTGCCAGAGAAACCTTAGCCAACCTCTGGTACGTTCGTTGTGCTGAGGATAAAAACTGGGTATCTGTGAGGACGTAATACGCGGCGTATCGGGAGCTGTAGAAGAAGTTGCACATGATGTTAAAGCTGCAGCACCGCCAGCTAAAGCCGTCGCTTTTAGGAAATTTCGCTTTGAATTGTTTAAATTAGTATCCACACCTGCCCCCCATGGATAGCTCAGAATATGGATAGAAAATTATCATGGATTGCAACTGGTCTCTACCTTCAAAACAAACAAAGCGTTACAGTTCTGGAGGATTGCGATAGGCTGGAGATTCATTAGTTTAACGAAACTTTACCTATGGACGTCTTGTTGTTGAGCCAGGAGACAGGTAAGACAAACTTTGAATATGATAAGTAACAGCTCTGAAACAGAACTTGAACAAAAACTTCGGCAAGCCGAAATCGATAAAACCGGTAGCTACGAGAAGCGTACCGAACATCTCGATCCTGAGGGCAACACTAATTTTGTCAATCGCCTGATATTGGAAGATTCGCCTTATCTGTTACAACACGCACATAATCCGGTGAATTGGTGGGCGTGGGGATCTGAGGCTTTTGAGGCAGCACAAGATGAGCACAAGCCAATATTCCTGTCGATTGGCTATTCTACCTGTCATTGGTGTCATGTTATGGAAGTAGAAAGCTTCGACAACGTGGAAATAGCCAAACTTCTCAATAAACACTTTATCAGTATCAAGATAGACCGGGAACAGTTTCCTGATGTGGATGAATTTTACATGACTGGCGTGCAAATCATCTCGGGGCAAGGTGGGTGGCCTATGTCCAACTTTCTGTTGCCTGATGGCAAGCCATTTTTCGCTGCTACCTACTTCCCTCCTCCCTCTTTCATGAAACTGCTACAACAAATTGTGGAAGCATGGGAGCAAAAATACCCGGAGTTGGGAAAAAGTGCGAACGATATTAGCGACGCTATTAACCGTATACTGAATGTAAGGAAAGAGGCAACAACACTGGATGGAAAAATTCTAGACACAGTCGCCCAAGCCCTTTTTCAGCGTGAAGATCGAAGTCTCGGAGGATTGATTGGTGCGCCCAAGTTTCCCCAGGAGCCTTTGTTGTTGTTTATGATAGATCGAGCTCGTCGGGAGCGTGATGTAAACACCATCGGGTTTGTTTGCAGGGCTTTGGATGCCATGGGTTGTGGCGGGATCTACGATCAGGTGGGGGGAGGATTTCATCGTTATAGCGTGGATGAACATTGGTTGGTGCCGCATTTCGAAAAAATGCTATACAACCAATCCCAATTGGGACTTGTTTATCTAGAGGCTTTTCAACTTACAGGCAACTCTTTCTTCAAACGAGTCTGTTTGCAAACTCTTAACTACGTCCTGCGTGACATGCAGTTACCGCTAGGTGGTTTTTTCTCTGCAACCGATGCCGATAGCGAAGGCGTTGAGGGCGTATTCTTTCTGTGGACAATAGCTGAGCTAGAGGAGGTGTTGGATAAAAAAGAAATCGAGTTGGCCCTTTCTATATTTAACGTAACAGAGCGCGGAAATTTTGAGGAATCCAATATCCTTCACCTCTCCGAGCCTCTTACAGAACAAAAAGGCGATCTCGAGGGTGCATTAATTGAAAAGGTGGACGCGATACTTCAAAAACTTTACTTGTCCAGGGAGCAACGTATACACCCTTTTAGGGATGAGAAACTCATCGTTAGCTGGACAGGAGCCATGATTTCAACGCTTGCTCAGGCGGGGTTTTATTTCATGAACCGTGAATGGACAGACGCAGCAGAGAGAGCTGCACAAATAATTTACGAGCATAACGTTAGGCAAGATGGCAGGCTCAACCGTGTATATCTTAATGGAGCTACGTCAATCGAAGGCCAGCTTGAAGATTTCGCTAACCTAATCCAAGGTCTGCTCGTCCTTTTTAATGTGACAGGTAACCAACAATATCTCTTGTGGGCCGTTGGCTTAATGGATACAACAATTCACGAATTTTGGGATGACAAGGAAGGAGGTTTCTTCCTAAGCCCTCACGATCAGGTGGGGCCTCAACTTAGTCGGTCACGCAATGCCAGTGATGGAGCAACTATTTCCCCAATCGCCACAATATTGGATTGTCTATTACGGCTTCAGCGATGTAGTGCCCTGTGCGACGATACACATAGCGAGCTTTATTATAGACATTACATCGATACTTGCCTGGCATCATTGACCGGACAAATTAATGAAAATCCCATGAGCCACACCAGTCTGTTGCGAGTGATTGAGGAATATCATTCCGGCAGTATTGATTCAATCCAATATGCAGGCAACGGTCTCGCGAAAGTCGTGGCACGAAAAATGTCCAGCGCTTCAGACGATAAACTCGTCGTGGAAATCACCACTTATCTCGAAGACGGTTGGCATATTACCGCTGCTGAGCCCTCTACCCGTGGTTATTCGTCATTAAAATTCAGAATGGCCGAAAAGGAGCTTTGCTGGCAAGCGCTTGAGATAACTTATCCTTCGGGAACAGTCAGCTTAATGTTAAATGAAGATGAAATAGAGATTTATAAAAGTCACTTCACGGTCTCCGCGATTCTTGTGCGCACAGAAAGGGTAGAGGATGTATTGACGTCAAGTGTTGGTCTTGAGCTAGACCTGCAACTTTGTGATAAAAACAAATGTTTACTACCTGAGACCCTTCAATTCGTAATTTAGTTCGTAAAGTCCGATCAAGTTCTAATCGACGGGTTATGTCTGTAATAGGCTTTCAAAATAAGCAGGAACCACTTCGGTTGCTGGGCCATACACATGAGTATCGAAAGCAGACTCAGTTTCCGCTAGGTTGAGCTCTACCGTGTGAGCTTTTCTTGTTTTAGCTATCTGATAAAAGCCAGAGGCAGGGTATACATTCCCAGATGTACCTATGGCAATGAACAAGTCGCAACTCTCCAGGGCGCTATTAATCTCGTTCATGTGTAGGGGCATCTCTCCAAACCAGACAACATGAGGGCGCAGATTTCCTGGTGTGCGACAGCACTGACAAAGCGTGTCGAAGTCAAAATCTTTCTCTATGTTGAAGACAGTCCTCGAATTAAGACAGTGCATCTTTAATAACTCACCGTGCATATGCAGTAGATTTTTGCTTCCTGCCCGTTCGTGGAGGTTATCTACGTTCTGGGTGATCAGCAAAAAGGAGCCATTGAATTCATATTCGAACTTTGCCAGGGCAGTGTGAGCAGCATTTGGGTTTATGTCACTCGATAATAATTGCTGACGGCGCTGGTTATAGAAGTCGTAGACTTTTTGGGGGTTGCGCGCAAAGCCTTCTGGAGTGGCGACTTCTTCGACGGGATGGTTAGCCCAGAGTCCATCGGTAGCACGAAAAGTTTCGATACCCGACTCAGCAGAAATACCGGCACCGGTGAGAACTGCAACGGAGCGTGGAGCCTTAAACATAATAGCGATCTTAGCATGCCAGGTGTGCCGAATCTGTATAATGTCTCTTTGCTGAAAACTAACTAGGAATAAAAAATGGCCTCAATCAAGGTGGGCTGCATGGCTCCAGGTTTTAATCTTTACGACCAGGATGGCAACGAGGTAAATCTGGGAGATTTTAAGGGCGAACAAAACGTAGTGCTGTACTTCTACCCCAAAGCTATGACGCCAGGTTGCACCACACAGGCTTGTGGGCTAAGGAATAATAAAAAGGAATTAGCAATTCTTGATGCTGTTGCCTTAGGCATAAGCCCTGATCCAATAGGTCGCCTGAAGAAGTTTGAGGAAAAAGAGAGCTTGAACTTCACCTTACTTTCCGATGAAGACCATAGTGTTACCGAAACCTATGGTGTGTGGGGTCTAAAAAAATTCATGGGCCGAGAATTCATGGGCGTCATAAGAACCACTTTTATTATCAATAGGCAAGGTGAGGTGGTTCACATTATGGACAAGGTGAAAACCAAGTCACACCATGACGATGTTATTGATGTGTTGAAGTCTCTGGACTAATTAAAATCAGGATGCAATTTAACCACAAACAGTACTCTGAAAATGGCAATCCGCGGTCTATCCGATTTGGTCTATAATTCGGTCACTTTTCCAAATATTGTTTTAGAGATTATTATGGGGATAGGACAATTGGCTTGCTGTCGAGAGGCCTTAGCCTTTTCAATCCATGGCCATGGAATTTCTGACCGGGTAACAGGTTTCAGCAGATGACCTCACTGAGCGTCAACGTTAACAAGATCGCATTGCTTCGAAATTCGCGGGGAAGAGATTTTCCAAAACTGGTGAATTTTGTGGAGCGCTTGGTGAATCTCGGGGTGAAGGGTATCACTGTTCATCCTCGGCCAGATGAGCGCCACGTCACTCGTCAGGACGTGACTGATATAAGTGTGTTTTTGAAGCTCTATAGTGACGTGGAATTCAACATTGAGGGCTACCCCTCAGAGGAATTCATGGCGCTCGTTTCGCAAGCTTCTCCCACTCAGTGTACGTTGGTGCCTGACGATCCCAGACAACTCACTTCTGATCACGGTTGGGACGTGGCAGGCAATAAAAAATTACTAAAAGACAGGGTGCAGCGATTAAAAGATATAGGCATTCGCAGCAGCTTGTTTTTCGATCCTGTGCCTGAAAGAGTTGCTGAAGTGGTTTCAGTTGGTGCTGATCGTATCGAACTGTATACCGAGGAGTACGCTTCGCATTTTGGGCTAGAGTCCGATCAACGGATATTCGAAAAGTATGAGGCTACGGCGGCGATGGCCACCAGTTTAGGAATCGGGGTAAATGCTGGACATGATCTGGATCTGCATAACCTGAGGCGTTTCTTGGATATTCCTGATATTCTGGAAGTGTCAATTGGTCATGCGCTTGTAGTTGAGTGTTTGTTGCAGGGCCTGGAGCCGGTGATTGAGCAGTATTTGGCGATTACCGCTGGCCAGGAGAGCGAATCTCATTACTACTAACCTGGTAACTGCAGATTCAGTAAAGCTCTTTGGTATTGGCACTAGGCGAACGGACTGAGAAACGAGGAGATCGCCATGGCTCGAGTTGTTGTGATAACTACGAGTAATATTTCCAGACGACTTGTTAAGGTGATTTTGGCAGTATTATGCCTTTCTCCCGCTGCGCTTTTAGCGAATGAATTTGAATTAGCCCGACTTGTCTCCGAATTGCACCTGGCCAGTACTCAACTCGCTAACGAAGTACGAAACACACGGGGCCAAGGAGATATGCGGTCCTATATCAAGCGCTTAAGTAGAGAGACAGCCAGTCTTATGAAAGCCATTCAGCGGGGTCGCAGCCGAGCCAGCTTGCGGTCCGAGTTTACAGCTGTTTCTCGTCGATATCAGACCCTTGAGGATGCTTTTCTGCGCTTCAATAAAAGTGGTCGCGATCCACAACAGTTTCATGCGTTAAGACTGATAAGTTCTCTTCACAGAAATTTGAGCAGAGAGTTTTATCTCACTAATTACCTGAAGCCGAGCTTAACAGTTAACCACGGCGATTCATCGATCAATTCGCGTCGTGCGGTACCGCCTGCAGACAGTGGTCGTAGCAATATTCACTCGGATCGTTCAAGCCGGCGTTTTAGTAGTGTCCCTGAACGCCGTTACAATCGACCCATTATCACATCCCGCGGGCTTAACTTTGATCATCGAAGTTCAGTGCTGGATCGGCGATATCGGGAGAATAGCCGTCGCCAGTTGGGCATTACTTCGGATAGGTACCGTGGTCGAATTCTAAATAATCACACTGACATAACACGTAGCTTTGGCGGTAGGCATTAACTCGATAGCGAAGCGCTGCCCGTTGTAACTAACCTATTGGGTCATTGCATTTTTCCAATGTTTTCAACTGTGTAAACAGGAAGTATTGTTGTCTTCGTCTGAAACCCGTTTTTACTATGGCTACTGGATCGTCTTAGCCGGATTCATCACGCAGTTTGTCGCCGTGGGAATGTCCAACTATGTGGTTGGCTCCTTCATGATTCCCATGACTGAGGAATTCGGTTGGACTCGTGCTGAATTCACGGCATCTCGGTCGATCGGTCAGATTGTTATGGCCTGCACTGGCTTTGTAATCGGTTCTTATATAGACAGATTCGGAGGTCGTCCTTTCATATTTGTCGGTTCTGTCGTGCTGTCAACAGCTATCTTCAGTCTTGGTAGTATCAATACATTATCTGAATGGTTGGTTCTCAACGGACTTATCCTCACCGCGGGAGCCGCCATGATCGGTAACCTTGTGGTTAATGTCACTCTGGGGAAATGGTTTGTGGAGCGCCGAGGTCGAGCGGTAGCTCTGGCTGGAATGGGTATTTCTCTAGCGGGGATAGTGCTGCCCCTGATTGCTACTTGGATGGTAGATGAATTTGGCTGGAGAAATTCCTGGGAATTACTTGGGGTTGGGGCACTAATGCTGACATTTCCTATGGCACTGATAGTGCGTCGGCGGCCAGAAGACTACCTGCTTCATCCCGATGGAAAATCAGACGAAGAGCTGGCGGCCGGTCTCGGAGCAGCAGCAACTGCAGATTTTGAAAAGTCTATGACACGTGGCCAAGCGATGCGAACCTCAAGTTTTTACTTTCTCGTACTGGCTTTTGGTTTGTTTCAGATATCTATAACTGTCATGTTAATCCAGACTATCCCATTCATGACTGACGTCGGTTATTCTCGCTTAGTAGCGTCTTCCATGATTTCTATTGCGTCTGTACCAGCCTTCCTCAGCAAACCATTCTGGGGAGTATTGATTGACAGATATAACCCGCGAAAACTCGCAGCACTCGGGGCAGCCATCACTGGTGTCTCCGTAATATTTATAGTGTACAGCGTGGCAAAGCAGATTGACTTTTTGGTGTATACGGGATTTTTACTGATGGGCATTGGTTGGGGAGGTCTGCTGCCGATTCAGGAAGTAATATGGGCTACTTTCTTTGGAAGGCGTTACTTGGGTTCTGTGAGGTCCATGGCAATGCCATTCACTTTTGGATTGTCTGCATTGGGACCTGTGCTTGTGGCTTATTACTATGACCTGGTTGGAAACTACGATTTAGCGTTGCTGGCGATCGCCCTCTGTAATATCGCCTCGGCAATAATGTTATATCGATTCACCGAAAATTCAGCGATCCGTGAGGCTACTGACGATCTAACCTAATCCCCAAAATTTTGAATGGCTTAGTGTCTGAGGTATAAATTGCAATTACACGCCATATCTCACATGTTAGCACCTCAGCAAAGTTTCGTTCCTAATCGTAGATGAGCATCGGCTCTAGAAAGGGCCATACATTATCTAGAATCATGTGTTGTGCTTCTGCTTTGGGATGGATGCCGTCATTCTGCATAAGCTCTGCTTGCTGTGGAATACCTTCGATTAGGAAAGGAACGAGGGGAAGTCCTTGTTCTTCAGAAATTTCTTTATACAATTGGTAGAACGGTACGGTGTACCGTGGCCCGTAATTAGGTGGAATCTGGATGCCGGTGAGCAATACTTTTCCACCAGTAGTTTCAACAAGGTCTATCATCCTTATAAGATTCTGTTGGAGGGTATCCAACGGCAGCCCCCTAAGGCCGTCATTGCCTCCCAGCTCCAGAATTACCAAGTCAGGTTCATAAGCGTCCAGTATTGCAGGTAGGCGTGATAGTCCACCGGTCGTCGTTTCACCGCTAATGCTCCCGTTGATCACTTGGTAGGGCCAATTTTCTGTTTGCATTCTTTCAGCTAGCAGAGTTACCCAGCCATCTTCTTCATTCATGCCATAGGAGGCGCTTAGGCTGTCGCCAAACACCAGCAATGTATAAGTCTCCGACTCAGCCCCAAGTAAATACAAAGGTTGAGAGAAGATCAGGCTAGCCAATAATCTGATTAATATGGATTTCATCGCATCAATTAAGGAGTCTATCCTTGAGTATGTTAAACAGTCCTTCTTGTCTGTTCTTTGTAACACCAGGGTCAATATAAGACAGATGGGCTGAAGCAGAACCTTCTGTGCCTATTTCGACTATAATGCGGGCAGCTTTTTGCTCGCGAGCTAAGTGTAAAGATGATAGAAACGAGAAACTTGGTCAAGGCCGTTAATACCAGTGAAGGCAGACTCATCATTCTTAACGGTGTGAGTCTGCTTATTGAGTCAGGGGAAGCTGTTGCTATTGTTGGAGCCTCTGGTTCTGGCAAATCTACCCTATTAGGTCTAATGGCTGGGTTAGACGGCGTGACTTCAGGTGACGTTATACTAGACGGGCACAATCTAACGCAAATGGATGAAGAGCAGCGGGCTATATTACGAGGTCAGCTGGTGGGATTTGTATTTCAATCATTTCAACTACTGCCTAGTCTCACTGCTCTGGAGAACGTCATGTTGCCGATCGAGCTCAAAGGAGACCCTGAGCCAAACAAAAAGGCAAATCAGTTATTGGAACGTGTTGGTCTGGAAGAACGCTGGCATCATTACCCGAACCAGCTTTCAGGCGGGGAGCAGCAGCGTGTCGCCATCGCTAGAGCTTTTGCAACAGAAGCCCGAATCTTATTTGCGGATGAGCCAACCGGTAATCTAGATACAGCTACCGGAGCCAAGGTGGTCGATCTCTTGTTTGATCTAAATCAGGAATATTCCACTACACTAGTACTTGTTTCTCACGACGAACGCCTAGCGGGGCGGTGTGGCAGAATTGTGAAACTGGTAGCCGGCGAGATAATGAGTGATGAACGGAACGTCGAGGTTGTAAGTGCCTGAAGCAAATTCAGTATCCGATAAAAAGCCACTAGGTAATCTGCTGAGCTTGGCCGCGCGCTTGCTCAAGCGGGACTGGCACGGAGGCGAATTACGCTTGCTATCTCTCGCACTGGTGATGGCTGTGACATCGGTTACAGGCATAGCCTTATTTACGGATCGACTGGAAAAAGCTTTATTATTGGAATCAGCTAATATGCTGGCCGCAGATCGTATCGTTAGTGGCCGGGGTGTCCTCCCGGAAGAAGTGCTTGAAGAAGGCAAAGCTCGCGGGTTACGTACAGCAGAAACTCTATCATTCACATCCATGGCATTTTCTGAAAGCGGTAATTTATTGGTTGCAGCGAAGGCTGTGACTGATAACTATCCTTTGCGTGGGGATGTAATTATTGCCGACGCGCCCTTCATTCGCGGCACGCCAATTCCGAGCGGACCTCCACCGGGAGAGGTTTGGTTGGAATCTCGTGCCTTGCCAGCGCTTGGTATTGAAGTTGGAGACACGGTCTCTGTTGGTGAAGCAGAACTGAATGTAAGCAAGATTATTGTCACTGAACCAGATCGGACCGGAGGTGGCCTAGTTGACAACGCTGGCCCCAGGTTAATGCTGCATATGGATGATGTAGAGACTACCAACGTTGTCCAACTTGGAAGTCGGATAAGCTATAGATACCTATTCGCCCACGATGACCTGGAACTACTTGATGAATTTGAAGGATGGTTCAGGGCTCAGGAAGAATGGCGTGGGCGCTACTATATTCGAGACATCAGAGACGAGAGCGAAGAAGTAAGTGAAGCTCTAGAGCGCGCAGAGAGTTTTCTTTTATTGGGATCTCTCTTTGCTGTTCTGTTGGCTGGCGTCGCCATCGCGTTGACAGCTAAAAGATATAGCGAACGTCATTATGATTATGTTGCTATCTTAAAGACGCTAGGTTGTACTTCTGCTCAGATTTCGCTGATATATCTTGCGATTCAATCAATGCTGGGGGTAATCGCAGTTCTCGTTGGTTGTGTTCTTGGATACCTGGTTCACCAGGGGGTTTTTTTGTTGCTCCAGTCAGTTCTGATTTTTACGTTACCACCTGCAGGCTTTCAACCGTACGTAATTGGTTCACTTACGGCATTTGTATGCTTGTTTGCCTTCGCTTTGCCGCCATTGTTGGCGTTGCGCGAAACTCCTCCCCTGCGAGTACTTCGCAAGGATATAACCCAGCAAAAAATAAGTGCTAATGTACCTTATTTATTTGGGATACTTGGCACTGTATTTCTTATCTACTGGTACAGTGAAGATCTGTTCCTAAGCTCAGTACTCATAAGTGCTGTTGCTGTTATCGCCTTGTTTTTATCGATAGTGTCTTATCTCTTTCTTCGCTCCAGTGGTTCTGCGGGCATGAAAGCGGGGAGTGCTTGGTTACTAGCGATGACTGCAGCACGGCGTCGGCGCAAACAGAATGTATTACAGGTAATGGTATTTTCTGTAACTATTATGTCGTTATTGATTCTGACGCTGGTTCGTACTGACCTTATCGAAGAATGGCAGGCACAACTGCCGGAAAACACGCCGAATCATTTCATGATGAATATTACTCAGGGCCAGATAGAGGGTATACAAAACTTTTTTGCAGACAACGGAGTTGAAAGTAATCCCTTCTACTCGCTAACAAGCGCTAGGGTAACTCGGATTAATGGAGATCTACCGAATCCAAGGGAAGACGACGAAGACTCCCTTGGAGGAGGAACCCTAACCGAAAATGCTCGACGAGATGGCGCGGAACTGAATGAACTAGGGGGACTTAATGTTAGCCCACAAAGCGATGCGCCCCCGGTACTAAGCGGAAGGGAAGCGTCCACAGGGGGGAGGCGCGTGCGTGGCCAGCTAAGTAGGCGTCAGGTAACTTGGGCAGAGGAACTACCAGACGATAACCTCGTTACCGCCGGCACTTGGTGGGGCATGGAGCCCTTGCCGGGCTATGTTTCTATAGAGGAAGAGTATGCTGACTGGTTGGATCTAGAACTTGGTGACCGTATTGAGTTTGAGGTAAACCGGCAGATTGTCGCGGCCGAAGTGAGTAGTTTTCGTAGCGTGCGCTGGGACAACATGCAGCCCAACTTTTTTGTAATCTTTTCGCCTGGCACTATTGATCATCTTGGCGCAACCTTTCTTTCTACCGCATTGATGGAAAGGGAGCAAAAGATTCTGCTTAACGACCTGATACGGCTCTTTCCAACAGTTGTCATAATAGAAATTGATGCGCTTATAGAACAAATTCAGACGATTATTGCCCAAGTAACTTCTGCGATTGAACTAATTTCTATCCTAGTATTAATATGCGGAGCCCTAGTGCTCCTTTCCTGTGTAAACGCTAGTTTGGACGAAAGGTTTCGCGAGAACGCTATTCTTCGAACTCTTGGTGCGGGTAAAAAATTAATACTTACCAGCCTTTTAATCGAGTTTGCATCAATTGGTATTGTTGCAGGATTAATCGCCACAATCGGAGCAGAAGTCACTCTTTACTATCTTCAGGAACAGGTTTTCCAACAAGAGTTTTCGCCTCATTACTGGGTTTGGGCAGCAGGGCCATTACTTGGCATGCTAATTATTGGTGGTCTTGGTATCAACTCTACTCGAAGAGTTGTTCACACTAGCCCACTGGCCGTGCTTAGAAGTGCTATCTAGAACATGAGATAAATTTCTCAGACCTTTTGTATTAGAGGTATTGAGATGACCCGTTTTTAGGCGTGGGATTTATTTGCCTGCAAAGCGGTGGGTAATAGTCTTAATAGACCCGAGGTAACTACCGCCAAATAGCAATAAGTGGTTCAACAGATGGTAGAGATTGTAAAGCGGTGCTCTTTCGCGCCAGCTGGTATCTAGATTTGCCTGCTCACCATAGCTACGATAGAAATCACTATCAAATCCGCCGAACAGGCCGGTCATGGCTAATTCAGCTTCTGCCCAGCCCCAATAAGTGGCTGGATCAATAAGAGCCGGACGACCCTCTGCATCACAATGAATATTACCTGACCAGAGGTCACCATGAATTAGTACTGGGGGTTGTTTCGGAATCCAGCGGGCCAGGTTTGCAGCAATATACTCTAGCTTCGTGAGTTCCTCTCGGTCTAGCTGGTTTTGATCAAAGGCCTGGGAAGCCAGTTTTAGAATGCGCAAATTGGCAAAAAATTCGTGACCATCGCCTGCTGGATCATTTTGCTGCGGCGTTAAGCCACAATAGTTATTGATGCTAAATCCGAACTGCGGGTACTTCTCGCTGTGTAATTGGGCCAATCCTTCACCTAGGTCTGTCCAAAATTGCGTCCCAGGTGAACTTTGGCCAATGTCTTCAAGTAGGATAAAATCCTCTTCGACATGGAGGACATTTGGAACGCGCAAAACTTGACTCCTGCCCAGGGCCGCGAGACCCACTGCTTCAGAACGAAACATGCCTTCTGGTGCTTGAGTGTGCTGTTTCAGGAACAGGGATTTGCTGGCATCCAGGTGAAGCCGTCGGGAATCGTTGATACACCCTCCGCCGACTGATTCTTGGCGAACAATCTTACCGAAGCCATTCTCGGCCAACCACAATGCTATGCGATTCGTCATTTCTGTAGTCTATGTATAATAAATGGACAGATTAAAGTGAAATTGATGCTGGATATATGCTGTAGACCCATGGCTCTGGAAAGTTATAATTATAAATACCTAGGATAAGGAGTTTGACATGAAAGTATATACAGTGTTCGATTTGCGTTCGCTCTGCCTGGCTGCGCTAGTTGGATTCTGGAGTGCGGGGAGTTTGGGCCAGTCCCTTACTGGCATTACGAACAAGGAATGTACATATGGAAATTGTATTGATGGGCGAGGCACCTTAAAGCTCTCATCTCAATGGGGTAAAGGAGAATACATGGGCAACTTTAAGGATGGGGAATTTCATGGATACGGAAGGTTGGAAGTCCCGATTTCATTCATTGAAGAAGAAGTATATGCAGGCAACTGGGTAAAAGGTCTACGGGAAGGTCGCGGTACGCACTGGAATGGCAAAGGAAAACTTTACATAGGGGAGTGGGGCAATAATAAGCGCCATGGGCAGGGTTCCTACTTTTTTAATCTTCCCGAGTGGCGGGAAAATGAGCATACTGAGTTTTGGTTAAAGGATAACTATGAGAACTATACAGGGGGCTTTGTCGAGGATCACTATCAGGGGTACGGCACTTACCGTTGGCCGGATGGGCAAAAGTATGTTGGTGGATTTTATGCCTCTGATAAACATGGAGAAGGGACGTTCTACTATGCTACAGGTACAGCACGTCAGCAGTACTGGCAATATGGTG
>Ga0208750_1000101_pt1 | contig 23041 bp, 23 predicted proteins | sample Knorr_S15_td_O2m_FD_185602 | JGI IMG/M metagenome (GOLD analysis project Ga0208750, IMG submission 185602) | Marine microbial communities from Southern Atlantic Ocean transect - Knorr_S15_td_O2min_ad_340m_LV (SPAdes) (version 2) | ecosystem: Environmental > Aquatic > Marine > Oceanic | place...
GTCGTTCCTTCTTCGACAAGAATTGGTCCCTGTTCGATATGCGCCTCAAAATAGGCGTGTAAAGGACGTCCCATAGGCTCCGAGCCGGCATATCCGATTCTCTGCAGTTCTTCGCCCATGGTCCGGCCCTCGTCATCTGACCGGCTCAAACCATAATCAATCTCGTAAACCCCGGCAAAGACGCCCGAGGCGACCATTGCCGGAGCAAAGCGACTGCCTTCTTCATTGGTCCAACACACCGCTTCCACGGAATGCTTTGTCTGTAAACCAAGATCGTTCAGGGTACGAATAACTTCCAGTCCAGTCAGCACCCCGTAGACCCCATCAAATCGCCCACCGGTTGGCTGGGTATCCAAATGACTGCCCGCAACAACTGCTGGTAATTCGGGCTCATTACCCGCACGGCGCGCAAATATGTTACCCATTTGATCTACAGAAATACTGCAGCCTGCCTCCGTACACCAACGCACAAAAAGATCGCGACCGGCCTTGTCTTCGTCGGTCAAGGCAAGCCGGCAAGACCCGCCCTTTTGTGTAGCCCCGATCTGGGCCATGTCCATTAGACTCTGCCATAAACGTTCGGCATTTATCTGACGTGGTTTATCGTTTGTCATGCATCTACTCCTGGTCACTCTAGACAGGTCTTAAACCGTCCAACGCCTGCGCAACAGACAGCATCCGACCAAATTAACCCTACAAGCGGTGAAACGAACGCTGACTAGCAGCACCGTACATTCTGATTTCGAACAATCTTTCTAGCACTTGTTCCGGCACGGGTCAATTTCTTAACACTAGTGGGTTCCCTGGTTTTGAATGCTGTTTTCACGACCCGCTCGACACAGCTTGTCGTGTTTGCCTAAACCGCCATAGTGCATGACAAAACAAGGCAGCAACAACAACGCTACCACCCAGTAGGGTTCTAATACCAGGTTCTTCTCCAATCACTAGCCATACCCACACCGGACCGATTATCGTCTCCAAAAGCGTTAACATGGCCACCTCCGGTGCTGGGAGATAACGTGGCCCAAGAGTCACAAGTGCGAGCGCCACAGGTAACACAACGCCAGCCCCAATCACCAAAATCACCCATTGGTGCACTCCCAAATCAGGAAACTGGGCAAATGGATAGGCTACTACCGCGGCCAATAATAGCCCCAAGCCAGCAGCAGGAATCATATTAAGATCACGTCTACGACGAACCACTGTATACACGCCAGCAATAACAACCGCATTAATCAGTGCCATTAGATCCCCCAGCCAGTTACCCGTAGCCAATCCACCGCTTGCCACAACCACGAGACCAAGAGCTGCGCACCAGATAGCAACCCATGTGGGTCGTTCGATCACATCAGCCAAAAATAGTCGGGTTAGCAGTGCGGCAATTAATGGCGTGCTTGCAAATATGACGAGGACGTTTGCCACCGTTGTTCGCTCTAGCGCCAAGTAGAAGGTCCAGCTTGCCGCACCTTCGAGCACTACCACCACTAGACCCCCGACACCGATCATCAATATGTTCCGCAGAAAATCTCGCCCACAATAGAGGGAAAATCCCACGAGCATTACGAGACCACCAATGGTGCATCTATAAACAACAAGCGTGAGAAACTCTACATCGACCAGTCGGATCAGCAAGGCGTCTGGCGTAAAGATCAGAACACCTATGAATGTCAGCCAAAACCCTTTGCGGTAGTCAGAACTCAAAATATTCTCCACTTTTCCCAAGATTGAAGCCCATGCTGTCATCCCAACATTGGATTAAGGACACGCACGACCCAACGAATTGCTATCGGTACACTAACTCAGGGGATAACTACGGTCAGTTAGAACGCTGCGCAATAAATGCCTCGATCGAATCGACCGGAACCGGACCAGTTTGAAAAGCAACGAGAATTCCACTGGGATTAAAGATCATTATAGAGGGTGTGCCCTGGAATGGCTGACGACTATGAAGTAAAACGAACTCTGCAACCTCGTCTACTTCCCCGATCAGTGACTCAAAGTCGTTACCTAGCTCTTCCAACAGAGCCCAAGCATCACCGAAGCCCACGTGACCATCTATTGATAGACCTATGACTGTAAAACTTCGACTCTTTTGTCGACGGGCCAAATCTGCATAGGCTGGTAATTCTTTCTGACAGATTGGGCACATAAATGACCAGATCACTACAACAAGCCAGCGCTCTCCATCAAAAAACTCTTCGATTGTTGCGGGTTGACCCTCGAAGTCACCGAACGTCTGCTGTCCAAATGACCTCGCCGAACAAAATACCAGCAATGCCGTACAGACAACAACCGCCAATATAGATCGCATCTCGTTCATGACTCACGTCATTTGTTAGATGAAGCTACAGACGATTGCGGCCCGTATCGAATAACAATCGCAATACCCGCTACAGCAATAGCGATACCCATCAGCGTTATCAAGGACAGACCTTGATCAAAAAGCAGCCAGTCGAATACAGCTGTAACTGGCGGCATTAAAAAGAAAAGGCTAACCACGTTGGTTGCCGCCTTTCGACGAACCAGCCACCATAACAATGCATAAGCGCCTACTGAAAGCACAAAAACCAACCACATCAAAGCAAACACGAACGTGCCAGTCCACTCGACGTACCCAGTTTCAAACCAACTTGAGATGCCCCACATCAGCAGGGCGGCAACTATGAGCTGAATCATCGTACCGGAACGTAGATCTACACTAGCGCAAAATCTTTTCTGGTACAGTGTTCCGACACTGATACTCACCACACATAGAAGAGATAGATACACTGCAGGGGCGCCACTGCCAAAACCAATACTGGAAAAATTAGCCACAATAACTAAAATGACTCCGACTGTTCCTAAGAAGAACCCACCCCATTGCCGAATATTTACGGCTTCCCCCAGAATCGGACCAATCAACACAGCCGTAATCATCGGTTGCATACCCACAACTACCGCGATTGTGGTCGGTGTTAGTCCTGCTTTTATAGAAGCAAATCCGCCATATAGATATAAACCGTGGACCAAAGCTCCAGCAACGGCACAGTGAATCCACTCTCGAAGACTTGTCGGCAGCGGCGCTCGACTAGCAACGACGAGCGCAACCATAAATGCGGCGGCCAGTGCGAATCGCATCATCAAAAATGTAGCAGCTTCCGCATAGGGTAAACCTAGCCGCGCACTTATATAGCCTGTACTCCACAAAACCACAAATAAACTGGGGGCACCCGCCAGCAATAGTTGTTCCGTCACTGAGTTTGTTTTAAACAAGGTCACCTAACTAGGCTCCATGGATCGAGGGAAAGGTACTCACCATTACACACATATCGGGTTTGATTTGTAGATAATACCAATTACAGTCCCCAGACAATCCGTCTACAACATCTCATTACCCCAATACCAAACACATGACAGATGAATCCCTATCAATAGATGCTACACAAGATACCTTTTCCAGTGAGGTAATTGATCGATCCAAAGACCTACCTGTCTTGGTCGATTTTTGGGCTGAATGGTGTAATCCGTGCAAAATGTTAGCACCAATACTTACAAAACTAGCTAGCGAACTTGTCGGCAAGTTTCACCTAGTCAAGGTAGATACAGACAGCGAGCAACAGATTGCGACACAGTACGGTGTCCGCAGCTTGCCAACGGTGAAACTCTTTAAAGATGGGCAGGTTACCGACGAATTCATTGGCGTACTTCCCGAAAATGCTATTCGTGAGTTCCTAGGGCGACACCTTGATCGGCCAGCGGATGAAGTTCTAAAACAAGCCACTGAACTTGCAGATCAAGATAATCATTCTGAAGCGATTACATTGTTGCAGCAAGCTCTTATCGACGATCCAGACTACGACAAACTCCAATTTAGACTGGCATCATATCAACTTGCTAACGGAGATCCCGGTGAAGCAAGAGCAACGCTTAAAACAGTGGCGCTGCCTCGACAACAGGACACTGATTACAAAGCACTGCTGGCAACAATTGAAATGAACGAACTCGCCGGATCAGAAGTGACCGTCGAGTCCCTCAGAATGGACATCGCCTCTGCACCTGAGAACCACGAAGCACGCCGACAACTCAGCACACTTCTTTTTTTGGAGGCTGACATCGACGGCGCCATGTCCGAGGCACTGGAGATCGTAAAGATTGGCCGTGAAAAGGATCGAGACTCCGGGCGTGAAGCACTGCTAAAAATGTTCGAAGCCCTGGGCAATTCAAACGAGTATGTCATTCGTTATCGACGCCTGCTCGCTCAGACATTGAACTGACACCAGCAGGAAGTACTACCGGGATGCTATGGTGCGCAGTGACTGATACAGTCGCAATTTCAAACGGTATTAGTAGGTCACAACGCTGCGGATAGACTTGCCCTCGTGCATCAGATCAAATGCTGAATTGATATCTTCCAGCGGCATTGTGTGTGTAATCAGGTCATCGATGTTGATTTTTCCATCCATATACCAGTCAACAATCCGCGGAACCTCTGTCCGACCTCTGGCACCACCAAAAGCAGTGCCTCTCCACACTCTGCCGGTCACCAACTGAAACGGCCGGGTGGCTATCTCAGCACCTGCAGGTGCGACACCAATAATGATACTTTCGCCCCAGCCCTTGTGGCAGCACTCCAGCGCCTGGCGCATTACTTCCACATTGCCGATACATTCAAAACTGTAGTCTGCACCGCCCCGCGTGAGATCGACCAGGTGCGCAACCAGGTCACCTTCTACCTCGCTCGGATTGACAAAATGGGTTACACCGAACTTTTCGCCCAGAGACTTACGCTCAGAATTCAGGTCAACACCGATAATCATGTCGGCACCAACGAGCCTTGCGCCCTGAACAACGTTCAGGCCTATACCCCCCAGACCGAACACAACCACGTTTGAACCGGGTTCTACCTTGGCAGTATTGATCACCGCTCCGATACCGGTGGTCACACCGCAACCGATGTAGCAGACCTTGTCAAACGGTGCATCAGGACGGATTTTGGCAGCAGCAATCTCGGGTAATACTGTGTAGTTTGAAAACGTTGACGTACCCATGTAATGGAAAAGTCTGTCATTGCCGAGCGAGAAACGACTGCTTTCATCCGGCATCAGGCCGCGACCTTGTGTTTCACGAATCGCCTGACAGAGATTTGTTTTGCCCGAGGTACAGTATTCACAAACGCGACATTCCGGGGTGTAAAGTGGAATGACGTGGTCACCCTCACTCAACGTTGTCACTCCTTTCCCGACTTCAACCACCACTCCCGCCCCTTCGTGTCCGAGTATGGCTGGGAAAAGTCCTTCCGGGTCGTCTCCAGACAGGGTAAACGCATCGGTGTGACATATTCCCGTCGCCCTGATCTCTATCAAAACCTCTCCTTCCCGGGGCCCGTCTACGTTGACTGTTTCAATACTGAGCGGCTTACCGGCCTCGTGGGCAACTGCGGCACGACTGGCTATCATGATGCAACTCCTGATCTTTGATTAAGCGAGATATCCCGGGCAATTATAGCGATCCTAGGTTGTAACTAGAAACCGGCAATAACCGAACGACCTCGACCACTTCCCTACCCAACTTGGTCCAACAAGCTCTCCCTGATTATCCACGGGGATGATGCTCAGCGTGCAGTGACTGCAGGCGTGCCCGGGCGACATGGGTATAGATTTGTGTTGTTGAAAGATCGGAATGGCCCAGCAGCATCTGCACACTACGAAGATCTGCGCCATGATTGAGCAGGTGGGTGGCAAAGGCATGACGCAGGGAATGTGGTGATAATGCCTCGTTCACACCGGCGACGGTCGCATAGCGTTTAATCAGTTGCCAGAATGCCTGGCGCGACATCGGACCGCCTCGGCGAGTAACGAAAACTGCTTCAGACACCCTGTCTCCCAGTAACTCCGGTCGGGCATCGTTGAGGTACTGTGCCAGATACGCAAGCGCCTCCTGGCCAAGTGGAACGATACGCTCTCGCCCTCCTTTGCCTGTCACCCGCACCAGACCGGCAGCGGCATCGAGTCCACTTAGTGTCAGGTTTACCAGTTCTGAAACCCGCAACCCAGTGGCATAGATCGTCTCAAGCATTGCTCGATCGCGAATTCCGAGTGCTGTGTTTTCAGCCGGTGCTGCCAGAAGTTGCTCTACACTGGATTCAGACAATGTTTTAGGGAGTGTTTTGCCGATGACCGGTGATTCCAGATCAGACGTTGGATCTGACTCAGCAATTCCCTCCCGAACAAGATAACGGTAAAAACGGCGCAGGCTCGACAACTGTCTTGCTGAAGATCTTACACTGACCCCCGAGCGGACCGTGTGCGCCAGATAGTCAAGAAGCTCAGACTTGGAAGCTTTATCCAGAGGACGCTTCTGTTTTTCCAGCCAGTCCGACATCTTCTTCAGGTCTGTCCGATAGGCCGTCAGGGTGTTGGCGCTCAAGCCGGACTCCAGCCAGACTGCGTCTAGAAACTGATCGATCAGTTGGACATTTCGTTTTTCAGACATCCTTACTGACTCCAGGACTGGCGCAGATCTAGATCCTGAATTTTCTGTTTCAGAACCAACTGCTGATTTCGGTCGTCAGCCTGCTGCAACAAGTCGAGATAAATCATCCGTGCGTCAGTCAACAAGCCGGCCTGTGTCAGCTGTACAGCCGCCTTGAATCGAGCACTCTGGCTCCACCGCAATGTCGTGGCAGATCTGGTATCGACCGCCGCCGAACGCAGAAACAAATCCGCACTTCGCGCATGTTCATTCAGCGCAGCGTGGGATTCGGCTATCCAGAAAAACAACTCCTGCCGCTGGCGAGGCGTCTGGATAAAATTAGCCACCTGTCCAAACCCCTTCAGCGCGAGTGTGTGGCGGCCAATAGTCTGAAGATCAAAGAACACTTGCATGACACGGTCAAGCATTTCCTCCGACAACTGATCGATCCCCGACAGCCAATCCACCACTGCGATCAACCCGTCATCTGCCTGCCCTGCAAATATCTGAATCCGTGACCGTCGGAGCACCCATTCTCCTTCGTTCATATTAGGGGGCGGTGCTCGCATCTTGCCCGAAAGGCGAGCAGCCAGTGCATAGCGCTGATTCTGTACCGCTTCCTGAGCCAGAGCCTGAAGAAGATCATCCTCGATCTGACTCTCTGATCCCATCGGGGCAGTGTCTCCATACAAGAGCAAAACCAACGGCGATAATTTTGTTTCAATCAGAGACGTCACCAAAGAGCGCGTCAAAACTCCGACTGCATCTTCCCCGACACCTGCACGCAAGATGGTTACCAGCAATGCCCGCTGTCCCTCCGATCCGATGCCGGCGCTCTCTACGGCGTTAATCCAGGATCCCGGATCCTGCGGCCCGAAAGGAATTGCTGGAAGAATCTCTGCAGCGAGTCTGTTATAAGCAGCCAGCAACTGAACCCGCGTCGGTGTCAGCAGCGGGGCCTCTATCTTCACATCGGACACCAACAACCATTCCAGCGCTTTAACCCTGGATGACCAGTCTTTTGCCAGCAACGCGGCTTCCGCCATTACCCCCCAATAGAAGTGTGCATCCACACCGACGTTCGACTGTTCTGCCGATAAGCCCAGACGAGCCAGTACCTCGTCTGGGCTATAGGAACCTTCCCTGAGTCGCGCGACAAGTCGCAATCGCTCGGCTTGTTTCCCTTGCTGACCGACCAGATAACGTAAAGCCTCTCCCGGCCGACCCGATTCCAACAAAATCGTGGCCCGCAACTCCCCCCAACTCGCGTCATCGGGATAGTACTCAGACTGAAATCGGCTGCAGGCCGCGTCCGCATCTAGAAACAAGTTTTCGGCGCGGTAAGCGTCGATCATCAACCGCCTGGCTGTCATCGCGGTCTGGCTGTCAGGCTTGCTGTCAACCCACATCGCTCTTAGCACTGACCGCGCGCTCCTCGGGTTATCCTGCACGATATGCACGCCGGCGATCTCGGCATAAACCCGAGCCCTAAGCTCGCCATCGAGCCTGGTCAACGCGGATTCAAGACGTGACAGCAACATCGTGTAGTCATCCGCCGCTCTCAGTGCCAGCCACAACTCCTGCTCCCATTCCAACCAATCAGATTTATGCTCGGTTTCTATTTCCTTTAACAGAGCCAGTGCAAGACCTGATGCGCCAGACTGCCGGAGTCCGCGGATCCGGGTCAGCGTAGTCGCTGTGTCGACCGCTAGAAACATGGGGGCAGCGATCTCTGACTCCGGCAGCAGACTCTTGTGAGCCGAAATCTGAGTTCTGAAACCAGTATCGAGTTGTGGCAACCACAAACGCGTGTCGTCTTCTGCCTGTGGCTGATTAGGCGGTAGCGGTGAATGAGTCGGATCAGATAAGACGTTGAGTGGTACGGCGCAGAGCAATACTGCAACAGCCACGCCGGGCATCAGGTTCTTCCACCTGTTTAACTGGTATCCGATCCGTGACTCAAGCAGACCGAATATACGGTGGGGGAACACAGTTTGGTCACTGCGCAAAGTCATCCAAGGACCCGCGCCGACACCTCGGCTCATATCCCAACCTGGCCGAACCGTGCGGCCAGCGTTGGAGGGTTTATCAGGAGATCTTTTCTTTGATCCGGGCAGATCTTCCCGTACGCTCGCGCAAATAATATAACTTGGCTCGTCTGACATCGCCGCGTCGGCGTACTTCGATCGAATCCACCATCGGGCTATGGGTCTGGAAAACACGCTCTACACCCTCACCGTAGGATATTTTACGAACCGTGAACGATGAGTTTAGCCCTCTGTTCTTTTTTGCGATGACAACACCTTCAAACGCCTGTAGGCGTTCTCTGTTCGCTTCTTTGACTTTTACCTGGACACGAACAGTATCACCCACCGCAAAATCCGGTAGATCGGTTTTCAGTTGTTCCTGCTCTAGTTCTTTAATCAGGTTGGTCATTTGAACTCTCCCGTTCTTCTCGCTCGCGTTTGTACTGTTCGAGCAACTGCTGCTCTTCCTTGTTCAGTTCCCTGTTGGCCAGTAAATCTGGCCTGCGCATCCAAGTTCGTCCCAGTGCTTGCTTCAGTCGCCAACGACGGACCTCGTTATGATTACCACTCAGCAACACTGGTGGTACGTTACAACCTCGATACACTTCCGGCCTGGTGTAATGCGGCCAGTCGAGCAGGCCATCACTGAATGAATCAGCAGCAGCCGAACCGTCGTTACCCAGCACACCTGGTAAATGCCTGACCAGCGCCTCTATCAACACCATCGCTGGCAACTCACCCCCGGCAACCACATAATCTCCAATCGAAATTTCCTCATCGACCTCAGTCTCGATCAGACGTTCATCAATGCCCTCGTACCGTCCACTTAACAAAACCAGCGAACCTTGATCCGCCAGCGCTTTGATACGCGCCTGGTCCAGCTTACCACCCTGTGGAGACAAGTGCAGTACCTTGCCACCACCTGCCGCACGAGCTGCTGTCAATGCCCTACGCAGCGGCTCAATCATCATCACCATACCGGGGCCCCCACCGTAAGGCCGGTCATCTACCCGGCGATAGCTATCGTCGGTAAATTCCCTCGGGTCCCACAAGGCCAACTCAAGCGAACCTGACTCCAGGGCTCGTCGGGTCATGCCCCAATAGCGTACTGCATCAAACATTCCGGGAAATATAGTGACCACATCGAGTCGCATCATCCTGCCACCCTACCGGCTCCAACAAACGCCAGTCAGTAATCCTTTTCCCAATCGACCTGAATTCGACCTCTATCCAAATCGATCTCTGCCACCACTCCAGGTGTGTAGGGCACCAGTCGTTCCTGTTCTCCCTTCAACACCAGTACATCGTTAGCGCCTGTCTCGAGCAGACGATCTACCTTTCCTAGGTTCTCGCCACTTAAATTGACAACCTCTAGGCCTTCGAGTTGATGCCAGTAATATTCTCCAGGCTCGAGCTCACTTAATCGATCTGACGTTACAGCAATATCCACATCCACCAGTTCCTTCGCCTGGGCTCGATCGTCGTAGCCCTTCAGGTGACAGACAACACCCTTCTGGTGAAGACGACCTTCGAGCACTGTTCGCGCCATCCAGCCCTGGTCCTGTTTCAACAGCCACGTGTCATATTGCAGAATGTCGCCAATCCGGCTGGAATAGTCTTGAACCCTTACCCAGCCTTTGACTCCAAAGACACCTCGGACCCGGCCCACCACCACCGTGCCGTCCTGCTCATGGTTCACTGGGTTACACCGTACACCGGCGCAAGCGCCGGCAGTGCTCATATCAAGCAGCGGCTTTGCGCTTGACCTGTTTAAGAATATTCGCAACCCGTTCTGACGGCTGCGCACCCTGACTGATCCAGTAGTCTGCCCGCTCCGTATCGATGCGCAATGATTCTTCCGATTCAACAGCCATGGGGTTAAAAAACCCGATCCGCTCAATAAAGCGTCCGCTTGGCTGACGTCGCTGATCTGAGACTATGATCGAATAGAAAGGTCTTTTCTTCGATCCACCCCGAGCGAGCCGTATCTTAACCATACAGATTCTCCACTATCTGCTTCAAAAACCGGCGGATTCTAACACAACTCCCCATCAACTACCCGGGACGAAATCGAAAAATCAGCGCCCAAAAGGAGGCATTCCTGGCACGCCGCCTTTCATCTGGCCCATCATTTTGGCCAGACCCCCCTTTCCCTTTGCTTTTTTCATCATTTTCTGCATTTGCGTAAATTGCTTCAGCAGTCGATTAACGTCCTGTACCTGGGTACCCGATCCCCCCGCAATCCGACGGCGCCTCGATCCTTTAATCAGCGCAGGAAACAGCCGCTCTCTGGCAGTCATCGAATTAATGATGGCAATGGTGCGCTGGGTTTCGCGGTCATTAACGCGGTTCTTCACATGTTCCGGCAGATCCGTCATTCCAGGCAGCTTATCAAGCATCCCGGCCAGGCCTCCCATCTGCTCCATCTGAATCAACTGATCTTTAAAATCTTCAAAATCGAAGCCCTTGCCTTTCTTGAGCTTGGCTGCAATTCTCTCAGCCTGCTTTCGGTCGACCTTTCGCTCGACCTCTTCAACCAAGGTCAGTACATCACCCATTCCCAGGATTCGAGAAGCCACCCGATCCGGATGAAAGGCCTCCAGTGCCTCGACATTTTCTCCCGTACCCAGGAACTTGATGGGTTTGCCTGTGACTTCACGTATGGATAAAGCCGCACCGCCACGGGCATCACCATCGGTTTTTGTCAGAACGACGCCTGTAAGCTCGAGTGCCTGGTCAAATGCCCGCGCACTATTGACCGCATCTTGGCCGGTCATGCTGTCGGCCACGAACAATGTTTCGACAGGTGATACCTCGTTATAGATCCGACTGATCTCCGTCATCATCTCATCATCCACGTGCAAACGGCCGGCGGTATCAATGATGACTACATCCATAGCCTGCGTAGTTGCATGGGCGACAGCGTCGCGTGCGATCGCCAGAACTTCGTCTCCATCACCAAAATAGGCAACACCGACCTCCTCAGCCAATTTGCGTAGCTGTTCCATAGCCGCAGGTCGGTAAACATCGACGCTGCTAAGGAGTACAGTCTTGTTCTCTCGATCTTTAAGCAAACGTGCCAACTTGGCGGCAGTCGTCGTTTTACCTGCCCCCTGGAGTCCCGCCATAAGCACCACTGCGGGTGGGCGAACTGCGAGGTTTAGCGCATCGTTTCGTGCACCCATTAACTCAACGAGTTCATCGTGAACCACTTTGACAACAGCTTGTCCAGGGGTGAGGCTCTCCAGCACTTTTTCTCCCACTGCCCGCTGCTGCACTCCCTCCAAAAAGGATCTAACCACCGGCAAAGCAACATCCGCTTCCAGCAGTGCCAGGCGGACTTCGCGCAGTGCCTGGCTGATGTTATCTTCCGACAACCGGCCGCGACCACGCAGATCACGAAAGGTTTCTTTGAGACGATCCCCGAGCTGACTAAACATTAAACTCTGATCTCCTTGAGTGCCTAATTAATGATTCGAAGACTATTTCTGAATTCGGACTTCCTAAACCGCCCTTGCGATTCTACACTCTGTCCCCATTGCCACTCGATCGAATCCAGCACCGCACTGTGCATTTGGCCAAAGGACAAGCAACTTGACTGATAGTCTGAATATTCTGGCAGTAATCGCCTATGTGGCCGCAACAGCGCTGACGATTCGTTCGATGGGGCCGACCCGAACTCAGGGCACGACCGAATTGAAAGCACTTCGCCTGGTCCTGGTCGTAGGACTTTTCCTGCATGGCAGTGCTCTGGCAACGGTTCTGGGCATCGGTGATTCTCCAAATCTCGCCCTGGGCACCACCGTGTCCAGTGTCGCTTGGCTCATCGTTATGCTGTTTCTCGTCAGCAGTCTTCGCGCACCGCTCACTTCTCTTGGTATTCTGATTTTACCAACCGCCGCGATTGCTACATTAGTCGGGTGGCTCTACCCCGGCACTGTGCATGCGCCGGCATTGGGCAGTATTGCTGCAAAATCTCATTTGTTGATTGCCGCATTGTCCTATGGGTTACTGAGTCTGGCAGTTGCGCAGTCGATCCTGCTGTTTTTTCTAGATCGATTAATCCGCAATAAGCATCCCGCAGGCTTCTGGCTGAGCCTCCCTCCAATGGAGACTATGGAACAGATTCTGTTTCGACTGATCGTCAGCGGCTTCACCCTGCTTACAGTCACTCTCATCAGTGGTATGGTGTTTTCTGATCGCTTGTTTGGACAACCGTTCGTACTAAATCATCACGTCACACTGGCCGTTCTAGCCTGGTTGAGCTTTGCCGTACTGCTCGGTGGTCACCGACTCTTCGGCTGGCGCGGTCGCACGGCAGTTAACTGGACTCTGGCAAGTTTTATTATTCTGGCCCTGGGTTATTTCGGAACCCGCTTCATACTCGAAGTCTTGTTATCTAACTGAACATCTTTTCTCATGTCTGATGGTGCTCAAACATCCCCGCGGGCTGTACAGCCGAGCGACATTCACCGATTCTGGTTCCAGGACTGCCTGACGTGTCCACAAGAACTTGAAAATCGCAAAGCCGACTGGTTTGGAGGTGGCAAGTCGTTCGATGACACGATCCGGCGCAACTACAGCGATCTACCTGACCGGGCCCTTAACAACGAGTTCGACCACTGGCAAAGCGGTCCCCTGTTGGCCACCTCCCTCATTCTTATCCTCGATCAGTTTCCACGAAATATGTATCGCGGAACAGCACGCTCATTTGCCTATGACGAGAAAGCCAGGCTAGCGGCACAGACTGCGATAGACCTTGGCATAGACGGCAAAGTCCACCCACTGGAAGCAACCTTTATTTATCTGCCGTTTGAACACTCCGAAGATCCCAACGACCAGGTGGCTTCGGTTGGACTTTTTAAACGATTGGCTCAGAATGCGCCGACTGAGTTCAGGGAACATCTGGAATCTGCAGTCGAGTATGCACGTAAACATCAGGATATTGTTGCCCAATTCGGTCGATTTCCCCACCGGAACCAGGCACTGGGGCGCTCGACAACGGCCGCCGAAAAGGCATATCTGGACAGTGGCGGGGAGACTTTCGGGGTACCCCAACAAGAATCAGCCTAGATGAAGACCGGCCTAAACAAAAGGATCGCGTGACACCAGCAGACGCATGAGCGCCGCAACAAAAATCTTCCTCTGCCTGATCACAATCCTCGCCAGCCAGGTCTTTATCCCGTGGTCTGCGAATGCCAGTGAGCGCTTTATCGTGGTTGCCTCCACGACGTCTACCGAAAATTCTGGTCTCTACAGCTTCGTGCTACCCCGCTTTAGTGAACAAACCGGTATTGAAGTTCGGGTCGTTGCGGTGGGTACGGGCCAGGCCTTGCATATCGCTCAAAACGGCGACGCTGATGTCCTTCTCGTGCACCACCGCCCCTCGGAAGACCAGTTTATTTCACAAGGATATGGCGTGACTCGGTATGATCTGATGTACAACGACTATATTCTCGTCGGTCCTCGGGACGACCCGGCCTCCGTCCTTTCTGCAGCCAATGTTATTGGCGCCGTTCAACGCATCGCAACCAATAAGAGCTTATTTATTTCTCGAGGAGACGACAGTGGCACCCATAAAAAGGAACTGGAACTCTGGAACCAGAGCGGTATTGATACCACTAAAGTAGGCAACGGCTGGTACCAGGAAACAGGCCGCGGCATGGGGGGTACTTTGAATATGGCGAGTGCGCTGGACGCTTATACACTGAGTGACCGTGCAACCTGGCTCAAATTCGGCAACAAAGGACGACTCGATATACTCTTTCAGAGTGACCCGCCGCTGTTTAACCCATATGGCATCATTCTCGTAAATCCCGAAAAACATCCCCACATCAAGACCCGCGACGGCCAGACTTTTATCGAGTGGATGCTCTCAGAAGCCGGACAGACACTGATTGCTGACTACCGAATCCTGGGCCAGCAGGCATTCTTCCCAACTGCTAAACCGTAAATCCTACAATTGACATTCAACTGTCGATCACGCCTCACTCATCAGATGTTCCGACGATTCGAGCCAGATCGGATCGATGTCGACACCCCAGCCCGGCTTATCCGTCACCTCCACCTGGCCGTTCTCAACAGAAAACGGTGACTCGATAAACAAACCATCCTGCCAGGGATAATATTCCGGACCTTCAATCGAAAACTCGAGATACTTTCCCGCATTCTCGATAGCCCGCAAAAGGTGCATGGTGAACAGCGTTACCATAGATAGATTCGCACAATGCGGTGTACAAGGCATCCCGACTGCTGCCGCCATGCGTGCAACTTCCATGGTGCGCACCATGCCCCCCAGATAACACACATCGGGCTGTACGATATCAACAGCACGCATGTCGATCATTCTCCGCCAGGTCGGTATTTCGCAGTCCTGCTCACCGCCTGTCACATCCAGGCTAAGCGCCTGCGTGACCGTCTGCGTCTGCTCCAACTCCCAGTATGGGCAGGGTTCTTCAAAATGCTCGACGCCGTACTGCTCGAGCATCTTCCCCACTTCAATCGCTCTGGCGGGGGAAAACCCACTGTTGGCATCAACCAGTAATGCGACATCGTCACCCAGTCCTTTCCTAACCGCCGGCACGATTGCTTCTGTCCGACCAGGCCATTCATCGATGTCCGCCCCACATTCAGCACCCACTCTGAATTTAAACGCCGTATATCCGAATTCTTGTCGTAATCTACAAAGCCGTTCGGCCTCAGCTTCTGGATTTATATCGCGCCGCATGCTTGAGCCATAAACACGTAACTTTCCAGGTGACCCTCCCAATAACTCGCACACGCTCTTTCCCTGGTTACGCCCACCTAAGTCCCACAATGCGGTATCAAGCCCTGCCAATGCCCGGCGCAGATAGGAGCCTGGAAACTTGTGCTCTCTGAGCGGAATGAGATCCACCAGTGTTTGGATGTCGGTACACGGCTCGCCCAACACCCAGGGCGCGATCTGCCGGTGAACAATCCGTGCCGTAATATCGGCATTGTAAGGCGCGACCTGACCCCAGCCGTAAGCACCATCCTCAGTTGTGACCTTGACGAAAGCCAGATATTCGCGACTGAACGTTTCTATGCGTGTAATTTTGACGCTCGACATAGCTAAACCTGTTGCAAGAAAGACAGCCTTTCAGGAATCAAAGACAATCACGTTACGCAGGGCCTGACCCTCTTTTACTGCCGTTATTGCATCATTGATCCCTTCCAGGGGATAACACTCTGACACCAGTTCGTCGAGTTTCAAACTGCCGTCCAGATAGTGTTCGACCAGAGGAGGAATATCGGTATCAAGATGTGTCTGTCCCATCTTGCTGCCGACCAGCTGAATCGCGTCGTTTGCGAGATTGAGTGTTTTAAATTGCGCTGTAACGCCTTCTGCAGTCATGCCCACAAGAATCACCATGCCAGCCCGACGCACCAGTGTTAGTGCCTGTTCGACTGCAGTGGCGCTACCCGCTGCAACGAAGACATAGTCTGCACCTCGACCGTCCGTCAACCGTTCAATCTCATCTTTGATGTCACTGTTTACAGGGTTAATCCCGTGGGTGGCACCCAACCGCAGTGCGGCCTGTATCTTCTCGTCCACCAGGTCAACCGCAATGTTGACCTTACTGCCACAGATCGCCGCACCCTGTATGCAGTTCAAACCGATACCACCTGTGCCGATAGTCGCCACCGAACTGCCGGGAACAACACGGGCAACATTCTTCACAGCACCGAAACCGGTGATCACGCCACACGACAGCAGAGCAGCGCTGGTCATCGGTACTGACGTGGGAATTCCCAGTACCTGGGATTCGTGGACCACTACCTGTTCGGCAAATGCACCCGTGCGTAACCCGTGTGCGAGAGTTTTACCGTATCGATCCTGGAGCGGTGAGGTCGTGTCCAGTGGAAATATCGTTTCACAGAGGCTGTGGTGCTCTTTGGAACAATAGTAGCAGTCACCACACGACCGGAGCAGGGTAACCACCACGGTGTCACCCACTGCTACACGTGTTACCCCGTTACCGGCCTGCTCCACGACACCTGCAGCCTCATGTCCAAATACAGCAGGCAGCGAACCGCCCCATCCTCCATCCATGTAGGTGATATCGCTGTGACAAATTGCGCAGGCGCTCAGCTTGACCCTGACCTCGTAGGATTCTGGATCGGCAAGGCCAACCTCCTCCACAGACAAAGGTGCCCCAAATTCCCGACAGACTGCTGCTTTCATATTATCGGCCTATATGTTGACGTAAGCGGGATGAACGACAAACAGTGGTTCGTCAATCTAACCCAACACAGAAAAACTACTTTCCGAATTAATCTCCCGCAACCGCGACATCGTTGAAGTATCCAGCACATGATCGACATTGCCCAGCATAAACTGCAGAGGGACCTGGTCATGATTATTACCGGATTCGCAATAGTCAATCAGCGCACTCATAAGCCTTCCCGCAACCGGCGCATTCTTGAACTGGTTGCCACTAGTCCCGCAAGCCATATAGAAACCATCTACAGCACTTCGGTCATAAATCGGCAACCAGTCCTCAGTAACGTCATACAGATCGACCACACCACGCATCCGGCTTGGGATTGCGAGCTCCGGAATTCGTTGCCCCAACCGCAATGCCTGGGTCGTCGATTGATTGGTGAAATCCCGACTGAAATCATCTGCGTCTACCCAGTCGTGCGGATCACATTCAGGATCCTCGCTGCCCGCCAGAATATGATTTCCGGTTTCAGGACGGCAATAGACACCGATGTCATTGTCAGAGACCACAAGGCCCCGGTTTTCAAAATCAAAACCCTGCGGTGCCGGTATGTGGGCGACTTCCTGTCGCAGTGCACGCGTCGTAATTCTCATGTCTTTGTCTGCTGATACCAGCTTGTTTATTTTGGACGAATGTGGCCCGGCAACGTTAACCACGATGGGTGTACTGAACTGCGATCCATCACGCAGTGTGACGCCCTGTATCCGGCCGCTTTTTACAAGAATCGAGGTGACTTCAGAGTTGAATCTGAAAGCCCCACCGTTTGCTTCTGCTGCCCGCTGAAGATTGTGGGCCGACAGTTGGGGATCTGTCACATAACCCGCCGTGGGAAAATATACACCCCCACCAAGCTCGCCGCCGGTCGGCAGCCCAAACGCTTCATCATCTACTGACTTGGCAGGTGCAAAGCACTTCAGATCGTAGATCGGCAACACCTGCTTGATTTTTTCGACATCCCATAACTCATAAGGGATGCCGAGCGCTTCTGTATTTTGAATAATCTTTTCGAGATAACCGTTGTCCTTGGTTTTCATCACCAGGCAACCGGTTTCACGAAACCGGGCTAATCCCGAGTCATCCTCTATACCGATATAGTCTGCCCAGTTTTTCCAGTCGAAGTAGCCATCATAGGCAAATGCCGTGCCATCAAGAGTTGAATAATGTACCCGGATGACAGCACAACTGGAGGATGTCGACCCGTATCCGGACGTCGGTAATGCATCAACATTCAGTGTTTTGAGCCCCCGTTTCGCCAGCTCAAACGCCGTGGCACAACCGATTACACCTGCCCCAATAATGATTGCATCATAGGATTTGTTTGACCCCATTCTTCAGATCCCCTCACCGGAGGCAGGCAGACTTGATTGATGCGCTTCCGCTGCCCTGGCCCATGCATCTGAATCAATCTCGAAGCCAAAGCCTGGACCCGAAAGAACCGGCAAACGACCATCAGCCAGACTCAACTCAGGGCTGGAGATCACGTCGGATGCCAAAAGGTGGTTCATATACTGGTTGCCATCATCCAGATTGGAAATCACGGAAGCTACGTGGTTTGCGGCACAGGTGCTAACACCGGTTTCGTGCAGGCCATGAATGCACACATTGACACCGGCTGAGATAAGGACTGCACAACCCACCACGGCAAGCGTAACCAGCCACCCTATCCGCAGATCGTTAACAGGCATCCTGCCTCTGCAACACCGACGATATTTCGTTGTGGATCAACTTGCTCACGCGTAGTCTGCCGACATTTTACACCGCATAGCCGATGCAAAATCGATTCCCACCCACTGATTACCTGTTACGCTACGCTACCGCTTTCTTGCCGCAGGATTATCGCAGGATCTCATCAGGCTCATTTGATTGAAATCACGAGATCTATTCATTGCTGCCAGTGTCCCGCTCATCTGGGGACTGGGCTTTACGATTGCGAAGGCTGGCCTGGCGGAATTTCCACCTCTGTTCCTGATGGGGATGCGGTTTACTCTAGCAGCTGTACTCCTGATCTGGTTCCTGCCGGTGCCACGAGGGCACCTTAAAGATATATTCTGGATCGCCCTGATCGGCTCATCAATCCAATACGGCCTGACCTTCACCGGCCTGTCCCAAATTGATGCTTCCCTGGCCGTCATTATCGTCCACCTGGAAGTGCCGTTCAGCGTGCTCCTGGCTGCAATCGTACTTCGGGAGCGTCCCGGCTATCAGCGATGGTTGGGCATGCTCGTGGCCTTTGTGGGTATCGTGCTGATTGCCGGCCAGCCACAGGTTCGCGGGCAAGGACTTCCGATTCTACTGACTGCAGGCGGGGCAATGACTTGGGCAATTGGACAACTCATGGTCAAACGACTTCACGGAGCGGTCAGCGGGTTGACACTTATCGGCTGGATTGGAGTTTTTGCCGGACCTCAGATGTTAGCCGGCTCTTTTCTAATTGAAACAGGTCAGCTTAACGCGCTTGGCACGGCAACCTGGGTAGGCTGGGGTACAGTGTTGTACCTTGGGATCGTCATGACCGTAGCAGGTTACGGGATCTGGTTTACGGTGCTTTCCCGGAACCCTATGTCACAGGTCATGCCTGTTTTATTGTTGTTGCCTATATTTACAATCGCGTCCAGTATGTTGTTGCTCGGCGAAAGACCGTCCTGGCTTGTACTTGGCGGTGGGCTGATCGTACTCTCGGGAGTCGCCATAATAGTGTTTGCCCACAAACTGAGATTCAGAAGAGTAGAAACGAACCGCTGAATAATATGGCAACACCAAGCGCAACCATTCAGACCGGTGAAGTCCATGTGTGGTCTTTGAGTTTTTCCAACGCCGAATCCGACATCTCAAACCTGAACCAACTCCTTTCTGACGACGAACAAAGCCGTGCAGTCCGCTTTATCTCGGACTGCGATAGGATCCGCTTTACCATTGCCCGCGGTGTGCTGCGCCAACTCCTGTCTGCCTATACCGGACACCCAGCCAGATCAATCCAGCTGATCTACGGCCGCCATGGCCGGCCGGCCCTGACAGCTTCCCAGGCACACGACATTAACTTTAATCTGTCACATTCGGGAGAACATGCTTTATTCGCACTGTCGCGTGAGTGCGATGTTGGTGTCGATATTGAACGTATTCGACCCTACTCACCGGCTTATCGACTGCGTCTGGCCAAGCGGTTTTTTTCTGAACTGGAATGCTCTGCGATACAAGGGCTGAATGCGTCCAGGGTAGAACAGGCATTCTTTGCCTGCTGGACCCGCAAGGAGGCTTACATCAAAGTACATGGCCGGGGCCTGTCACTACCACTGTCACAGTTCTCTGTCAGCGTAAACCCCATGAGCGCACCGCAGCTTCTAGCAACACCTTGGTGTCCTTCCGACCTCAAACTTACACGGCTGTGGGACCTTGCAGCACCTAGAGGCTACCGCGCCGCTATCGCCCTGAAAACATTTGTTGGTGATCCTGAATTTCGCCTCTTCGACTGGCCAGCTAAGATCAGTCCCGGCTTATGATCGATCGAAATCATCGTCGAAGCGCTCGATATCGTCTTCGCCAAAATAGCTGCCGGTCTGCACTTCAATAACCTCCAGCATCTCACTTCCAGGATTTTCCAGACGATGGACTGTGCCTGCTGGAATAAATGTGGACTCCTTCGGTTGCAATGGAAATTCTTGGTCACCACAGGTGACCCGTGCTGTACCACTGACCACGACCCAATGTTCGGACCGGTGCCGGTGCTTTTGTAACGATAAACGAGCTCCGGGCGACACCGTCAAGCGCTTGACCTGAAATCCAGGCCCGTTCTCAAGAGAATCATAACTTCCCCACGGTCGAAAAACCTTACGATGCGTCACATATTGAGGACGATCTTTTTCTTTTAATCTGGCAACAACTTGCTTAACCCGTTCTACATTTTCACGTGCCGACACCAGCAAGGCATCCGGCGTATCGACAATCACTAGATCATCAACTCCCAGAGTGGACACCAGGCGATGTTCTGCATGGACATAGGTATTTCGGGTGTCCTCAATCAACACATCTCCCCGCAACACGTTACCGTGTTCATCTTTATCACCGATGGCCCACAATGAAGACCAGGAACCTACATCATTCCATCCGGCATTAAGCGACACGACCACAGCTGCCGCTGTGTGTTCCATTACGGCGTAATCAATCGAATTGCTTGGGCATCTGGAAAAAGCCTCTTCTGAGAGTCGTGCAAACTCCTGTTCCCGAACCAGCGTCTGATATGCCTCGTGACAGCTGTCATAGATACTCTTACTGTAAGCCTGCAGTGCCTCCAGATAATCTTTTGCACTGAACATGAACATTCCGCTGTTCCACAAATAGTCACCGTCGGCGAGGTATTGACAGGCAGTGTCATGGTCGGGTTTTTCAACAAACTCGTCGACCCTATATAAGTCAGTGAGAAGCTCAGCGCCACGACGGATATAGCCATATCCAGTTTCTGGAGCACTTGGAGTCACACCAAACAGTGCGAGATGCCCCTTCTTCACACCTTCTGCCGCTTTGGAGACCGCCTGGCCCAGAGCCACGGGGTCCGACACCACATGGTCTGCTGGCAGAACCAGCAACACCGGATCTTCAGCCAGTGTCAGCGCTTCTAACGCAGCGATCGCTGCTGCGGGGGCTGTGTTTCGCCCCACAGGTTCAAGAATGATCCCCTGGTGATCAAGATCTAGAATCGAGAGCTGGCCCGCGACACTGAAACGGTGTTCTTCGTGGCAGACCAACATCGGAGCAGCCAGGTCGAGACCGGCAAGCCGTATGACCGTATCCTGCAGCAGTGTATTATCACCAGCGACAGACAAAAATTGCTTGGGAACCAGCTGGCGCGAAAGCGGCCACAACCGAGTGCCCGATCCACCACAAAGAATAACCGGAATTATTGACATTTTCTAAAGGCTGCCCACATGGGTCAGATCTAAACCGTCAATTGTACTCACTGGCAAACGCCGAAATCATATTCCGCTAAAACTGTCCAACAACCCATCCACCGTCTGATCTACAAGCAGATAACGGATTTGTTCTGAACTCACAAATCCCTGCATCTGGGCGTTATTCAGAAAGCCGATAAGCTGATCGTAGTAACCTTCGATATTGAGCAGACCACAGGGTTTCTGGTGAAAGCGCAATTGAGCGAAGGTCATAATCTCAAACAACTCCTCCAAAGTGCCAATTCCACCTGGAAGGGCGATAAAACCATCTGAGAGTTGCGCCATAAGCGCCTTTCGCTCGTGCATCGAATCGACAACATGAAGATCTGCCAATCCGGTGTGCGCAATTTCCATATCGATCAGGGACTGTGGTATTACGCCAACCGCCCTACCCCCGGCGTTGATGACGGCATCAGCAACTGCACCCATCAACCCTACACTGGCACCCCCGTAGACCAGACCCAAATCCCGCTCAGCCAACGTGCGGCCGAGTCTAGTCGCCTCCACCCTGTAACCTTCACGGGTGCCATTATGAGAACCGCAGAATACACAGATACTCTTCAATAATCCCCCTCTCTATTCATATGCCGCCCAATCCCGCGTACACGTACAGTGTAGATCCTACCTTTACCCAGGCCCGGCACTACTTTCGGCAACACCGGTATACACTATACGGTGATGATTCGTCACTACCCGGGCCTGCGCCAGGAATATGCCCCATGAAATTTGACAACGTCCTGCAGACTGTCGGCCGAACACCGGTGGTTCGGCTGAACAGTTTTACCGGCTACCTTGCACACGAACTCTGGGTAAAACTGGAAAGCTTCAACCCGGCCGGTTCGGTCAAAGACAGGCCTGCTCTGAACATGATTGAGGATGCCGAACAACGGGGCACTTTGAATCCTGGCGACACGATTATTGAACCCACTTCCGGCAATACCGGCATTGGGCTCGCCATGGTCGCCGCTGTCAAGGGATACCGGGCAATTTTTGTGATGTCTGAAGACATGAGTGCGGAACGCAAGCAGATACTACTTGCCTATGGTGCAGAACTGGTGCTGACACCAGCTGACAAAGGCACTGTCGGTGCAATAGAAGAAGCCCGGCGATTATCTGAAGAGAAGGGCTATTTCTTTGTCGGCCAGCACTACAATCCAGCCAATCCTGCGGCGCATGAGATTACCGCGAACGAAATCTATGAAGACTTCGGCGAGAAACTCGATGCGATCGTCTGTACCACCGGTACTGGCGGGACTATATCGGGTCTTTCAACACACCTGAAAAACCGGATTCCCGATCTGATGATCATTGCCACAGAGCCCGAGGATTCTCCAATTCTCTCCAAAGGCATCGCCTGTAAACACAAGATCATGGG
>Ga0208750_1000102_pt1 | contig 22922 bp, 22 predicted proteins | sample Knorr_S15_td_O2m_FD_185602 | JGI IMG/M metagenome (GOLD analysis project Ga0208750, IMG submission 185602) | Marine microbial communities from Southern Atlantic Ocean transect - Knorr_S15_td_O2min_ad_340m_LV (SPAdes) (version 2) | ecosystem: Environmental > Aquatic > Marine > Oceanic | place...
GTGAAACAATGCTGCTAATATTGAATAAACAACTGTTATTGCTGTGGTTTTATCAGCAACCACGGTTGGTAAATATCGAGGTTCTCCTAGCACCAATTCATTTAGAGCAGCAATTCCACTAGCAGCCTGTATTGAATCATCCAGCGCGCCCTTGTCTCCATACGGTCCATCCTTACTATAACCATATGTACCGCAATAAATAATATTCTCATTAACTGATTTGATATCGTTATATTCAAGTTTGAGTTTGGTCATAACTTGGGGCCGATTATTGTGAAGAAAAACATCAGAGTCCTTAATGATTGTCAACAGAGCATCGCGTGCACTTGCCTGTTTCAGGTCAAGAACTAAGCTTCTCTTATTTCTATTGTTTGAGAGATAAAGAGCCGCCATATTTGGATTACGTGAAGCCCCCAGTTGTCGGTTACTGTCTCCAAATGGTGCCTCGACTTTAATAACTTCGGCACCCATATCTGCAAGAATCTGGGCGGCCCAAGGTCCCAATACAACACTGGTTAACTCTATTATTTTAAGGCCTTTTAAGGGTCCTGACATAACTTATTATTGGGTTAAAATACCCAGAATATAATATCTATTTAATCATGATCATGGTCGTGATCATGATAATGAGGATACTCAAAATCAGTAAAATGATTATGACCATCAGGTGAGCGAATCCACTTATACAAAGACGGTCTCAAACGTCTGAGTCTAGCTGCAGCTCTGTCTGCATTTTCCTTAGGAGTTGACCAAGGGTTATGATGAAAATAATTATGGAGATGAGCATCGGTTCGTCCTATAGCAATAATGCCATGTTTACTAGCAAACGCACCATGATTAATATAAGGCGGTCTCCAAAAGTACCCCCCCGTTGGTAAATCACCAAATTGCATCATCCAGGACGTCCCCCAAATATGATAAGACTCTTCACAGCAATCATGATATGAAATATTGTCTTGATGGAACCCTGGTGTCATGCAATACAAGAAAGTGTGTGCTTCTGTGTGTAAGTCGTATTTTAAAAGTTTTAACATACAACCGGACGCAACAGACGGAACAATTCTATTGCCAGGCATCCAATGAATATCTTCCATAGAGTTGATGATAGATAAACGATGACGTTCAGCTAATGGGTGATCCTCATCAGAAGCAACAAAACTAGGCTCCCCATAATTGTAGAACATTATGGCAACAGCGCCTTTGCTCACTTTCATTGCTGGCATGCTTACACCTGGGGGAATCAGGAAGTAATATCCCTCCCCATAGGTTTTATCACCGTAAGTTATTGACCCTGAAACAATAAAGAGTTCAAGTTCAGAATAACTCATCCCGGGCGGTAGCTTATAGCCACTTTCAAATTTAACTTTTAATGAGCATGCCCCTGTGTCCGTGTCCATACTCAAAACTTTGTAATGCATGCCTTTATTAAAACCGGGCAATGTCATACGTTTGTATGCTGCCGGTCTTTCATCATAAGGTTCTATGTGTGGTCTGGGCATAATGTCTGTCCTTTTATATTAGTGATCAAACCCTTTTAGATCTTTAGGTTCATAAGTTACTTTAGTTTTTCTTCTGGGTTTTTTAGGTAAATCTTCCCTTGCAATGACCATCCTGGTATCACCGTCAATGTTTTGCCCTAGAGTTGTAATCCGGTCAAAAAATTCTTCAAACCATTTATCTCGTTTAGGAGCAATTTCCTCCATGTGTTCTAAGATTTTTTTGAAACGTTTTTGCTGTTGTTTTAGTTCATTTTTCACCCAGGCTTTTACTGGTTTAGACTGTTTGTGATCTATTGAATTTAAAGGTTTTCCTTTGCCTGAAGATCTTCCTTCTGAAGCTTCACCCATTTGATTGGCCATAAGCGTTTCCTCTATATATTTAGCAATAAATTAGATTATAGATTATAGATTTTATGCAAAAACACAAGGCAGTAATCCAATAATAATCAATGAATTAGCTTGGGGGAATTTTTTACTTCTAATACGGCCTAGGAATAGAATTTTTGTTTTTTTGCAGCCCTTTCTCTGAGACTATCAGGAACGCTAAAACGTTCTCCAAACCGTTCGCAAAAATCATCACAACGTTCAACAAACTTTTCCATACCCACCATATCAATATAGGAAAAAACACCTCCTGACCAAGGCGGAAAACCCCAACCAAAAATAGACCCAATGTCGCCATCATCAGGGCTTGTCAGCACATTTTCTTCTAAACAACGGTAGGCATCCAATGCCTGCACGGTCATTAAACGATCTTTAACTTCTTGAATATCAGGTTGTTCATCACTGACAGGGTAAATGTCAGCTAAACCTTTCCAAAGAGTTTTCTTAGCGCCCTCGGGGTAATCATAAAATCCTTTACCAAATCGTTTGCCAAGTCGGCCGAGTTCATACATTTTCTCGTTGACAGCTACTGCTGACATAGGCTTATAGTCGTCGCCCATGTCTTCTTGAGTTTGTAAATGTATTTTGTGAGACAGATCGATTGTGGTTTCGTCCTGAACAGCGAACGGTCCCACTGGATAACCAGCGTGCCGAGCAGCATTCTCTATCAAAGAAGGACTTGTGCCTTCTCTTAGCATTTCATTAGCCTCATTACAGGATGTACTAAATACTCTGGATGTAAAGAACCCTCGACTGTCATTAATGACAATCGGTGTTTTCCTAATTTGCTGAATGTAATCCAATGACTTGGCTAAAGCTTCATCGGATGATTGCTCACCCAAAATCATCTCGACCAATGGCATTTTCTCTACGGGAGAAAAAAAGTGCATTCCAATAAAGTTATGAGGCCTCACTGAGGCTTCCGCTAGACCTGAAATAGGTAATGTTGAGGTATTTGAAGCAAATACAATGTCGTCTCCAATAACCGCTTCAGTTTTTTGTGTAACGTCTGCTTTGATCTCTCTGTTTTCAAAGACAGCTTCGATAATCAAATCACAATCTTTGAGATCGTTAAAATCAGTTGTCGGGATAATATTATCTATAATTGCAGCCCTCTTTTCTTCGGTCATTTTCTTTAAGGCAACACTCTTTTGAAAATATTTTTCAGAGTATGCCTTGCCTTTCGCTGCTTTTTCTTCTGTTGAATCCAGCAAGTACACTTTCATTCCAGCCTGAGCGCTGACCAAAGTAATGCCTGCTCCCATCATCCCAGCACCCAACATACCTAGAGTTTTTACTTTGTGTTTTTCAACCCCTTCTGGTCTGGCCCTTAACTTATCGGCAGATTGTTTATTGATAAAAAGACTTCTAATCATATTCCCAGCAACTGGATCAATAAGTAGGCTAACAAAGTATTTCGCTTCTATTTTCAAACCGGTATCAATCGGTACCTGGCACCCCTCATAAACAGACGAGACAATAGCTATTGGTGAAGGAAAATTATGGTTGGTGTTCTTTGCCACCATCGCATTGATCACAGAGAACATCTGGATTGTTGATGTCGAATTCTGGTCAAAACCTCCTGGTATTTTGAACCCTTTCTTATCCCACGGTTGAACTGCTTTGCCGCCATCGAGTATCCATTTTTTGGCTTTATCTATGAGTTCATCTGCAGCACACAACTCATTGACAATACCGAGAGTTAAAGCAACTTTAGGTTTGACGTGCTTACCTTGCGTCATCAATTCTAGCGCTGACTGAATTCCAATTAATCTTGGAAGTCTCTGGGTGCCTCCACCGCCAGGTAACAAACCAACTTGAACTTCAGGTAACCCGAGAACAGCGTCATTTCTGTCAACTGCAATTCGATAGTGACATGACAGTGTTATCTCAAGTCCGCCTCCCAAAGCAGTGCCGTTTATAGCAGCAACAAAAGGTTTACCAGAGGTTTCCATGGTTCGATTGAGTTGGTGGCTTTGGATAATTCTTTCAGACATTGCTGAAGCATCGCCAAGACTAATCAATTCTGGCAACATTGATTTCAAGTCAGCGCCAGCCATAAAATCATTTTTTGCTGAAGTAACCACAGCACCTATCACTTTTTCATCCTTGATAACTTCGTTAACACAATTGCCAAAGTCCTCTGCAAAGTCTGCAGTGATTACATTCATGGGTCGATCAACTACATCAATCTCAATTACAGCAATGCCATCTTGATCAATATTCATTTTGACGGTTTTACTCATAGGTACTTCCTTTTATATTTTTTTCTCTTTTATACTCGTTCTACAATTGTTGAAGTCCCCATACCACCGCCTATACAAAGATTCACTAGGCCGGTATTCAGATCTCTTCTTTCCATTTCATCAATCAATGTCCCTAAAACCATGCCTCCGGTTGCTCCAAGTGGATGACCCATAGCAATAGCTCCGCCATTAACATTAATCTGTTCATGACCAATATCCATTTGTTGCATATAATGAAGAACAACCACTGCAAATGCTTCATTGAGTTCAAATAAATCAATATCATCTTTATTCATTCCACATCGTTTTAGTACTTTCTCGGCTGATGGGGCTGGCCCGGTAAGCATAATTGTAGGTTCACTTCCTGTTGAAGAAAAACCGACTATGCGTGCTCTTGGGGTAAGTCCTAATTCTTCACCAATCTCTTTAGTGCCGACTAGTACTGCACTGGCGCCATCTACAATAACACTGGAATTACCAGCATGATGAACATGTTCTATTTTTTCCACCTCAGGATATTGCTGAATTGCTACCGAATCAAAACCAAACTGACCTATTTGAATAAATGAAGGATTCAACTTAGCTAAATCTTCCATTGACGTTCCGGTTCTAATGCACTCGTCATGATCAAGCACTACCCCTCCTAGGTTATCTTTAATCGGAACAATCGAATTATCAAAATAACCTTCATCTCTTGCATGTGAAGCTCTTTTTTGACTTTCAACGGCATAGGCATCAACATCTTCTCTACTAAACCCATACTTAGAAGCTATTAGGTCAGCACTGATGCCTTGTGGAACAAAGTAACTACCATAAGCAACTTGAGGGTCAACAGCTAAGGCACCACCCACTGAATTCATGGGAACTCTAGACATTGATTCTAAGCCTCCACCGATGCAAAGATCAGACATGCCTGACATCACTTGTGCAGCTCCAGAATTTACAGCTTCCAAACCAGAAGCACAGAAACGATTTAACTGCTTGCCAGCCGCTTCTTCTGCATAGCCTGCATTAATCGCTGCTACACGGGCTGGATTAGAGGCTTGCTCTCCTTGGTTATGCACCACTCCCATAATCACATCATCAACACGGCTTGTGTCAAGTTTGTTCCTATCTCTTAATGATTCAAGCACTTGGGTCAACAATTCTATTGGAGTTACCTGATGGAGGGAACCATCTGATTTACCCTTGCCTCTTGGGCTTCTTACATGATCAAAAATATATGCGTCTGTCATAATTCACCTATTCATTTAGTTGGTAATTAAGAGTTAATAATATTACCATTTATCAATTCTAAGTCTATCTATACTAATGCAAAACACAATAATCCGATATATTTCTGTGTTTTTTTTCAGCTAGGCCATCTGTCTTTCCAAGGGCTTGCATCTTCAAGTTGTAATGCAAGTTCGAGTAATTCTTGTTCTGTACCGATACTTGAATGGAAATGACTACCAATAGGTAATCCATTAGATGACCAACCAAGAGGAAGCGACATTGCTGGATCACCAGTAACGTTTGCCAGAGGTGTGAATGTGATGAAATTAACGGATCGTTCTAATAGCTGATCATATGGAATATCCGGTGCCATGAGACCAGTTTTAGGTGCAGCTGTTTGGATAACCGGTGAGAGTATCATGTCATAGGTATTAAATATTTGATTAGATTTTAAGGTGTCCTCATGTAATCTTCTTACAGCCTTTTCAACATGACCCTCAGGAAGACGATCAAACCATTTACCTAGTCCTAAAGTCCATGGTTCTAGCAGTTGATTAAGAACGGTTTCTGATCTACCAAAATTCTCTTCTGCCATTCGAATTACACCTCTAGCACCATGCGCCCACATGGTAATGAATGAATCAATGAATCGTTCACCATCAATAAAGGGTTCGATAATTTCTATGTGATGCCCAAGCTCTTCACATAGGGTTGCAGTATTTTCAATGGAATTTTTTACATCAGATTCAGCTTCCATGCCGAGCATGTTTGTCGTGATTAAGGCGATTTTTAATCTTTTTTGAGTGGGTAATATTGTTTTTGGAATCTTTGGCAGTTTTCCTGATGAGTCAATTTTTTGCATGTGATGTAACGCTGTAATAGCATCTCTGATCGTTCTGGTGTGAACAAAACGAACAGATAAATCTATTGGTCTGTCCCTCTGTCCGGCATCATCAATGGTTCGGTTTATGGAAGGTTTTAGCCCAACAACACCACAACAAGATGCCGGTACCCGGATGGACCCGCCACCATCGCTTGCAGAAGCAATGGCAACCATACCTGACGCCACAGCTGCAGCTGATCCTCCACTAGAACCTCCAGTGTTGTGAAGTAAGTTCCACGGGTTTTTTGCAGGACCAAGGAGCAATGATTCAGTAGTGCCCAGTAACCCAAATTCAGGGGTGTTCGTTTTCCCCAATGAAATTAGTCCCATATCAAATGCAGCTTGTACATTAGAGGAGTTTTTATTAGCAATTCTATTAGCAAACATTCTTGATCCTGCGGTTGTTCTGACTCCTTTTTGATCAAGCAAATCCTTAACTAGGTAGGGAACCCCTGAAAATGGTCCGCCAACAGGATTTGTTTTAGCAATCTCAATGGCTTGATCAAAAGAATTTGTCACTACCGCATTAAGATTAGGGTTTAATGATTCAATTCTCTCAATTGCAGACATGACCATTTCAAGTGTTGAGACCTCACCGGTTCTAATCAACCTTGCCTGTTCTGTTGCATCCAGATAATTGAGAGAATCACTTGAGGCAAATACAGCGTTTGGATTTATGATGCTCCCGAGCCCAAGCGATAAGCCAGATTTAAGAATATTTCTTCTTTTACGATTGATATCAGGCATTTAGCAATCTATTAAATTGAGTGTATTTTCAGGTGGTCTTCCAATCACAGCTCTATTTTCATCAAAAATGATCGGTCTTTCAATAAGTATGGGGTTCTCCACCATTAATGTAATCAGTTCCTCTTCGCTTATACTCTCTAAAGAAATAGCTAATTCTTTGAAGCGGGATTCACCTTTACGAACAATGTCCAATGGACTCATCTTGAGTTTGTTTAATATCTTCTTAAGTTCTGATGCTGAGGGGGGAGATTGAAGATAGAGGATCACCTTCGTGTTGACTCCATTGTTCTCAAGTATGTCTAGACTTTGTCTTGATTTACTACACCTGGGGTTATGAAAAATGGAAATAGACACCTTTTTTTAGAGTCTCTGAGCACCATCTAGATCAATACAACGACCAGAAAAATACTCATTCATGAAAATAAACTCGGCTGCATTTGCTACTTCGTCAGGCTCGCCAATGCGACCAGTTGGCACCATTTTACTTAAGCTTTCTTTAACATGATCAGGCATTCCAGCAACCATTTCTGTGTTTATAAAGCCAGGCGCAATGGAGTTTACTCGAATACCATATTTAGAAAGCTCTTTAGCCCAAACAACAGCCATAGATTGAACACCTGCTTTTGTTGCAGAGTAGTTGGTTTGACCAAAGTTTCCATGTCTAGCGATACTTGAGATATTAATAATCACCCCTCCTGATTGCCCTTCAATCATATGCTGAGCAGCCTCTCTGCCACATAAAAAGACACCGGTTAGGTTAAGATCAATAACAGCTTGCCAATCTTCAAGCGACATCCTTTTAACAAATTCTCCATCTTTAAATTTAACCAAAAGACCATCTCTAGTAATCCCAGCATTATTGATTGAACCAAATAAAGGTCCAAGATCAGACACAACCTGTGCATAGGAATTAATCACATCATCTTCTTTGGTGACATCTGCAGCAACACAAGTGACTTCTGCACCAGCTGCTTCACAAGCACTGGCGGTGTCAGCAATGTTGTCCTTATCAAGATCAATTAATCCTAATTTGCATTTGTGTGTTGCTAAGCGTTTAGCCATGGCTGCGCCAAGCCCCCGTGCCGCACCAGTTATTACTATAGTTTTATTTTCAATATCGACCATGCTTATCCTCTTTTAGTTTTTGATTATTAATTTAATGAATATACTACTCATCGGGAGCAATCTCTACTCTAATGCCGTCCATATCTTCAGTAAATTCAACTTGGCAAGTCAAGCGTGATTGATCTTCTCTAAAAGACTCTAAATCTTCTAGAAGCTCTAATTCATCATCTTCACGCTCAGACAATGAAGAAACCCAAGGTTCTTCAATATAGCAATGACATGTCGCACAAGAACACATGCCGCCACAAAGAGCTAAAACCCCATCGTCTAGATCTCTTAAGCTTTCCATTAGAGACAAGCCTAGCTGGCCTTCAACGGTGTGCTCCTCTCCCTCGCTATCAATAACATGAATAATTGGCATAAGATTATTACCTAAAAAAACAGTGACGATTTAAACATAGAATCTCTCAGATTTCTAGGTAGAAAAGTGAGTGCGAACTCTAGGAGGTTGAATTTTGCTTGAGTGGGATCTCAACGGAGACAACTGCACCTTGGTCAGGGTGGTTTTTTATCTCCAACAAACCCGCATGTGCTAAGACAATTTGTTTGCATAAATACAGCCCTAAACCAAACCCCCCGCTATCTCTGCTTCTTGACTGTGAGGTCCTAAAAAAAGGTTCTGTTACTTTCTCCAAGTCATCCGTATTAAAACCAGGGCCAAAATCCCTAATTGTTATACGGATTGATTGTGAATTAATAGCTTCGAGTGTGAGCTCAATAAGCGCACTATTCGATGGGCTAAAACGAGAAGCGTTTTCTAATATATTTTTTAGCAAAACTTCAATAAGTGCTTCATCAGCTTCTATCTCTGTGTTTTTAATATCTGATGTAATTGAGGTTTGGATATTCTCTAGATAAGGAGCATTAGCTATTAGGGCCTTTACCTTGCTCTCTATATGAAACGTTTTTAGATCTAATTTTTTGTGTCCATAATTAATTGCCTCACTGTTTAATAAATTAGAGATGATGGTTTCCATAGCATTAATTTCATTCAATAATTCATCTTTACTCGGGCTTTGTTCTAACATCTCTATTTGTACTCTAGCTCTTGTTAAGGGAGATCTTAATTCATGACTAACCCCTAAATTAAGACGTTGTTTAGCCTCTAACATGTCTTCAACATTATTCGCTAAAAGATTAATTTCTTTGGCCAATATCCCTAATTCATCTTTTTGCTTTATAGAAATACGATGCTTGAGCTCGCCTGACCCAATTTTTGTTGTCCCGTCTTGTATGGTTTGAATAGGGCTAATAATTCTTTGCACAAGTAAAAAAGCTATTAACAGAATCAATAAACTGATGCCTAAAATAGTTTCTAATAAAAATGTTGGATTCACTGCTTGAGTCATCTTAGGGTTGACAAGAACCACAGTGTAATCACCATAAGACACCTTAAAAAATATTCGATTCATGTAGCGTGCAAATTCTGAGCCTTCAGGATAGGAGTCTTGACCAATTTCTATATCAGCTTTAATTTTTGAAATATCCCAAGAGCTTTTCTCAAAATCAATGGCATCCAAACTGGGAAATGCTTCGTTAGATGACCAATCAAGATCATTACCAACAATCTTCATATCAAATGGCATTGATAAAACCATTTGTTCTGCTCTTTCTTTAGAGGGAGGGTATTGAAGATCTTCTAAAACATTTTCTAAGTAGCTGACTTGATAATAACCCAGCGTTTCTCTTACCTCATCATTTAAGATTAATGATCGAACACCCACTGTTAAGAGAGACAAGTAAGCCAGCGCTGTGATCAAAAAAATGGCAGTCAATTTTAAAGATAAGGATTGAAAAATATTTTTCATCTTCAGTCTTTATTGGTGCTTAAAAACATATAACCCTTGCCCCATATGGTTTTAATAATCTCTGGTGATTTAGGGTTTGACTCAATTTTCTGTCTGAGTCTTGAAATTAGAATATCAATTGAACGAGAAAATAAATGGGCTTCGATACCCTTAATCTCAAAAATAATGTCATCTCTAGTGAACAAAACACCAGGGTTATTAACAAACAAAGATAATAAATCGTATTCTTTTGTTGTTAAATCTAATGTCTTTCCTTGCATTTTGATTTCCAGATGTAAATCATCCACTTCGAAGATAGAATCTTCTAAATTTCTTTTTTCAGGCACTCGTCTGATCAAGCTCGTGATTCTTGCAACCAATTCTCTGGGTTCAAACGGTTTAGCTATATAATCATCAGCCCCCAGGTCTAGTCCTTGAATTTTATCGTTTGGTTCTCCACGCGCGCTGAGCATAATAATTGGGACAGAATACTTTTTACGAATCAAACGACAAACATCAAAACCATTCATATCTGGCATCATGACATCAAGAATGATGACTTCAGGATTATGCTGTTTCATTGCATCCATAGCTTGCAGAGGGTCGCTAATAGACGTGAGTGTAATTGTGAACTTGCTTAAATAATTCTCTAGAAGCTTTGCTAACTTTAAATCATCGTCAATAAGTAGAGCTTTGATCATAGGTGATATTATTTCCAGCGACCCTTGCTTGCCTTGATTTGGTCAACCCCAATCCTCATTTCTAACATTCTATTAGCCTCCTCTTCTCCAAAGACCTGGATTGGAAGAACATTCATTGGGTCATTTCGGTAACCTAATTCTCTGAGACTAAAATCATAGATTTGTTGTTGATTACGCTCAGCTTCAGGTACAACTTCAGCTTCATCCAACCATGAGAACCACCGACCTATAAAGCGCTCAAGATAATCTTCACAATAATCTATATTTTCATCCGTTAGTTCAGTATGAGAACTAACACAAACTGGAGACATTAGAGATCTAAGGTAAGTCCCATGACTAACAAATCGAGTCCAATTAGGATTGGCTCTAAATTCCAAGAAATCTTGATTCACTGGCTCATAGTATTGATGCAAGTAATCCGGGTTAGTTCTCAAATCCATTCTTGGTGTGTATTCAGCATAAAAGTAAAGGCGAGGAATAGTTCCAAATATAACTGTCAAATGAGGCACTCTTGTTTCTTGTCCTAAAAAAACAGTGGCATTGATATCTAAGATACTTCGTTGCCTATTGCCTAACCAGGAATGCACTAACCAATCAACTTTTTCACCGGTATAAGAATTAAATGATCCTTCCAATTGACCGTGATCTGGATGTTCGTTGGAAGTAAAATAATCTCTGCCCTCACAAGAGGGGTGTTTGTCTACTTCGAAACGATCTCTAACTCGTTCAATGATACTCGTCTGTATCCCCCAGCATCGCTCCCAAGCTTTGCTGACATCAACATTTGGATTTTCTGAAAGAAACTCCATGATGGTTTTGGTTTCTTTATTTGAACTCAAGATTATCTCCTGCTATCTAATATTGATCTACAGTATTCCATCAAGAAAGTGATAGATCCAGTTAATCCCAATCTATATAATCAATTTCAAATTAAAAAATGAACTGGAGGCAGAACCATGCCTATGCTGGAGATCAATAATCACTCTATGTACTATGAAATCCATGGGGAAGGACCACCTGCAGTTTGTATGGGTGGCTGGGGAACTTTTTGTCATGGTAATGAAAAATTGTTAGCTAGAGGACTGACTGATGAGTTTCAGGTTTTAGTTTTTGATTATCGGGGCATCTGTGATTCTGAAGATGACCCAAACACAGAGCCTTCAATGAAATTGCATGCTGATGATTTGATTGGTCTTTTAGATCACCTGCAATGGAATAATGTGCATTTGATTGGGCTAGTTGGAATGGGGTGTTGCGTAGCACAAGAAGTCGCTATCAATCGCCCGGATCTTGTTCGTAGCATGATAAATATGGGGGCTTGGGCGTATTGTGATCCTTATTTATATGATCAACTGAAATTATTTAGGAACGTGCATAGAGACTCTGGCTTTTTCACTTTTCAGGAAAAGGTCTCAATCTATTCATTCCTTCCAGAATATTACAATGACAACAAAGATAAACTATTGGGTCCCAATGCAGGATGGAAGGAGTTAAGAGGTAATTATGAAACTCATGCAAGACTTGTTGAAGCATGCCTGAATCATGATGTTAGAGATCAATTAGGTAGCATAGAAGCACCGACACTTATTATTCATGCTGGTAAAGATTTAGTGACAGGTCCTAGGACAACTCTTCCACTAGAAGAAGGAATTCCAAATGCAGAAGGTATTTTAATGGAAAATGTGGCTCATGTGGTTGCAGGTAAAGAACAAAAAATTGCTTTTTGCAAAATTCTCTTCGAATTCTTACAAAAGCATTAGTAATTTTTTTGGTTGTAAAAAATTTCTAAACTATTCATAATGTGCCCGCAATAAAGCTTAAAGGAGAGCTAAATGGAATCATCTTCTGGTTCAAAAATTAAGATTCAAAACGGCAAGCTAGATGTTCCTGATGATCCTATTATTCCTTATATTGAAGGCGACGGTATTGGCCCTGATATCTGGAAATCAGCTGTCCGCGTGATAGATGCAGCGGTTGAAAAAGCATACAAAGGCAAAAAGACAATAAACTGGCTTGAAGTCTATGCCGGCGAAAAGGCCTTCAAAAAATTTAATAACTGGCTACCAGATGAAACCATTGAACAATGTAAGGAATATTTAGTTTCAATTAAAGGCCCACTAACAACTCCAATTGGTGGCGGCATGAGATCTCTCAACGTAGCTTTAAGGCAATTAATGGATTTGTATGTCTGTCTTAGACCGGTGAGATGGTTTAAAGGAGTTCCTTCTCCTGTAAAAACTCCTGAAAAAATAGATATGGTGATCTTCAGAGAGAACACTGAGGATATCTATGCTGGCATTGAATTCGAACAAGGCACTGAAGCGAATAAGAATTTTCTCTCACTTTTTGAGACATCCTTCCCTGATGAATTTTCAAAAATAAGATTCCCTGAAACATCAGGTATTGGCATCAAACCGGTTTCCATTGAAGGTTCTGAACGTTTGCTTAGGTCAGCGTTTGAATACGCCATAGAAAATAATCGAAAAAGTGTTACTTTTGTCCATAAAGGTAACATTATGAAGTTTACCGAAGGTGCTTTTAGAAATTGGGGCTATGCTTTAGCAGAAAGGGAATACGGACAATATGTCTACACTTGGGATCAGTGGGAAAGAACAAAATCAGAACAAAGTGAAGCAGCTGCTAATGCTGAGCAACAAGAAGCCATAGAGAATGGGGCCATTTTGGTTAAAGATGCGATAGCCGATATTACTCTTCAGCAAGTTCTTACTAGACCGTCTGAATTTGATGTAATCGCCACAATGAATTTGAACGGTGATTATTTATCCGATGCTCTGGCTGCACAAGTGGGAGGCATTGGGATTGCCCCAGGAGGCAATATCAATTATTTAACTGGTCACGCTGTGTTTGAAGCCACACATGGAACAGCACCTAAATACAGCGGTCAAGATAAAGTAAATCCTGGGTCTGTGATTCTCTCAGGTGAGATGATGTTGCGTTATCTCGGCTGGAATGAAGCAGCTGATTTGATAATTAAAGCAATGGATACAACCATAAAGAATCAAACGGTTACCTATGACTTTGCCCGGTTAATGGACAATGTGAGTCCAATCAAATGCAGTGAGTTTGGTGATCAACTTATAAAAAATATGAACTGATCTGTAATCCTAACTGAACATCTAATCAACTAAATAAAATATCACTTATGAAGATCATTAAAACTATGTTTATCGTTCTTATTGTGTCACAAGCCAATTCGGCTTTAGCTGCATCCTGTGAGCAGACTATCGAAGGCAATGACATGCTTCAATTTAACCTCAAAGAAATTGTTGTGAGTTCTACTTGCTCAGAAGTCACTATTAACTTAAAACACACAGGCCAATTAGCCAGTAATATCATGGGGCACAATTGGGTATTATCAAAAACAGAGGATTTTATGCCTCTCGCACTAGCTGGGGGCTCGGCCGGCCCTTCAGAGAACTATGTTCCATCAAATGACCCGAGAGTTATTGCTTACACAGTAATTATTGGTGGCGGTGAAGAAACATCAGTCACTTTCTCATTAGCATCGTTGGGTGGTGGAGAGGACTATACTTTTTTCTGCTCTTTCCCAGGGCACTATGCCATCATGAAAGGTGTTTTTAGGGTTATAAACTGATCTTTAAAGCCCCTTTAGCTAACGCTAAAGGCCCCGTTCTAGCAATTGCTACTAGGGTGCTTATGTCCTCTAAAGCTTTTAATAACTCATCATTTTTTGAAGTATTTGCCATGACTTCTACAATTAAAAGATCATCCTGATCATTAATAATTTTTGCTGAAAAATCATAAAAAACAGTTTTAATAGCCTCTTCTTTATCAGGATGAGCATTTATTTTGATCATCATTAATTCACGCTCTATATGATCATGTTTACTGATATCAAGAACATCAATCACATCAATAAGTTTATAGAGCTGTTTTGTTATCTGTCCGATGACTTCATCAGACCCTTCTGTAACCAAAGTCAATCTTGAAATCATTGGATCTTGTGTTGGAGCAACACTTAATGAATCAATATTGTAGCCTCGAGTAGAGAACATTGAAGCAACTCGAGATAATGCTCCTGATTCGTTTTGCAGTAATATTGCTATCGTATGTTTCATCTGTGTACCTTGCTCATTTAATAATACAGACAAAGGATTGTACAGGGTTCGAAGAACAAATGAAGTTACTAATCACTATTACTTTTCAACTTGGTTTATAGTAAGGTGTCTTCCTCAACCTTTTGTGAGGTTGAATTAACGCTAGGAAAGTTGAGTTAATATGGCAGAAAAACAAATACTAACAGGCTCAGATATCATCGTTAAAGTCCTTGCAGAACAGGGAGTTGAGATGATTTTTGGATATAGTGGTGGCGCTATATTACCAACCTATGATGCTGTGTTTCAATACAATGAAACACATAAGAATAATCCGATGCCCCTGATTGTTCCTGCCAACGAGCAAGGAGCTGGTTTTATGGCATCAGGTTATGCAAGAGCAACAGGTAACCCTGGTATTGTCTTAGTAACTTCAGGTCCTGGAGCGACAAATACAGTTACTCCAGTGAGAGATGCGATGGCTGACTCAATACCGATGATTGTGATAACTGGGCAAGTTAATAGATCATCAATTGGAAGTGATGCTTTCCAAGAAGCTCCTATTACAAGTGTTATGGGATCTGTAGCTAAACATGTTTTCTTGGTTACTAAAGAAGAAAAGTTAGCTGCCACACTTAGGGCAGCATTCGAAATTTCTACCTCTGGAAGACCGGGACCTGTTGTAGTCGATGTTCCAAAAGACGTACAAACAGCCAGCATAGAGTTTGATGCTAATTCAAGACTGAATATTAATGCATACAGAGAACGTCGTCAGGCGATCGAAAATAATCGACTCAGCGATCAACAATGTGAAAGCTTTTATAATTATCTACAAGCATCCAAAAAACCTTTGATTTATTCAGGTGGTGGAACCATTGCTGCTGATGCATCAAAAGAATTGAGAAACTTTTCTGACCGCTTTCAAATCCCAGTAACCACCACACTTATGGGCATAGGAGCTGTTGATACACAATCTCAATTATCTCTTGAAATGCTGGGTATGCATGGTACTGCCTTTGCTAATTATGCGGTTGAAGATTGTGATTTTATGATTGCCTTAGGTTCTAGATTTGATGATCGAGTTGCTGCCATACCTAAACAATTTGCACCTAAAGCTAAAGCTGTGGCCCATTTTGATATCGATGCATCTGAAATTAATAAAGTAAAACAAACCGATTGGTCTCATGTTGGACTACTAAAAAATGCTCTGAGTGACCTCCTGGCTTACGCTGATAAAAATAATATTAATCATGTGTGTTCTGATTGGATAAATGAGATTCAAGAATTAAAGTCTACATATCCACTTGATTACAATAGAACCTCGGATTTAATACAACCTCAAATGGTTTTGGATGAAATTAATCAATTAACCAAAGGTGAGGCCATCGTCACAACAGGCGTGGGACAACATCAAATGTGGTCTGCTCAATATTTTGATTTTAAAGAACCCAGACAATGGCTAACATCTGGAAGTATGGGAACCATGGGCTTTGGATTGCCTGCAGCAATTGGTGCTCAATTTGCTCATCCGGACAAACTTGTTATTGATGTGGATGGAGACGGTAGTATCAGAATGAATCTGGGTGAAATGGAGACTGTCACTACTTATGATTTACCGATTAAGATCCTGTTGCTTAATAATGCTGGCGATGGGATGGTGAAGCAATGGCAAAAACTCTACTATGGTGGTCGATTGTCAGCAAGCGACAAGACACTTTATAAAAAAGATTTCGTGTTATCAGCTCAGTCAGATGGCTTTGAATACGCCGAACGTTTAACTGATAAAACCCAACTTCAAAAGACCATTAAAGAATTTATTGGCTGTAAAAAGGCCGCTTTTCTTGAAGTTATTATTGATCCAGATGCTATGGTCTTTCCAATGGTGGGTCCTGGAATGTCTTACGATCAAATGATCACTGGTGAGCATATCAAAAGCCGGAACGAGGACCCTGAAGTCGAACCTATTGATCCTAAAGCAATGTTCTAAAAAACCTACCTTTCCCCCATTGCATGTATATCATGAGGTTCTCCAGTTTGAGTATAAAGAACTTTTTTTCTAAAAAATCTTAACATTCCCATTTCACCCATTCGTGAGGCGCCAATGCCTGAGTATTTAAACCAATTTTTTTCACCATCAAAAACATAAGTGGTTGCACCACAATCTTGAATAGTGACAGCCCCTGCATCAATTTGTTGAGCAATCACACTTGCCTCTTCAGTGCTCCCAGCCAGTACTGCTGCTGATAAGCCATATCGGGTGTCATTGGCCAAATGAATTGCTTCATCAATTTCACTGTAGCTCATCACAGGAATAACAGGTCCAAAGGTCTCATCAGTCATCACCTTCATGGAATGATCCACATCTCTTATCACTGTGGGTCTAATCCATTTGCCGCCTCCATGATTCTCAATAGAGCCTCCCGTAAGCACAGTAGCCCCTTTATCGATAGCATCACGTATATGGGACTCGATGATCACTGCCTGTTGGTCAAAGATTAATGGTCCTATATGGCCTTCCCTAATATTCGGATAATTAAGTTGTACTTCATCGGCTAATCGAGCTAATTCTTTGGTTAACTCTTCAGCAATGGATTCATGGGCATAAACTCGCTCAATCGATTGACAAGCTTGGCCAGTTGCTTGAACTGATGCTCTTAGAATAATTTTTGCACTCTCATTAGGTTCTGCATTTTCTGTAACAATCACAGGGTCTTTACCGCCGAGTTCTGCATAAACAGGTATAAAATTTTTGGCCCCACTTTCGTAGACTAATTTTCCTGTTTTTACACTACCGGTAAAACATACGGCATCAACATTGTTAATTAAATCCTGCCCTGTTTGGCCATCGCCTTGGATATAGCGACACACTGCGTGCAATTCGGGGACCTGTTCCAGAGTTTCCTGAAGAGGTTTAATGAACCTTGGAGTAATCTCGCTTGGCTTCGTAACGGTTGCTGATCCCGCCATTAAAGCAGGCAGAAGGTCAATTAAGGAAATTAAAAAAGGGAAATTCCATGGGCCGACAATACCCACCACCTCAAAAGGTTTGTATTGATGGCTATAAATAACACTTGGAGCTGAAGATTGGATTGGTTCTTGTTCAGCAAAAACTTGGCGTCCTATCATATGCCACCCTTCAATCGACTTTGCTAAATTCTCTATTTCTGCAGTGGCTATAAAATAACGACCTGTATCGGTAACTAAAGCGTCTAATAAATCACTGCTTTTTGAAACAACATTAGCCCATTCTCTAAGAATATCTGCTCGTTCATCCACGGTTAGAGAAGCCCATTTTGGCTGATTGGAACGTACTTCTTGTACAGTGTTTTCAATGTCAATTGTAGGAGTCACTTCAAATGAATAATCAAGCTTGCCTGTTCTAGGATTCCTAGCGTCTATAGTTCGAGTTTCTGCGGTTCCAGTATTCACAATGCCCACTCCTCAGCAAATTAGATGGTTCAGACTACGTTTAAAAATAATAGACATCAATATTTATTTTATCAATTCATCAAAGCGACCGGGGTCAATATTACCCCCACTTAATAAGATCAGAATATTTGCATTTTTTATCGAAAAATGATGATTCAGAGCAAAAGCCAAAGCTGCCGCACCGCCCGGTTCAACAACAAGATTAAATTCTTTGAAAGCAAAGCGCATGGCTTCTTTAATTTGCTGTTCATTCACTGTTTCCACTGAATGTAAAAGGTCTTGATTAATCGGAAATGTTAATTTTCCTGGTGTACGAGCCATTAAAGCATCACAGTGGGTGGACTGATTTATATCAATAGATGTTCTTTTGCCCTGTTTGATTGATAATTGCGTGTCATTAAATAATTCCGGCTCTACACCAATAATTTTGCTCTGATCAAAGTAATGCTTAATCGCTATACTGCAGCCTGCTATTAAGCCCCCTCCCCCAACGGGGCAGATAAAATAGTTAATCTGCTCTTCTAGTAGAGCCATCTGATGTATGGCCTCTAGGGCAGCTGTTCCTTGACCTGATATAACATCAAAGTGATCATAGGCTGGGATTAGAAATGCTCCGGTTTCCGAAGCAATTGTTTTAGCAATGGCTTGTCTCGATTCTTTATACCGATTATAAAAGATAACTTTTGCTCCCAAAGATTTTGTCTTTTCTATTTTGAACATGGGGGTGTCCTCGGGCATCACAATTGTGGCATTGACTCCCATTAGAGATGCTGCATACGCCACTCCTTGGGCATGATTTCCCGAAGAGAAGGCCACCACATCTTTCTTTTTGTTTTCTTTAAAGTACTCATGCATTGCAAAATATGCTCCCCTAGTTTTGAAAGAACCATTAATTTGATTGCACTCAGCTTTCAGAAATAGGTTGGCACCCAATGCTTTATTGATTTCTTCTGAAGAAAGAACGGGAGTTTCTTTGACGACCCCTGCCAAAACTTCATTAGCCTTCAGAATGTTATTAATGTTGATCAATCTAATATTTACTTTTTACATCTGTCATTTAATATTAAGTTTCATTCAATTAATAGGTGGAATCAAATGGAAACTTACATTGTGACAATCTACGCTAAAGAAGACCATGCCGATCAAGTAGAACAGTATTACAAAGAACTTCAACCGCTTTATGATGAAGCTACTGGATTTGGCGGCAGAAAAATTTTTCGAGCAAAAACTGGTGCAATGGTAAATGCTGTCCGTGAAACCTATTCAAAAGAAGAGTTAGCCAATACTCCAGAAGAAGATCACGATCACGGAGAACACTTTGTTATGATCGAAGAATGGGAGTCTATCCAAGACCGTATTAACTTTGGACGAGGACTTAGCAAGGAACATCATATGAAGGTAATTCCTTATCTGCTGCCTAATCACTCACATGAATTTTATAAGGGCGTCTAAGTTAATATATTGTCTATTTTCTTAGCACAAATAAAATCATTCTCAGAGAGTCCACCGATAGCATGAGTGGTATAAACAACCTTACAAGAACCATATTTAACTGTTAAGTCAGGGTGGTGATCCTCAGACTCAGCTATCCAGGCCACCGCGTTTACAAAGGAAATAGTTTTGTTATAACCAGAGAATTTAAATTCTTTAGATATTTCTTTGGCGTCATTTGAAATTTCCCATGCTGGATCAATGGCTTCAGAAATTTGCTTGGCAGCAGCCATATCAAGGGGCTGAACGCCTCCCTCACAGGGCTTACAGTGTTTTTTTTCAAGCTCATTCGAATTCATAAGTCTATTGTCTCCATTAAAGATGAGGCAAGGCAACAAAAGTACCGCCATTGTCTTCTGATAATTTTCTCATTAAATGTGCAAATCTTGCGCCATTAGCTGTCCCTGCTTGGGTCGGAAAACCAATACCATGTATTCTAACGAGTCGGTTACCATAACGATCTGCCTTATTAAGTCGAGCAACATATCGACTTACAGCTTCAACAGACCCTCTAGGGAAATCATCGCCAAACACATAAATACTAATTTGTTTCTCAGTGTCATAAAAAGTAGTGATTGCTTCTGTAATACCCTCTACAGGGCTCGAATCGCTATAAGGATTCCAAAATTGAAGGGTACGAGTGATGTTTCGTCTAATTTCAGGTGAATCAGGTATCCAGCGTCCATTGTATGTCGAAAACATATACTCTCCCTCATCATTTAGAACTTGAATACCTTTCACTGTCGGATAAACAGCCAGTGTTTCAGTGATTTTTTGTATAACAAGGTTCCAGGGGCCTTGAAACATACTGCCTGATGTATCGATCACAAAGATAATGTATTCACTGTCAACTGGAATACCCCCGACAGTACTATCATCTATGGGATTATAATCTTTTAACAATCGCTTCATTTCATCCGTTAGCATTTGTTTAGCCGATAACAGGCTATTCAACAATCCTGATGATTCTTCTGACATCGCCTGTGTTGCACTGAACTCACCCTGCTTTTCAGATAAATCTCCAGCTAATTTATTTTTCTTCTTTTTATTTTCAGATAACTGCTCCTTAATTTCATCTAGCTCCGTATTCAGAACAGTGGAGTCCCCTCTCAATTCATTAAGTTCATTTTCTAACCTAATCACCAATTCCTGCATGTCCTCTTGACTCTTCTGAATGGTGACAGGTTCATAAATCTTTGTGATTACTAACAGTAAAATAACGGCGCCAAAGCCACAGCACACCACGTCCAAAAAAGACAAGTTAAAGGTTTCCATGTTACGTCTACGTCTCATTATGGCCAGTCTCTGGATGGAGCCATAAAGCTACCCTTTGAACGAATAGCTAATCGCCAATAAGCTTCAGCTGCTAAAGGGTCACCATCCATTGGAAATAAAAGAACATTAACAGGTATTGGTGGAAGCTCCCTTAGAGCTTGCTCAAAATACCGAATTCGTTGCTCTGGCTTAACCATCGTCTCCGAAGCAGGGTTGCGTTTTCCTTGCGTAGGCAGTCCGTCAGTTAACAAAAAAATATTGTCAGGACGAGGCTGGAGGTCATTAATCTTTTCAAAAGCATTGATTAAACTAGTCCCGTTTTGTGGAACAGTTGATCTTAATTCTTCAATAGCGTTCTTAATTGTTGTGCCATCGCCAACCTCGAGCCACTCTCCCTGAGAATCTTCAATGGCGCTAACCGCTGACTCATTGAACGTGTAAATTTGAAATTTTGTTCCACCTTGCAATCGCGTGGTCAACCAATCAACACTATTTACAGTTTGTCTCCATTTAGGTGCCTTGACCTTTTGGCTGTCCTCCATGTTTCGATAACGTATAACATTTACATAGGTTCTACCAAGCATACTGGCAGACGCATCAACTAGGAAAAGAACATGCTTACCTCCTAATTTTAATTCTGTAAGGTATTGTCTATTACCCTCTCCCACAAATTCTCTTAAGGATTCTCCAGTATTTGATGAGTCTAGTGCGGCTTGAGCAGACATTCTTTTATTAGATTGAGTTAACTGCTCTACATCGGCTTGCAAACGTTTAATGTCATCATCTGAAGCCAGAGAATTTGCTTTATAGAATTCAATTTCTTTCAGCAGTTTTTCAATAATCTCTGTTAATTCATCAACACTGCCTTCAATAATTGCATTCTCTTTCTCGGTCTTATCCAGTGCATTTGTAATTCTTACCAGTTGCTTTTGTTCATTAAAGATCCGTTCTTCTAAGAGTCTGCTTTCTGATTGTAGATCTGAACTGGCTTGATCACTTCTGTTTTTTACTTGCGAGTTTATAATCATAAAAAATAAAATCACTGCACCAAAACCGCAAGCAATTACATCAAGGAAAGATAAGTTAAAGACGTTAAATTGCCTTCTAGCCATAGAATATTTTGCTCAGTCTCCCTTCAAATGGGTAATAAGATTCTGATCGCAATAGCTCTCTGTCTCAAAAATTTGACGCTCTTGTAATAACTGCAATTGATGCACCAGAAACATGATGACAATACTGATCAAAAGTGCAATGAAGGTTGAGTTAAAAGCCACACCTAAGTTCTGTGTTACACCACTGATATCACCATCGACAGCTCTATGCGCTAACGATAGGGCAGCCCCTATACCTCTTACAGTTCCAATAAAACCAATTGAGGGTATTGCCCATGCAATATAACGGATCATTGATAACTCTGATTCTAATCGGTCGGCTTCAGATTCGACCATTGTGTGTGTTGACGTAGAAACATCTTGAACATTTTTTGTAGTGGCAAAACGTTGTAATCCATTCCTAAGAATTCGAGGTAATAAAAGATCTTTTTTAGAATCAGGTAAATTTTCTAACTGCCTAAGAAAATCGTTGGTCTCATTAGGGCTGATACTCTGACCTTCTCTTACCGGCACTAGATCTTCTTGGAGGAGCCTTCTCTCATTGATAGAAGATTGAGCCTTTAAGGTCATAATAGCGAATGCCCATAGCATAAGGATAAAACAAGATTCTTGTTCAAAATCCCTAACAATGACATAAAACGATCGTTCAGGAACATAATTAATATCTTGTTCAATCATTGCCTGTTGTTCTTGAATAATTGAAGTTGCCTCTGGCCTGACAATAGAAACATAAAAAGCATGGACCAAAATGATAGACACTATCAATGCAAACCCTTGATATAAAAATTCTTTTGAAAGATTCTGACCGTTCATGTGATCCCCCTCTATTTATATATCCGATGGAAAGCTGACAGCAACATCTGCTGATAGTGACTCTGAAGGAGTAAATTCTTCAAGTGTTTCTTCCTCATAGGCTGCCTGAATTCTTTCCAATTCTTGTTGTAATTCTCTA
>Ga0208750_1000103_pt1 | contig 22847 bp, 17 predicted proteins | sample Knorr_S15_td_O2m_FD_185602 | JGI IMG/M metagenome (GOLD analysis project Ga0208750, IMG submission 185602) | Marine microbial communities from Southern Atlantic Ocean transect - Knorr_S15_td_O2min_ad_340m_LV (SPAdes) (version 2) | ecosystem: Environmental > Aquatic > Marine > Oceanic | place...
CGTTGTGGTTTTGCAAAGAGCTCAAAATAAAATCCCAATGAAACAAGATAGAGATATCTGGTGGCATGAATTGGTTGAAGGGCAAGATGAGACTTGTGAGGCAGTTTCTGTCTCTTCAGAACACCCACTTTTTATTTTATACACTTCGGGATCTACTGGAAAACCTAAAGGCATTCAACATTCAACTGCTGGATACATTCTGAATGCTAAATTGACCAATAAATGGGTGTTTGATTTAGCCCCAGATGATATTTTTTGGTGTACCGCAGATGTTGGTTGGATAACAGGGCACAGTTATGTGACCTATGGCCCATTGGCAGCTGGAACAACAATTATGATCTACGAAGGAGCCCCCACATATCCAGATGGAGGGCGATTTTGGGACATCTGTCAACGCCACAAGGTTTCTATTTTTTATACTGCTCCAACAGCAATTCGAGCCCTCATGAAATTAGGAGACGAACTGCCAAATAAATATGATCTTTCAAGATTGCGCCTGCTTGGTACAGTTGGGGAGCCCATCAACCCAGAAGCATGGATGTGGTACCACAAGACAATAGGCAGGGAGCAATGCCCCATTGTGGATACATGGTGGCAAACTGAAACAGGAGCAATTATGATCAGCCCGATTCCAGGAGTAACCAGCACAAAACCTGGTTCCTGCACTGAACCATTGCCAGGGATCATGGCGGATATTGTTGATGAGCAGGGGCTTCCTATATCTGACCCAAGCCAAGGAGGCTATTTGATAGTAAAAAAACCATGGCCTTCTATGTTAAGAACCATTTGGGGTGACAACCAAAGGTATTTGGATACTTATTGGGAACGGTTTGATCAGCAGTATTATGTTGCTGGAGATAGTGCACATCGTGATGCTGATGGTTATTTTTGGATTATGGGAAGAATTGATGATGTATTGAATGTGTCTGGACATCGTTTAGGTACAATGGAAGTGGAGTCGGCATTAGTTGCACATCCTGATGTTGCTGAAGCAGCGGTGGTTGGGAAGCCTCATGAGATCAAAGGCGAAGGCATTTTTGCATACGTAGTTCCCAAAGGTGCTCGTCCACAAGGACAAAATAAAAACAAGATGACAATGGTTTTAAGAGATTGGGTTGCCTCAGAATTGGGTCCAATCGCGAAACCAGATGAAATCCGTTACGCAGATAATCTACCAAAAACTAGATCAGGAAAGATCATGCGAAGGCTACTGAAATCTTTGGCGAAAGGCGAGGAAATTACCCAAGACATTTCAACCTTGGAAGACGAGAGCATCATCAAGCAACTGCAAGAAGCAGATTGATTTTTAAGTTTGTTGTTGTGGAGATGACAATTGTCTAAAAATTAATCTGTACCAGATTACTGCAACCATTCCAGCAAGGATGTTTGCAAGAACCTGGGCTATAAAAACTCCTCTGATGCCAAACAAATAAGCAAACAAGTAGGCCATTGGCACATAAACAACTAATGTTCTAGAGATGGAAATAACCATTGCTGGCATTGGTTTGCCAAAAGCATTAAAGGATCCATTGCAAATAGCTGCCAACCCAAGAAAACCATAACCCCATGGACAATAGAGTAATTGAATTTTTGCAATTCTTATTACTTCAGGATCTGATGTAAAAAAACCAAGAAAGAATTCAGCAGACAAGTAAAAAAATACAATGCAAAAAATTGAGTAAACCAAGGTGAATTGAGTAGCGAATTTAAAGCCTGAGCTTAGGCGATCAAACCTTTTTGCGCCGAAGTTTTGTCCAACATAAGGGGACATTGCACCACCAAGGGCCATTATGATTACAATGATAAAGGCTTCCAGTCTTCCAGCTAAACCGTATGCGGCAACTGCTGTTTGACCATAACTACTGATTAGTGCGGTAACAAATGCCGTAGATAATGGAGCAATTAAATTGCTGGCAATTGCAGGTAACCCAACATGTAGAATTTTTTTCCATGATTCGATTATAGATTTGAAACTGTGGTTTCTAAATTGTATTAAATCATCACGAAAGATGAGAATGATAAGTGAAGCAATCAAAAATACGACATTTGCAAGAACGCTTGCTAGTGCAGCTCCTCTCACACCCATAGCAGGAAGACCGAACCATCCGAAGATTAAGATTGGATCTAAAACGGCGTTAATAATCGCAGATGAGGCCATCAGTACAGAAGGTGTTTTTGCATCTCCAGATGCTCTAAGAACAGCATTACCTATCATAGGTACAGCCATAAATATTCCACCCCAATAATAAATTTCCATGTATTCTTTGACATAGGGCATAGTTTCTTCATTGGCTCCGAGAAGACTAAAAATTTGCTCAATTGAAAGCAACCCGGCAGTGATAACAAATACACCAACTAATACCGACAGAATCATGGCGTGTGTCGCAATTTCTCTAACAATCGTTTTGTTGCCAGCACCAATCGCTCTTGAAGCCAATGATGATGTGCCAACACCAAGACCCATGACAATTCCCCCTAGAATAAACCAAACAGGGAATGCATAACTCACAGCTGCTAATTGTGCATAGCCAAGCTGGCCAATGAAGTAGGCATCAACAAGACCATTGCCAATAATGACTAAAAGACCAATAATCATAGGTGCCATCATGGAAACTATGGCCGATGAAGGAGGTCCGGAAGTTAATTTAGCTTCAGAAGAATTCACAATAGTTTATGGAAATAGTTAGGCCGTATCATAAACTGATACCGGTTTAATGTAATGTTATTAATTATTCGTCTATTCCAGCAATAGAGATGTATTTTGTTTCGAGGTAGTCTTCCACGCCATATTTGGAACCTTCTCTGCCCATGCCTGATTCTTTGATCCCTCCAAATGGGGCCATTTCAGTTGAAATAATTCCGGTGTTCAAGCCAACTATTCCATATTCAAGCTGTTCAGAAACCCTCCAACTTTTGGCTAAATCACTGGTGTAGAAATAAGAAGCAAGGCCAAAAGGTGTGTTGTTTGCTCTTGCAATCACTTCCTCTTCTGTTGAAAAAGAAAACAAAGGTGCTACTGGTCCAAATGTTTCTTCATGTGCCAAGAGCATTTCATCATTAGCATTCTTGATGACAGTAGGTTCATAAAACAAACCACCAAGCTTGTGAGGATGACCACCGAGGATAACTTCTCCCCCATGATTTTTTGCATCAGCAACATGTTCTTCAACTTTAGCTAAGGCAGCTTCATCGATAAGAGGGCCTTGATCTGCTGAGGGGTCAAAACCTTGGTTTGTTTGAATTTTTCCGGCTTCTTTAGCAAATCCTTTAGAAAATATTTCATAAATATCTTGATGAACATATATTCGATTAGCACAAACACAGGTCTGACCAGTATTTCTGTATTTTGCTGCAATTGCTCCTGCGATAGCTGCTTCTATATCTGCATCTTCAAAAACGATAAATGGAGCATGCCCTCCCAACTCCATAGAAACTCTTTTTACAGTTTTTGCACACTCTTCTAGAAGCATTTTTCCTATCTCAGTCGACCCAGTAAATGTCAATTTTCTGACCAACTCACTGTCAGTTAAAGCTTTACCAATATTCTGAGCGTTGCCAGTTAATACATTTAACAAACCTTTTGGTAAACCCGCCTGCTCTGCCAAATAAGCGAGTGCCAAAGCTGAAAAAGGCGTCTGTTTTGCTGGTTTACATACCAGTGAGCAACCTGTTGCCAGCGCAGGCCCAACTTTTCTTGCCAGCATTGCTGAGGGAAAATTCCAAGGCGTTATGGAAGCAACAACTCCAACAGGTTGTTTGATGACTAGAGTTCTTCTGTCATGCAGATGTCCAGGTATTACATCTCCATAGATACGTTTTGCTTCCTCTGCAAACCATTCAATAAATGATGCTGAGTATGCAATTTCTCCTGCAGCTTCTGCCAAAGGCTTGCCTTGTTCGTAAGTAAGAATTCGTGCTAAATCGTCCTGATTCGAGCAAATAAGATCGTAAAAATTCCTTAGAATCGAGGCTTTTTCTTTTGCTGGAGTTTGCTTCCATTTTTTTTGCGCTACCGATGCAGCATTTATTGCAGCATTGGTTTCTGCTGCCCCACAATTGGGCACGTGGCCTATAATTTCTTGGTTTACTGGATTGATGACATCCAGGGTTGAGTTATCATCAGCATCAACCCACTGACCGTTGATGTATGCTTTTTCTATGAATAAGTCCTGATTTTTTATTTCAAATTTCATAAATGTCGCTTGATTTATGCATTACCAATACTCAAAAACTTAACCTCCACTCCTAAATCTATCCATCAGTTCTGTGTCCATCCCAACCTCTCGTGCCAGATCTGTGAAAAGCTTAGCTGTAACTTTTTCTTGACCTTTTTCTGCAGCTTCTTCTTCGGTGTTACCGATAACCATTTTTCTTAATGGCGGAGGAACATTCATTAACATTTTCATTGCATCTTTGTCCCAAGGCATATGGGTGACTGCGTCAGCTCCACGCATGGCATTTTTTGGCTGACCCAGTGTGTGCATCGTTAAATCACCTAAGGTTGTGTGGTAATAATCCGCCCGACGCTCATCTCCCATTCCAATAGGCAAGTTCATGGCTCGAATCCGCTCCTCTCTGCCCATTGAGGTAAGCTCCTCATCAACAACAAGGGCTTCAATTTTTCCAATAACAATTCCTGTGCTCTTTTTCAGGCGTATAATTTCAGAAACTGTGCATTCGGCAATTTGAGGACACTCTTTTAAACTGGGTGGCGCCACCTTTAAAGATGGTATTTGAGTAAATTTTGTAAACTCAAGCTCATTAACACCCTCGGGGTAAAACTTAGCTGTTTCCATCATGTCGTCTAAGTTTTCAGCACTTGGGCAATTCACCACAAACTCGCCAGTGTCACAAATATTTACAAATGAGTGTGAATCTTGTCTAAAACCAACTAAGAGAGAAGGATTTTTTGTCATCACATCGTATTGCATGATGTGAGAATACGGCCCAGCATTAACCGTGCCTTTTTTATCAAGAGTTGTGATGATGGTTATTAGTTTCGGCCACAACCATATGTCCGAGTACCAAAATGGCCTAATCTTGATTTCTTTTTTCATAGTATTTCCTATTTTTGCTGACTGTGTTTCGGAGCAAAGTCGCCAGCATTCAGTCTTTTTATGTAATCCTTGTAAGATTTCATAGCCTGATGCCCAAACATCCAAATAATGGGTAGGTTTGCAATGAGACACAAACCAGTGCCGAGATTTGCAAACATATTGAGTTCCGCATCTGTGTTGATCCATCCCAGTGCGCCAATTACGACGGATATACAAAAAACAATTTTATAGAGTATTACGCCTTTTTGACCTATCAAATAAACAACGCCTTTTTCACCATAATAACTCCAAGAAATCATGGTAGAGATTGCAAACAACCATGAGGCAAGGGTTACAAGCCATTTTCCTAGTCCTGGGATTACTTTATCGAATGCTGCGGCAGTCAATGTGGCACCAACATAATCAAGATATATGCCATTATCGGTCGCCATTGGTTTTTCATTGGATTTGATTTCTGACCAGGTCACCACAACCTCATTGGCACTGTTGGAAGTGACCGAACCATATACTTTATTTAGGTTATTTCCTGTCTCTTCGTTGTCCTTGCCTTGGTAAATCATAAAGACACTTTGTCCTTCTTCCAAGTTACTAATTTTGGGATCGTTTGTATCCGTAGCCCATGTATCTTCTGTTAGCTGAGTAAATTCTATTTGCTCAACAGTCAATTCGGCTGGTCTATTCCAGATCCCTGTAACCAAGATAACCAGTGCACTCATAGTACAAACCACAATCGTATCAATAAAAGGCTCCAGGCCTGCGACAATCCCTTCCCTGATTGGTTCATCGGTTTTGGCAGCTGAATGGGCAACTGGCGAAGACCCTTGCCCCGCTTCATTTGAAAACAAAGCCCTCTGCATACCATACATAAAGGCGTAACCAGCTGTTCCACCAATAAATGCATTGCTGGACTCCAAGGATGAGAAAGCTGAGGTAACAATCAGAGCAAGCATTGCTGGGATTTGATCAAAATGGAAAGCAAGAACAACAAAGCAGGCAAGAATATAAAGAATAAGCATGAAGGGCACAAGTTTTGAGGCTACAGCACCAATTCTTTTGATGCCACCAATGATCACAGCACCGACCAGAATAGCGAGAATCAGTCCCGTCACATAACCGGGCACATTAAAATAAGATTCTGTTAATTCAGCAACATTCCATGTTTGAAATAAATTTCCTGCTGTGATCGTTGAACAAATCAATGCAATACAAAAAACTCCACCAATAAGTTTGCCAAAGAAAAAGATTGGTTTAGATTTTCCTTCGATATTTTTATCAACGACCCACATGGGTCCGCCATTTGGGTTGTCAGGATCAGAGGTGTCTCTGTGCAGCATTGCCAGCGAAACCTCAGTCAGTTTGATTCCCATTCCAAGAAAACCTACCACCCACATCCAAAACACAGCACCGGGACCACCCAGTGAAATTGCGAGAGCTACACCACCAATATTACCCAAACCGACGGTTGCAGATAAAGCTGCAGAAAGAGCTTGGAAATGGGTAATTGCACCTGGGTCTCCGGCTTTGTCATAATCCCCACGAATGGCTTTAAAACCATGCGTTAGAGCATAATATTGTGAGAATCCACTCCAAAACGTAAACACAACTCCTGTGAACAGTAATGTGTAAAGTACTGGGCTACTCCACAAAACGGCGTTAAGGGCTTCAACCCAAGCAGTAAAATTATTCATATAATCCCTTTAATTTAATGGCTATACCACAGAATTGAGGTATATATTAGAACCTAGATCCTCTTTTCAGATCAAGCAAAACGTTCTATATCATATATCTCCTAAAGAAAAATATTTAAAAAATTGATAAGATAGTCCCGAATTTAGAATTCTGATGACTTTTTTCCAGAGCATCAATGAGGGTGGAGTTCAGTAGTTCACACGTGGTTTTTTACACACCCACAAATCGCCAAGGATTAATATGTACTTTAAGCCAAAAGAGCAAGTTGGTTTGTATAACAGTGCTTTTGAGAAAGACAGCTGTGGAGTAGGTTTTATTGCCCACATAGAAGGCAAGCCCAGCAGGGGCATTGTCACCGATGCTGCTATTATCTTGAGGAATATGGATCACAGAGAAGCACGAGGGGCTGAAGAAAATACAGGAGATGGTGCGGGCATTCTGACCGGCATGCCAGACTTGTTCTTTAGGCGGGTTGCACTTGATGAGTTTGATGTCAAACTGCCCGAAGTTGGGAAATTTGCAGTCGGGATTTTTTTTCTGCCAAAAGATGAAGCTCAGAGGAAGCATTGCAAAAATACTATTGAAAGGTTTTGTAACACTGAAAAACAAAAAATCATCGGCTGGCGAACACTGCCGACAGAACCTCATAAATCAGATATAGGCCAATCTGCCTTAGCTTCCATGCCGCACTTGGAGCAATTATTCATTGCAGCTGAGGAAGAGATTAGCCAAGAGGAGTTTGAGAGAAAATTGTATGTCATTCGCAAGAGAGCAAGCAATTTCTTAAGGCAGGATCCAAACATAGACAAAGAAGAACTTTTTTATATTTGTAGCCTCTCTTCCAAAACGATTGTTTATAAAGGAATGCTGACTTGCAATCAGTTGTTTGCTTATTTTCCAGATTTACAAGACGATGATTATAAATCCCATATGGCAATGGTTCACTCACGTTTTTCAACCAATACCTTTCCCAGTTGGGATCGAGCTATGCCTAACCGCTGTATGTCACACAACGGAGAGATCAATACAATTAAAGGAAATATCAATTGGATGAGGGCAAGAGAAGGTTCATTGGCATCTAGTTTGTATGGTGATGCAATCACAAAACTGTTTCCAATTATTGAAGCCAATTGCTCCGATTCTGGGAATTTTGATAATGTTCTGGAGTTTTTGTCTCTGAGCGGAAGGTCCTTGCAAGAAAGCATCTTAATGATGATTCCTGAAGCTTGGCAGAACAAAAAAAATATTGACCCAACCCGCAAAGCTTTTTACGAATATCAATCAATGATGATGGAACCTTGGGATGGCCCAGCTTCCATTACTTTTACCAATGGAGATTTAATCGGTGCAGTGCTTGATAGAAATGGATTAAGACCAAGTCGCTATTATGTGACTACTGATCAACGCGTCATTATGGCCAGCGAAGCAGGAGTTTTGCCTATAGAGAATAAGAATATTGTTTCCAAGGGGAGGCTCGAACCGGGCAAGATTTTTATGCTTGATTTTAAGCAAGGGAAATTGCTTTCTGACGAAGAAGTTAAAAATAATTTAATTCATTCTCATCCATACCAAGACTGGGTGGAGAATTATCGACTTAAACTCAGTGAAATTACTCACTATGACCAACGCGAAGGCTATGAAGAGGCAGAGTTGCTTGCCAGAATGTCTTCTTTTGGTTACACCACAGAAACTTTAGAATTTATGTTGATACCTATGGTTCATGATTTACGTGATCCTTTAGGTTCTATGGGTGACGATTCAGCGTTGGCTGTTTTAAGCGACAAACCAAGAATGCTCTACGATTATTTCAAGCAACTTTTTGCTCAAGTGTCTAATCCAGCCATCGACTCCATAAGAGAAAAAATTATTATGTCGCTGAAATGTTACATTGGGCCTGAACAAAATCTGCTAGCAATTACAAAAGGTCATGCCAGGCGTTTGTTGATCGAAAATCCTATCCTTACCAACGACGAACTATTGGGCATCAAAAATCTTGATCAAGGAGGCTGGAAAACAGAAGTGATCGATATTACTTTTGATGTGGGCCCTGATCCAACAGAAAATTTGCAGCAGAGCCTAGATCGAATCTGCCAACTAGCAGAGCAAGCCATCGTAAATAAGTCAAATTTGATTGTACTTTCCGATAGGGCGTCTAATCAAAATAGAGCTGCTATCAGTAGTTTAATGGCTTGTGGCGCAGTCCATCATCATTTAGTTAATATTGCGCAGCGTACTCAAATAGGTATCGTTTTGGAAACAGGCGAAGCTAGAGAAGTGCATCATTTTTGTACACTTTTCGGTTATGGAGCGGATGCTATTAATCCCTATTTGGCTTATGAGGCCCTCATTCGAGCAAGAAATGAAGGCCACATTCAACATTCTCATAATCACCGAGGCCCTGAAAACAGGATACCACTCACCGATGAAAAATCTGTAATCGATGCTTACCGACAAGCATCAGTTAAAGGCATTCTGAAAATTATGGGAAAGATGGGCATTTCAACTTTGCAGTCCTATAAAGGTGCACAGATTTTCGAAGCCGTGGGCTTGGATGAGGAAGTCATTGAGAAGTGTTTCCAAGGAACTGCCAGCAGAATCGCAGGTATTGGCTTTTCTGTATTAGAAGAGGAGATCATCAGAAGACATAACTTGGCATGGCCACAAACCAAACCAAACGGTTCCCAGATGTTGCCGAATCCAGGCAATTTTCACTGGCGCAATTCTGGTGAAAAACATGCTTGGGATCCTGAGATAGTTTGGTCTTTGCAATATGCTTCTAGAATCAATGATGCAGGTGTATACAAGAAATTCTCCGAACGTGCTAATGCTCAGAATAAAGAGTCTTACACACTCCGTGGGCTCCTTTGTTTTAAAGCCAATAGACGATCTTTGGAGCTAAAAGAAGTAGAGCCCGCAAGTGAAATTGTGAAACGTTTTTGCACTGGCGCTATGAGCTTAGGTTCTATTTCAGCTGAAACACATGAGACCTTGGCGATTGCCATGAATCGAATAGGCGGAAAAAGCAACAGTGGTGAAGGGGGCGAGGACCCTGAGCGCTATAACCCAATGGCAAATGGTGATTCAAAATCTTCAGCCATCAAGCAAATAGCTTCTGGGCGCTTTGGGGTCACTTCTACCTACATTGCCAATGCAAAGCAGCTGCAAATTAAAATCGCTCAAGGAGCCAAGCCCGGCGAGGGCGGTGAACTTCCGGGAAGAAAAGTAGATCATAAAATAGCCACCATTCGATATTCAACTCCAGGTGTTGGGCTAATAAGCCCACCTCCACACCATGATATTTATTCAATCGAGGATTTATCCCAACTAATTTTTGATTTAAAAAATGCCAATCCAGATGCAGAGGTGAGTGTTAAGTTGGTTTCAGAAGTGGGTGTTGGAACAATTGCGGCTGGTGTAACAAAAGCACATGCTGATCATATTGTAATTGCTGGAGATGTTGGTGGGACCGGGGCTTCACCTTTGACAAGCATCAAACATGCAGGACTCCCTTGGGAGTTAGGCATAGCAGAAACACATCAGACATTGGTGCTGAATGATTTGAGAAGCCGAGTTAAATTGCAAACCGACGGTGGTATTAAAACTGGAAGAGATGTCGTAATTGCAGGTTTGCTGGGTGCTGAAGAAATAGGGTTTTCGACAGCCCCACTGATTGCTTTGGGTTGCATCATGATGAGGAAATGTCATTTGAATACTTGTCCTGTTGGAATTGCAACCCAAGATCCACTGTTACGGGAAAAATTTACCGGGCAACCTGAGCATGTAATCAATTATTTGTTTATGGTTGCTGAGGAAGCAAGAACTATTATGGCTAATCTTGGCTTCAAAAAGTTTGATGAGTTGATTGGAAGAACAGATGTCTTAGAGACCAATACCGCCCTTGATCATTGGAAAGCTGAAGGCTTGGATCTCAGTCCTCTGTTAATATCCGCCACGGAATTAAGAAGCGATGTTGAGGTTCGTCAAACCATCAAACAAGAACACGGCATCGAAAATGTTTTAGATCGTCTGTTGATTGAGAAGTGTTCACAAGCATTAAAGTCTAAAGAACAGATATCAATTGATATGCCTATTGTTAACACCAACCGAACTACAGGAGCCATGCTGAGCCACGAGGTCGTCAAGCGTTGGGGTGAAGGTGGGCTGCAAGACGATACCATCAAAATTAATTTTGAAGGATCAGCTGGACAAAGTTTTGGTGCGTTTTTAACAACTGGGATTCAATTGAAACTCACTGGTGATAGCAATGACTATTTGGGCAAAGGACTATCGGGAGGAAGAATTGTAGTTGTTCCTCCTGAAGATCGTATTTTTAGAGCTGAGGACAACATACTCATTGGCAATGTTGCCTTGTACGGTGCTACATCAGGACATGCATTTTTTAGAGGCAGAGCAGCTGAAAGGTTTTGCGTCAGAAACAGTGGTGCTATGGCGGTTGTTGAGGGTGTCGGCGATCATGGGTGTGAATACATGACCGGTGGCAGAGTGGTAGTCCTTGGGGATACAGGGATAAATTTTGCAGCAGGAATGTCTGGTGGAATTGCATATGTTTTAGATCAATACGGAGATTTTTCACCAAAATTAAACACTGGAATGGTTGAATTAGAACCTGTGGATGATGAGTCAAGAATTGCTGAATTGTTTCGATTGATAAAACTACACTTACATTATACAAATTCAGAAGTTGCCCAAAGTGTTTTGGATCAATGGCCAGATATCTTAAATAAATTTATTCAAGTGATGCCAATAGATTACAAACGTGTTCTTGTCGAGAGAACTGAGCACAATGAGGAAATAGAGTCAGTATTCGAAACACAATGATTGAATATAAAAGTAAAGACCAATAGCGATGGGAAAAACTACAGGATTTATAGAGTACCCTAGACGGAAGACGCCTTGGCGTGATCCTATAGAACGCAGCTTGGATTATTATGAAATTAATGCTCCATTAGACCAAAAACAGTTAAAAACCCAAGGTGCAAGATGTATGGATTGCGGTGTGCCTTTCTGTGAGTCTGACCATGGATGTCCAATTGATAATTTAATTCCTGAATGGAATGACTTTGTCTACCAAGGACGCTGGAAGGAAGCTCTTAATCGTTTATCTGAAACCAACAATTTTCCAGAGTTCACCGGTAGGACCTGCCCAGCCCCTTGTGAGGGAGCCTGTGTATTGGGAATCAATGAGCCAGCGGTAACCATTAAAAGTATTGAGAATGCAATTGTTGATGTTGGTTTCGAGAATAACTGGATTCGACCCCATCAACCATCATTTAGAACAAATAAATCAATCGCAATTGTTGGTTCTGGACCAGCAGGACTTACTGCAGCCGATCAGCTTAATAAATTAGGTCATCAGGTGACGGTCTTTGAAAGAGATGATCGTATTGGTGGTTTGTTGATGTATGGGATACCCAATATGAAATTGTCAAAAAGTGTTGTTAGCAGGCGTATAAAACTGCTTCAGGATTCCGGTATTAATTTTTATACCAATATTGATGTTGGAATTGATCTTACTGCTGACGAAATAATGAAGCAATATGATGCTGTGCTTTTAGCAACAGGAGCCACAGTGCCTAGAGATCTCGACATCCCTGGAAGAGAGCTAAAGAATGTATATTTTGCAATGGAATTTTTAACTGCACATACTAAAAGTTTGTTAAACAGCTCACTTGGTGACAATGCTTACATCGATGCAAAAGATAAGAATGTCATTGTTATAGGTGGTGGTGATACAGGCACAGATTGCATAGCTACAGCAATTAGACACGGTTGCAAAAGCTTAGTAAATATGGAGCTATTGTCAAAGCCTCCGCTTGAAAGAGACATCAACAATCCATGGCCTTTGTGGCCAAATATTTTGAGAACTGATTATGGGCATCAAGAATCAATCGAACGATTCGGCAAGGATCCACGTGAGTATGAAATTTCCAGCAATCTTTTTGTTGATGACGGTGATGGTAAAGTATCCGGGCTAAAAACTCAGTCAATAGAATGGTGTAAAAAGAATGGAAAATGGAAAATGGACTTCATGCAAGGCACAGAAAAATTGTGGGAAGCTGACCTAATTTTGTTAGCAATGGGATTTACCGGACCCGAAAAAAGTTTGCCAGACCAATTGGGGGTAGGTTTTAATGAAAAAGAAAACATTGATACTCCTGATGAGCGATTTTTAACCACTAGATCTGGGGTGTTCACTGCAGGAGACTGCCGAAGAGGACAGTCGCTGGTAGTTTGGGCAATAAATGAGGGCAGAGGTGCGGCATCTGCTATAGATAAGTATCTTGAAAGCTAAAGTTTGGATCAAAACCAAAATGGAGTTTCATATAAAGTTAGCGAAGCAATTGAAAAGCAAACTCATAAATAGAATGACCGAGAGCTAGTCCTTTTTTTTCAAATTTTGTCTGAAGACGTTTTGGTAATTTTTCTAACGCTTTAAATTCTTCATTTGATTTAAATAGGGCATGAATATCATGAGCATAATCAGCCCAGTCTGTGCAAATATGTACGATGCCGTTTGGTTTTAATTTAGATTCAATTAGCGAGATAAAATCTTCAGAAATCAAACGACGTTTATGGTGTTTTTTTTTGGGCCATGGATCTGGAAAAAAAATATTAATAACATCAAGCGATTTATTTGCAATTTGTTTGTTTAAAACGTCAACTGCATCGTCACAAAAAAGCCTTAAATTCTTTAGGCTATATTTGTTTGCATTAATCAGACATTGACCTATTCCTACAGGGTAGACTTCGATGCCAGAAAAATTTGAATAAGGATCATTTTTTGCACAATCAATTAAGTTTTCGCCATTGCCAAAACCAATCTCAAGAACAAATTTTTGGTTTTTATTTTCAAATAATGTGCTTAAATCCACCGGTCCTATTTCTGGGTTAACTCCATAGACCACCCAGTAGTTATCCCATGCTTTTTTTTGAGCAGATGTGCGTCGTCCTGAACGACGAACAAAACTTCTGATTGTGCGTAAGAATTTAGGCTTCGACGAGAGTTTCACGAAGTTGACTTATGGCACTTTCTTCAATTTGCCTGACTCTCTCTATTGAAATGTTGTATTGATTAGATAGATCTTTCAGTGTGATTTTTTTCTCATTGAGCCATCGAGATTTCAAAATATTTTTACTTCGTTCATCTAATTTGTTGATAGCAGCAGAAAGCCTTTCTGTGTTTTCAGTCAACCAATTTGACTCTTCTACCATTTCTGCTGGGTCAGCATTCGGGCTTGGTAAATAACCAGCAGGGGAAACATAATCCTCTTCCGAAGCATTGTTGCCTAGATCAAAAGCTAAATCTTTGCTGGCAAATCTTTGCTCCATCAACGTTACTTCTTTGGGCTTAACACCAAGATCTTGAGCAATTGATTCAGTTTCTTGTTTGGTGAGCCAGCCCAGATTTTTCTTTGCCTTTCTTAGATTAAAGAATAATTTTCGTTGTGCCTTTGTTGTTGCAATTTTAACCAACTTCCAATTGCTAAAAATAAACTCATGAATTTCAGCTCTTATCCAATGTACTGCGTAGGTTACTAATCTGACGCCATGTTCTGGATCAAAGCGTTTTACTGCTTTCATTAATCCCACATTGCCTTCCTGAATCAAATCAGCAAGAGGAAGACCGTAACCGCTGTAACTTCTGGCAATATAAACAACAAACCTTAATTGAGACAAAATCAATTGCCTTGCAGCATCAAGATCATTGTCTTGTTGATAAAGGAGTGCAAGCGCTTGTTCCTCTTCTTTGCTAAGTACAGGAACTTCATTGACTATATTAATATAGGCGCCTAGGCTACCCAAGGGCCCTGCTAAAACCAAGTCTTTGTTCAATGTTAATTCGTTAGCCATAATTTCTCATATTTCGGATAATTTTAGCACTCTCATGACAAGAGTGCTAAATATTATTGGTAATTCTTATAAAAGTGTATAAATATCAATAGATTATGAAATAAAATAAAGCTAATATTAGCTTGAATTTAAGTAAAATTATGCGCATTTTTTGGATAGATAATTTATGACAACGAAAGGGAAAATTAGAATTATTGGCGGTCGCTATCGTGGCAGAAAGATTTCGGTAGTGCATGAAGAGATACGGCCAACCAGTGATCGGGTCAGGGAAACTTTATTCAATTGGTTAAATCCCAAACTTGTTAATAAATCTTGTTTGGATCTATTTGCAGGCACCGGTATTTTGGGTATTGAGGCATTGTCTAGAGGAGCGAGAAAAGTAGTTTTTGTTGATCATCGGCAAGACATTGTTTCAGAGATCAAGAATCAGATAACTAAATTACAGCTTAACAATACCTCAGTCATACTCTCTGATTCATTGAGTTATTTAGAAAATCCTAAACATTTGGATTCTTTTGATATTATATTTTTGGATCCACCTTTTGGGGTTTACAGTCTAGAAAAAATCTTAGAGCATATTGATAAAACAAAATCGCTTAACCCACAAGGCATGGTCTATTATGAGTCCAGTCAGCCTCTTGAGAATAAGATGATCAGCAATTCATGGGACAATTATCGGGAATCTAATGCTGGAAATGTATATTATGGGCTTCTTACAAAAAAAACACTTAATTAAATTTGAAACCATAGTTGTATGAAAGGATTGTACCCAGGAACGTTTGACCCAATCACCAACGGGCATTATGAGATTATCCGTAGAGCCTCTGAGTTGTTTGAAAGCCTTGTTGTCGGTGTAGCTGTGAGCCCCGAGAAGAAACCTTTGTTCTCAATTGAGCACAGGGTTGAAATGGCAAATGAGGTTTTGCAAACACTGTCCAATATTGAGATTCAGGAATATTCTGGGCTAACTGTCAATTTTGCCAAGGAAATCGATGCTCATGTAGTAGTCAGAGGGCTTCGCTCTCCTGCTGATGCTCAATACGAATTTGAATTAGCAAGGATGAATAAAGAGCTGGCCGGCGATGTGGAGACAATTTTTTTAAGTAGCGGCAATAATAATGCTTTTATCTCCTCTTCCCTTATGAAGCAAATTGCTTCAGAGGGAGGCGATATTGCTGGATTTGTCCACCCTACTGTGCAAGCAGCTTTGTTAGCGATTTATCAAAAATAATTGCAGCATGGTGTGTATTGATAAAATTCGACGCTGTTTGACAGTTGCTATTGTCACCTTTGTCTTTATCACTACTAACAATCTTAACGCAACACAACCAGCACAACCTGCAATCGCATCGCCTCATCCTCTGGCAACGCAAGCGGGTTATCTTATTCTCGAACAAGGCGGCAATGCTTTTGATGCAGCAGTTGCAGTCAGTGCTGCTTTATCAGTTGTAGAGCCTTATAGTTCAGGATTGGGTGGAGGTGCTTTTTTTCTTCTTCATCGCGAGCAAGATAAACATCAAACATTCATTGATGCACGAGAAAAGGCACCCAATGCGGCAACAGCAGAAATGTATCAAGACTCAAGTGGAATGGTTATTCCGAAAGCCACATTAGTTGGACCTCTTGCATCAGGTATTCCAGGTTTGCCTGCTGGTTTAGTCCACTTGTCTAAAAAATATGGGACATTACCTTTGGAAAAGAGTTTGGCTCCGGCTATTGAATTAGCTGAGAAAGGGTTTCCTGTTTTTGAGAGATTAATTACAGCACTTAATGTTGCTCAGGAAAGTAGAGGATCGTTTTCTCAAAAATTTAGAGAAGTATTTACTTCAAATAATAACTTACTTGAGATTGGTCAACTCATTAAACAACCCGAACTAGCTAATACTCTTAGGTTAATAGCATCACAAGGACACAAAGGTTTTTATGACAGCGAATTCACAAAGACTATGGTCCAGGAAGCGAAAAAAGATGGATCTATTTGGCATATCGATGATTTTAAGAATTACTCTGTCATTGAAAGAGAGCCAATCAAGCTTAATTTTATGGAATATGAACTTACACTTGCACCTCCACCTTCATCTGGGGGCACTACGATTGCAACAATTTTAAATATTGTGTCCAACTACGACTATAAGAATATGCCAAGAGATACATTTACACATTTATTGATTGAAGCCATGAGAAGAGCATACAAAGACAGATCCGAATATCTCGGGGATCCTGATTTTGTCGATGTTCCGGTAGACATGCTAATTAGCAAAAATCATGCATCTAATCATTTGGCTAGTATTAATCTAGATAAAGCTACACCCAGCATGAGTGACTCTAAAATTCAACAGGGTCCATACATTGCTAAAGGCACGGAAACGTCTCACTTTTCAATTCTAGATAAAGATGGCAATAGAGTTGCAACCACTCAAACCATTAATACGTGGTTTGGATCTGGATACATGCTTCCAACTGCAGGAATTGTTCTAAACAATGAAATGGATGATTTTTCTGCAAAGCTATACGCACCCAATAGATATGGTCTGGTGCATGGCCAAGCTAATGCTATAGCACCGAACAAAAGAATGGTATCCAGCATGACTCCAACTTTTATTGAATCAAAAGATCAACTTGCGATTCTTGGAACTCCAGGAGGAGCAAGAATCATTACTATGGTTCTCCTATCTTTAATTTCATGGACGGACGGTGCAGATGCTAACGAGATGACTTCAAATAAGAGATTCCATCATCAATATTTACCTGATGAGGTTAGCTATGAAAAAGGCGTGTTTGATTCTAAGGTTTTAGAGAGTTTAAAATCAAAAGGGCATAATTTAAAAGAAATTTCAGATTATGGAAATATGCAAGTTGTTACTATGAACAATGCTGATGGTTCCGTTATGGCTTCTTCGGACCCTAGAGGATTGATAGAAAATATTGAAATAGATTGGTACTGAGGCTTATTGTTGGCATTTTCTGCAATAAAAAGTTCCTCTTCCTGAAAGGACTATTCTTCTAATAGCGGTTCCGCAAGAACCACATTCCTCCCCATCTCTACCATAGACAAATAAACTTTGTTTAAAATATCCAATTTTTTCTTCCCCGTACGTAAATGAAAAATTTCTTAGTGTTGTTCCCCCCATTTCAATTGACTTGGTTAATATAGATTTTATGCAATGAGCTAAGTTTTGATACCTTTTTTGTCCAATATTATTAGCTCTTCTTTTGGGGTGAATGCCACTTAAGAAAAGCGCCTCATTGGCATATATATTTCCCACTCCAACCACCACACGGGCATTCATAATAAATGCTTTGATAGTAGTTTTTCTATGTTTACTTAATTGATATAAGTATTCGCCTCTAAAATCTTTCTCGAGGGGCTCTAATCCCAGATGGCAGATTAATTTATGCTTTTCAGGCTGTTTCCCGGCCCAAACAAAGCAACCAAATCTTCTTGGATCATTAAAGCGGATTATTTTTTTATTTGATAAATGAATGTCAAAATGGTCGTGTTTTTTTGGAGGTACAAACTGATCAAAAATACCCATGCTTCCAGACATACCCAAATGTATCATGGCAGTGCCTGAGGAGGTGTTAATCAAAATATATTTGCCGCGCCTGGTTATTGAAGTAACTATTTTATGTTCTATTTTTTTTAGCAGATCTACTCTTATAGGCCATCTGAGGCGAGTTTCTCTGATATCTAATTTTTCAATGGTGTTCCCTTCTAGATGAGGGCTTAAGGCTCTTTTTGTTACTTCTACTTCAGGTAGCTCAGGCATATTTATAATTATGCCTACTAAGTCTTGATGATGAAAATTATTTGATTTTAGCTTCTTTGTATAGAACGTATTTTCGTATCCTGGGATCGAATTTTTTGATTTCTACTTTGTCTGGGTGTTGTCTTTTATTTTTAGTGGTCGTGTAGTAATGCCCAGTTTTTGCAGTGGATACGAGTTTAATTATTTCACGCATCTAAACAGTTTCTCCATATTGTTTAATGTTGTTCAAAACGTGTTCTATTCCCAGTTTATCTATGGTTCTCAAACCTTTTTTTGATAGGCGTAATTTAACATATCTGTTTTGGCTTTCTACCCAGATACGGTGTGTATGAAGATTGGGTATAAATTTTCTACGTGTTTTGTTATTAGCGTGTGAAACATTATTCCCACTACGCGTCTTTTTACCCGATACCTGACAAATTCTAGCCATGCTAAACCTTATTTTTTAATACTCTAATTAATTGTATCAAATTGCTTTTGTGAGCGAGCTTTATACCAAGTCGAAGACAACATAGCAAGCCTTGACCACGAAAACATTTGCAAGAATCGTTATAATAGGAAGAGGAAGCTTGTAATCGATATAAAGTTCAATTTTGTCAAATATTGAGAATATCCAATCAATGAAAAAAATAATTGATGTAAAAATTATTGATCAGAGGGTCCTTGATGATTTTGGGATTCCAGGTTATCAAACCGATGGTTCAGCGGGTATAGATCTAAAAGCCTGTATTAATGAAACAATTGATTTAGCCCCCGGAGAAACCGAATTAATTCCTAGTGGTATTGCCATCCACATCAACGATCCTAATTTAGCAGCCGTGATATTGCCCAGATCAGGCTTAGGTCATAAACATGGTTTGGTTCTTGGCAACTTGGTTGGTTTGATTGATTCTGATTATCAAGGACAAATATTTATTTCGTGTTGGAATAGAGGAAACAATTCAGTGCTAATTGAGCCAGGACTTCGGCTTGCACAGATGGTTTTTGTGCCGGTTGAGCAAGTTGAATTTAGAATTGTTGAAGAATTTGATGTTAGTCAGCGTGGCGAAGGTGGTTTTGGGCACACAGGAAAAGATTAGTTGTTGACGGCACCATAACGCTGACGGTATTTTTTTATATCTGTTAGATAATTATCGGCTTCTGAATCACCTGATTCCAAATGATTGATCAAGTCATCCAAGTTTGCAATAGCGACAACAGGAACATTTAGCTTTGAAGCAACCTCTGCGGTTGCGGAAAGATTAGTGTGTCCTCTTTCCTGTCGGTCAAGGGAGATTAAAATACCCACTAAAATTCCACCCAGCTGAGTGATTAATCTGGCGCATTCATTAACCGCGGTACCTGCAGTGATGACATCATCAACAATAACAACTCTACCTTTAACTTTTGCACCTACTGTTAGACCTTTTTCGCCATGATCTTTCATTTCTTTTCTATTGAAAGCAAAGGGTTTATCAATCTGATGATCTCGAGACAGAGCACTTGCCAAAGAAGTTACAATTGAGATGCCTTTGTAGGCAGGGCCAAACAACATGTCATACTCTAGTTGGCTTGCAATAAGAGCTTTTGCATAGAACTGGCCGAGCTGATGAATGGATTCTCCTGAATTGAACAGGCCAACATTAAAAAAATAGGGACTGATTCTTCCAGATTTAAGTTTGAATTCTCCGAATTTTAAAACTCCTTCTGCCAAGGAAAATTGAATAAATTCTTGTTTGTAGTTTTCCATACAATATACACTTTGAGTGAGTTTTAGATAGTTTAGCATTTCAAATCATTTGTGTAGCCATGAGATTTGTGAGTATGTTTTAAATCTTTCAATGAATTAACGGAGAACAAAATAAAAATTATTACCGTAAATGTAAATGGCATCAGGGCAGCAGAGAGAAAAGGATTTTTTAATTGGCTGGAAAAAGAAGATGCTGATTTAATTTGTCTCCAAGAAATAAGAGCGCAAGTGACAGATATAGAAAACCATAAATTTTGGCCAAAACCTTATTTTTGCTTCTATTTCCCAGCTGAAAAAAAAGGTTACAGTGGTGTCGGTATTTTAAGTAAATTAAAACCTAAGCAGGTGATTCAAGGCCTTAATTCACAAGAGTTTGATTGCGAAGGCCGCTACCTGGAACTGGTTTTTAACAACTTTTCAATAGCATCTGTCTATTTTCCTTCAGGGTCTTCTGGAGCAGCAAGACAAGATGCAAAATATAGATTCTTAGATGAATTTGAAATCAAATTAAACGCAATACAGAAATCCCAGAAACCTTTTATTTTTTGCGGAGATGTGAATATCGTACATAAAGAGATAGATATTAAAAACTGGAAAGCAAACCAGAAAAATTCAGGATGTCTTCCAGAGGAAAGGGCATGGCTAGAAAAAATCTTTAATCAATTGGGTTATGTGGATGGATTTCGTGTAAATAATCAAAAACCTCATGAATATACTTGGTGGTCCAACAGAGGAAAAGCTTGGGAGAACAACGTTGGTTGGCGGATCGATTATCAAATAACAACCCCTGATTTTAAAGACCGTATTCTTCAGTCCTCAATATACAAGGAGCAACGATTTTCAGATCACGCACCATTACTCATCGATTATGACTACTCACTCTGATAACGGGTCACAACAATATGGCTTGGAAATTTATCTAAAACCCGAAGTTATCAGCATGCTCTTCCTAGGATTTTCTGCAGGGCTGCCTTTCCCGTTGGTATTTGCAACATTGACTGCTTGGCTCGCTTCAGTGGACATAGGCATTACTGAGATCAGCATGTTCGCATGGGTCGGTATTGTTTATGCAATTAAATTTTTGTGGGCACCAATTGTCGACAAATTTTCTTTGCCCGTGTTATCGAGATCACTTGGCAGAAGAAGGGCATGGATGCTCAGCACACAGTTTGCTGTCTTATTGGGGTTGCTACTCATTTCTTCCATAAATCCACTGGAGAATCTCGGTTTATTTGCTGTTTTTTCAGTTTTGATAGCTTTCGCTTCAGCAACACAAGATATTGCAATTGATGCTTACCGTATAGAAATTATAAACAATCGTTTTCAAGGAGCTATGGCAGCAGCATATCAATTGGGTTATCGAGTAGCTGTATTAATAGCAGGTGCTGGAACTCTTTACATTGCTGCATTCAATACATGGAATTTTGCTTATAAGGTGATGGCTTTTTTTATGTTGGTAGGAGTCATTACTACATTGCTTATAAGAGAACCCAGCCTCCAATCGAGAAAACAAAATTCGACAATGACATGGTTTAAGGAAGCTGTTATTGAACCATTCTCAGAATTTTTCTTTCGGAACGGCTATTGGTCCATAGTTTTGTTGCTTATGATTGGACTGTATAGAGTGAGTGATTTAATTTTAGGTATTGTCGCAAATCCCTTCTTTCTCGATGTTGGTTTTCAACTCACTGAAATTGCTTCAACCACACAAGTTTTTGGTATTGGAGTGACGATATTTGGGGCATTCATAGGAGGTCTAACAGTAGCAAAATATGAAATTGGCAGGCCATTGATTCTTGGTAGCATATTGCTCGTAATTACAAATTTGTTTTATATTTTACTGATCGGGTCTGGTCCTGATATTCGCTACCTAATATTGACCATTAGCGTAGATAATTTCGCCTTGGGGTTTTCTGGCTCTGTTTTTATTGCATTTTTATCCAGCTTAACGAGTCGAAAGTACACGGCCACTCAATACGCACTTTTTTCATCACTCATGACCTTGCCAGGTAAAGCCATAAGTGGATTTTCTGGCCAGTTTATAGAAACTATAGGCTGGTACAACTTTTTCTTATATGCAACATTAGCAGGTGTTCCAGCGATTATATTGACCTTAATTGTGGTTAAAAGAGGATGGCAGGAACAATAGTTGTCATTGCTCAGAGAGGGAGCCCTATATTTATCTAACCCTGGTCTCTATAAACAAAAAGATGTTCTTCAATGAATTGCTGCAAAGAGGTTGGTGGTTTTCCAGTTAAATCACTAAAAGTAGTGGTTGTATAATCAAGCCCCCCTTCTGCAATGTCTTCAAAGAGATCAATCACAGCATCCAAGTGCCATTGGTTTGTCACGAATTGAGATAAAGTAGTTTTGTATGCATCCATGGGAATACTAACGTAATTGATTTCTTGGCCTAGAACTAAACTAAATTTCTCAGCTACTTCGTGGAATGATAATAACTCAGGACCAGTTATTTCATAGTTCTGATTATCATGACCTTCATCAGACAGTATCTTGGCAATAAACAATCCAATATCCCTAACATCCATCATAGCCGTTGTTCCATTTTCAAAGGGGAAAAAGAATTTGCTTTGCTCTTTAATTGTTTTTCCAGAACCAAGTAAGTTTTGCATAAAAAAGTTTGGCTTTATCATTGTCCACAATAGACCAGAGTTTTTGATGTGGTTTTCAGATTCAACATGCATCCTTGGGATGGTTCTGGTGGCTTCT
>Ga0208750_1000109_pt1 | contig 22395 bp, 19 predicted proteins | sample Knorr_S15_td_O2m_FD_185602 | JGI IMG/M metagenome (GOLD analysis project Ga0208750, IMG submission 185602) | Marine microbial communities from Southern Atlantic Ocean transect - Knorr_S15_td_O2min_ad_340m_LV (SPAdes) (version 2) | ecosystem: Environmental > Aquatic > Marine > Oceanic | place...
GCCAGACGGATTGCCCCGCGTAGTGAACCTGATTACCGGACCGTCAAAGACGGCAGACGTCGAACAGACGGTCCAGTATGGTGCTCACGGCCCGCGTAGGCTTCATCTTATCGTGGTTGAGGGTTAATCTGCTCGCCTAGCATGGTATTAGGTCGCGATATAATCTTTATCAACTTACCGGATGTTCCGCATTGTTTGTGGGGTGCTGAGTGATTAGCCAACGAGTCGACGAATGAGTTTCGAGCAACAGAACTCCTATCAACAAGCCGAATTGCTGGCTTGTGGCCGCGGCCAGATGTTTGGTGATGGCAACGCACAGTTACCTTTACCTCCGATGTTGATGTTTGATCGCATTACACATATTTCTGATAAAGGAGGGGCTTATGGTCGCGGTGAAGTAATCGCGGAACTCGACATTAATCCGGAACTGTGGTTCTTCAGGTGTCACTTTGAAGGTGACCCTGTGATGCCCGGTTGTCTGGGAGTTGATGCTCTCTGGCAACTAGTGGGCTTTTTCCTCGGTTGGAAGGGAGGGCCAGGGCACGGTCGTGCGCTAGGGTCGGGAGAAATACGCTTTACTGGACAAGTGACGCCGGATTGCAAACTCGTGCGTTACCATCTGTCGCTGAAAAGGGTCGTGATGAGAAAACTTTTCATGGGCATTGCAGATGGCCAAGTTGAGGCCGACGGAAAGGTTATCTATACCAGTAAAGATCTCCGCGTTGGCTTATTCGTCGGCCCCGAAACGGGAGGTGAGATATGAGACGAGTGGTTGTGACGGGTATAGGCATTATCTCGAGCATCGGGACCAATCGACAGGCAGTGACAGCTGCTCTTCGACACGGTAGTTCCGGTATTGTCTACAGTGACGAATATGAGGAACTTGGCTTCCGATCGAGGGTCTGCGGCAGTATTGATATTGATCTAACGGAAGAAATAGACCGAAAGAAAAAGCGGTTTATGGGTGATGCCGCAGCCTACAACTATCTGGCAATGCGTGATGCCCTGGAAGACTCTGGCCTGGAAGATAGCATGATATCGAATCCGCGAACGGGATTAGTCGTAGGCTCCGGCGGTGGGTCACCTGAAAATATTGTCGAGGCCGTGGACTCGCTTCGGGCGAAGGGCGTAAAACGGGTGGGACCCTATATGGTGACGCGAACTATGGCCAGCGGCACAGCAGCATGTTTAGGGACGGCATTCAAAATCAAGGGCGTGTCTTATTCGATCAGTTCAGCCTGTGCAACCAGCGCTCACTGTATTGGAAATGCGGCGGAATTGATTCAGCTTGGAAAACAGGATGTCGTATTTGCCGGTGGTGGTGAGGAACTTCATTGGTCAACGACAGTACTTTTTGATGCTATGGGTGCGCTGTCATCAAAGTACAACGATCAGCCACAGAGCGCCTCGCGAACCTATGATGCCCACAGGGACGGTTTCGTGATTTCGGGTGGTGGTGGTGTATTGGTTATGGAAGAACTCGAACACGCAGTTAAGCGCGGCGCAAAAATCTATGCTGAGCTGGTAGGATATGGTGCAACGTCTGATGGTTTCGACATGGTGCAACCCTCAGGAGAAGGCGCGGTTCGATGCATGCGCCAGGCACTAGAAGGGTTCGAAGAATCTGTAGATTATGTGAATACCCATGGAACCAGTACACCGGTTGGCGATGTCCGGGAACTCAATGCTATTGCAGAAGTGTTCGGCGACCAGATACCACCCATCAGTGCGACAAAGTCTCTTACGGGGCATGCGCTTGGTGCGGCGGGTGTTAACGAAGCGGTCTATTCGTTGCTGATGCTTGACGGTGACTTTATAGCAGGGTCTGCCAATATTTCCACGCTCGATCCCGAGGCCGAGGGGTTCCCAATTGTGCTGACCTGTCAGGAAAATGCAGGTTTGAGCGTGGTGATGTCAAACAGTTTCGGATTTGGTGGCACCAACTCGACATTGGTGTTCCGGTCAATGAACCGGGATAACGCGTAAGTCTTCGGATCGGTCGACTCGTGCGGTAGGATCAGTTGTCGGTAAACCGATTTTGAATATAGTTTTCCACCCGCGCTAGGAATTGAGCGGCGATATCGTCGCCACGGAGGGTGACTGTTTTCTCCCCATCTTCGTAAACCGGCGCGACAGGGTGTTCCCCACTGCCTGGAAGACTAATTCCGATGTCGGCATGGCGGCTCTCGCCCGGACCATTGACTACACAGCCCATGACCGCCACAGAGAGCGACTCTACACCGGGATACTGCAGACGCCATAGAGGCATCTGCTGTTTGAGGTGAGACTGCACCTGACTTGCCAGGTGCTGAAAGAAGTCGCTGGTTGTCCTGCCACATCCTGGACATGCTGTGACCTGTGGGCTAAAGGAACGAAGGCCCATGCTTTGCAGCAGATCCTGTGCGACGCGTACTTCGCGTGTGCGATCACCTCCCGGTTCTGGTGTCAGTGACAGCCGGATGGTATCGCCAATACCTTCTTGGAGTAGGATAGCCAGGGCAGCTGAAGAGGCGATGATACCTTTATCGCCCATGCCAGCTTCGGTCAGCCCTAAATGCAGCGGCATGTTGCTTCGCTCGGAGAGGTCTCGATACACTGAAATGAGGTCCTGCACCCGACTGACCTTGCATGAGAGGATGATGGCGTCGTGTGTCAGTCCTTCGCGTACGGCAAATTCTGCGCTTTGTACAGCAGATTCCACCAGTGCATCTCGGGTCACTTCTGCGAGGGATTTTGGCGTTGGCTGGGCAGCGTTTTCGTCAAGCTGCTGTGCAAGAAGATTCTGATCCAGAGATCCCCAATTAACCCCGATGCGAATTGGTTTCTTGTAGCGGCAGGCAATTTCGATCATTTGTCTGAACTGGCTGTCGTGACGATCACCCCGTCCCACGTTGCCCGGATTGATGCGGTATTTGGCAAGGATTTCTGCACACGCTGGGTATTTGGCCAGAAGTTTGTGACCGTTATAGTGGAAGTCACCCACCAGTGGTACTGTGCAGCCTGCCGCATCAAGCCGTTTACGAATGTCTTCAACGGCCGATGCTGCTGGTTCTGTATTGACGGTAATTCGGACGAGCTCTGATCCTGCTTCAGCCAGTTGAATGACCTGTTCAGCGGTCGCCACGCTGTCAGTGGTATCGGTATTGGTCATTGACTGTACGACAATGGGTGCATCCCCTCCGACCCGGACACTCCCTACACGAACCTGCCGGGTGATTCGGCGCACAATGCGGCTGGTTTCCAGCATGGTCTACCTTAAGTTGGGCAACAAAATAATATTGTACCGTGCTACTTCGCCTAATAGTGTTGTAGCGTCCACCGATTCAACCTGCTTACAGAAAGGGTTAAACAGCGGATATTGTTTCACCCGCGCAGAATCGGTCAGGTATCATCCACTGTTTAGCGGGGGTGTAAACCTGACCAATGAAGTTTCCAGTAGCAGGGAGATTATCGATGGAAAAAGAAAGAATCAAAGAATTTGCAGGCAAGGTGATGAGCGACTTATCCGGTGGTATGGCAGCCGGCCTTGCATATGTGGGTGCGCAGACCGGCTTGTTTAAGACTCTTTCGGGTCAAGGACCAATGTCGATGGAGTACATCATTGAAAAAAGCGGTTTGCAGCCGCGCTATGTTGAAGAGTGGCTGAAAGGGATGGTGTGTGCCGAATATCTCCAATATGACGTGGATAATGAAACGTTTGAACTGCCTGATGAACTCGGTTTTCTTCTGGCCTCTGAAGGAACCGATCACTATATGGGAGGGTTGCTCCACTCATTACCAATGATGTTGAGTGTGGCGCCCAGAGTGTCGGATGCTTTTATCAATGGCGGTGGTGTTCCGTTTGAGGATTATGGGCAGGACGGGATACTGGCTATTGACCTGATGAACCGGGGGCTTTACGAGCAGCGTTTTGTCAGCTATTGGTTAAAATCAATGCCGACAGTGTACGAAAAGCTAACCACAGGAGGGCGGGTGCTTGACTTTGGCTGTGGTACTGGACACGCAACACTTACGATGGCCGGTGCTTTTGCTAAATCACAGTTCATCGGTCTGGACATTGACCCGGCGTCGATCGATCAGGCTTCCAAGAATGCCCTGGATGCAGGGCTTACCAGTAATCTTAATTTTGTTCAGGGTACGTTTTCGGATCTCGAACCCGGGCAGCAATTCGATTTGATCACCACTTGTGACTGTATTCATGATCTGACAGATCCTGTGGGGGTGCTGAAGAAATTATGCGAATTACTCAGTGCTGATGGGACACTGTTTATAATTGAACCGAAGGTAGCGGATAGCCTCACTGAGAATATTAATCCTATCGGCGCGTTGTACTACGGCATGAGTGTGTTTCACTGTATGACGCAGTCGCTAGCTGCTGGTGGCCCTGGCCTTGGAACGTGTCTTGGTCCATCGGGGATGGAGTCGTTGGTGAAGCAGGCCGGCTTTAACAGTTTTGAAGTGCTTGAGCTTAAGAGTCAGATGACGTTGTTCTACGCGGTTCGCCACTGATAAAGTATTTAGGTTTTGGTATAGGGCGATTAGTCAGAGCGTTTTACATAGATGCCAATTCATGAATCAGTCTATCCATGTAGGCTGACTGGCCTAGGGTCTGAAGCGGTAATAGCGCTAATGTTCAGCGTGCTGTTCTACAACAACAATCAAGGGATATGCGATGAATGGTGCTGAAAGTCTGGTCCGAACGCTGCTGGCTGGTGAGGTCGACGTGTGTTTTACCAATCCAGGCACGTCAGAGATGCATTTTTGCGCTGCTTTGGACAAGATTGATGGGATGCACTGCGTCCTATGTTTGTTTGAAGGGGTTGTGACTGGTGCTGCGGATGGTTACGGCCGAATGTCAGACAAACCGGCTAGCACGCTGCTGCACCTGGGCCCCGGACTCGGCAACGGCCTGTCGAATCTTCACAACGCCAAAAAAGCCAGAACGCCGATTGTGAACATTGTCGGAGAGCACGCGACTTATCATGTAGCCTACGATGCACCATTGACCGCGGATATTGAGGGTATCGCTCGGCCTGTCTCTGACTGGGTTAGAACTTCTGCTGATTCAAAGTCCGTTGCTTCTGATGCAGCCCAGGCGATTGCTGCCGCACGGACACACCCCGGCGCAATTTCAACATTAATCCTACCGGCTGATACGGCGTGGACCGACGCAGCCAGTGTTGCCACAGTTCCTACACGAGAGAATCCTGAGACAGTCAGTGAGGCTGCTGTAGAAAATTGTACCCAGGCGCTACAGTCTGGTGAGCCCGCTATGTTGCTGCTGGGTGGAAGAGCACTACGGGCACCAACACTCGAGAACGCCAGCCGGATTGCTCTGCACAGTAATGCAGCAATGCGTTCTGAATTGATGTCAGCCAGAACCGAGCGCGGAGCAGGGCGGGTCGGTATTGAACGCATTCCCTACGTGGTTGACGAGGCGGTTAAGGTTCTGGATGGAATCCGTCATTTGATTTTGGTGGGCGCCAAGGTGCCGGTCGCATTTTTTGCTTATCCAGACAAGCCGAGCCTGCTCATTCCACAGGATTGTGAAGTCCATGTTCTAGCAACAGCTGAGCAGGACATTGCGGGCGCTCTTGATCGGCTGAGTGATTCGGTAGGTGCACAGTCGAGGTTGCCTGATTTGGAATCTGCGAAACGCCCTGAACTGTCTTCCGGTGAACTGACTCTCGAGGCTGTTTGGGCCGGAGTCGGTCACTTCCTTCCCGAAGATGCAATTGTCTCCGATGAATCGATCACCTCGGGTCGTGGGCTCCATCCATATACTCGAGGCTGTCCGCCACACGACTGGTTGTCCGGTACTGGTGGAGCGATTGGACGCGCTTTGCCAGAAGCGACTGGTGCCGCTGTGGCTTGTCCTGAACGGCCGGTGCTGTGTCTTTCCGGTGATGGGAGTGCGATGTACACAGTACAGGCGTTGTGGACGCAGGCACGAGAAAATCTCAATATCACGACTGTCATATTCAACAATCGATCGTATGCTGTACTGCACGGGGAACTTAGAAATGTAGGCGCTGTGCCTGGACCTACTGCACACGACATTTTTGACCTCGATAGACCTTATCTAGACTGGGTCGCGATGGCGGAAAGTATGGGGGTTGAAGCAGTAAGGGTAGATACAGCCGAGCAGTTCAACACTGCGTTGGCCGCGGGGCTTCACAGTAGTGGGCCGATGCTGATTGAAGCAATGGTCTGAAGAAGGACGTTAAAGTTTAACTCTCGCTCAACGGTGTAGGCTCTGGTTCGATTGTCGCTACCGTGTACCCTTGTTCGACGAGTTGGTTCAAGTCTGTATCCAGGGTGCTTACCTTGCCGGTTACGGGCGCCGTCAGGCTGTGCTCCATTTTCATGGCTTCTAAAACGACGACAGGGTCTCCCTTGTCCACTTGATCACCTAGTTTCACTAGGATTTGGATGACTCGGCCGGTCATTGTCGCTTGGATGGATCCGGAAATCTGGTCAATCCGACTTGACTCAGTGCTTCGGGAATCAGAAATCTTAAAAAACAGACCGTCAACGCCAACTAAAAGATTCTGGTTAGACATCAGTACGGTACCGCGTATCATTTGTCCATCGAGTACGATGAATAGATCCTCACCTGGATTTATCGATTCAAATATCCGATAGCAGCGCCCGTCTATCCGGGCTTCTAGAGTATCCCCAGAGACGTTTGCAACCACTTCCTGAGCAATCCCATCCATCTCGAAGCTGATGCGTAACTCTGGTGGCAAATTCAATCGCCAGCCTTTGCCACTCGACCAGGGAGATTCGTCATTGTTGCGCCGGTAGTGTCTTCGGCAAAATGGATCATATCGCCATAGATAAAACGCGGCGAGTGCGGTTGCTGCTCTACTATCAGGAGGGTTGGATTCGTCAACTTCATTAATGTTCCGTTCAATAAATTCAGTATCGGTATCAGCGCCCTGAACTGCTGTGTTGTTAGAAAGTTTACGTAATAGAGGTAGATTAGTTACCAGACCGGCGATACCACTATCTCGGAGCGCATGCGCCAGCCGTTGCCAGGCTCGTTCGGGATCACAGTCGTGAACAATAATTTTAGCGATCATAGGATCATAATGAATACCAATGGCATCGCCCGTTTTGACACCAATGTCGACACGAACATGTTTAGTGTTTAGCGGAAAGCGTAGCCATAACAATTCGCCGACACTTGGCAGAAAATCCTTATCGGTTTGTTCGGCATAAAGTCTTGCTTCCACTGAATGTCCTAAGTATTTAATCTGATCCTGATTGCAGGGTAGGGGATCACCTGCTGCGACCTTGAATTGCCATTCGACTAGATCAATTCCGGTGACCATTTCAGTTACGGGATGTTCGACCTGGAGTCGGGTATTCATTTCCATAAAGAAAAACTCATCACCACTGACCAGAAACTCTACAGTTCCTGCTCCGCAGTAATTGATCGATTGTGCAATTGCCACAGCGGACTCGGTCAATTGTGTGCGGAGTTCTGGTCGCAAGTTCTGGGCTGGAGACTCTTCAATGACTTTCTGGTGCCGCCGTTGAAGAGAGCAGTCGCGTTCGAACATGTGAACTACATTGCCGTGCCGGTCCCCGAAAATTTGGACTTCGATATGGCGTGGTTGATCTAGGTATCGTTCAAGAAGAAGACGGTCATCGCCGAAAGCTGTTTGTGCTTCCCGCTGACTGGTTGGAATAGTCGATTGGAGTTCGGCAGATGTACGCGCAATGTGCATACCTTTCCCCCCACCACCGGCCACTGGTTTAATGATCAGTGGAAATCCTAGTGCGGTTCCGTTTGAGACAAGATCCGTGATCGACTGGCCTTCACTGTGGATTCCGTCCAGTACCGGAACACTGGCCTGCTTGGCGACTTGTTTGGCCTGGGCCTTGTCGCTCATTGTTTCAATGGTGTGAACGTGGGGGCCCACAAATATCAAGCCGGCAGCTTCACAGGCGCGTGCGAAAGCAGCATTTTCTGACAGGAATCCATAGCCAGGATGAATCGTATCGCTGGCCGATGATCTCGCTGCATCAAGAATATGGTCAGAGTTCAGGTAGCTTTCCGCAACTGGCGCTGGGCCTATGTTGACCGCGTCATCAGCCATCTCCACGTGTAGGGCACGAATGTCGGCATCAGAATAAACGGCGACGGTCCGAAGTCCAACACGTTTCGCAGTTCGGATGATTCGGCAGGCAATTTCCCCCCGATTGGCAACCAGAACGGTGCGTAGCATCAGAGCTTGGACTGCCAGGGTGGAGGCGTTTTTCTAAGGAAAGCACTGATTCCGCTTTTAGCTTCGTCCGTGGTCCTAATTTCCGCAATCAGTCTTGCGGTCCAGATTGCAGGGTCTTCTTCATCATTCTTGTCGCGCAAGCGTGACAGTAGTGCTTTGGCAGCAATCTGAGACTGTGGTCCACCGCTTAGGATTTCCTTAACGACGGCATTGGTTGCCTCCGCGAGGTCTGAATGCGGAACGACATCGTGGATTAGGCCGATTCTGGCTGCTGTCGTTGCATCAAATCGCTCACCCGTTAGGAAATATCGACGGGCCGAGCGCTGGCCAATAGCGTTAACGACGAAAGGGCCGATAGTCGCGGGTATCAGCCCTAATCGGACTTCCGACAAGGAAAATAGGGCGCGGTCTGAAGCCAGTGCGATGTCACAGGATGCAACCAGTCCGACACCTCCCCCGAATGCGGCACCGTTAACCACGACGACTGTCGGCACCGGAAAGCTGTTTAGGGAATGCAGCATGGCTGCCAGTTTGTCGGCGTCCGCCTGATTTTCTTCAGGGCTGTAATCGGCTGCGTTTTGCATCCAATTTAGATCGGCCCCCGCGGAAAAACTCTTTCCTTTTCCACTAAGTACGAGCGCTCTTATCCTCTTTTCGCCAGCAGCTGTTTTCAATAACGCAGTTAACTCCGTGATCAACTCATCATTGAAAGCATTGTGTACCTTCGGACGGTTTAGAGTCAGGTGAACAACGCCGCTGTCGTCAATTTCCCAAGTTACGGTATTCATGGTATTCACATACGAAAGACGCCGTATCGTGTTGGTTCGATAGGAGCATTCAACGCGGCGGAGATTCCGAGCGCGAGAACTTGCCGGGTATCGACCGGGTCTATTACGCCATCGTCCCAGAGTCTGGCACTGGCATAAAAAGGATGCCCTTGTGCTTCGTACTGGTCGCGTATGCTATTTTTGAATGCTGTTTCGTCATCATCAGTCCAAGACTTACCCTGGCTCTGGGTGTTGTCCCGACGCACTTCCGCCAGCACCGATGCTGCCTGTTCACCACCCATCACAGAAATCCTAGCGTTAGGCCACATCCACAGAAATCTTGGATCGTAGGCACGACCACACATCCCATAATTTCCTGCACCAAAGCTACCACCGATGATCACCGTAAATCGAGGTACACGGCTACAGGCAACCGCTGTAACCATCTTCGCACCATCCCGGGCGATTCCCTGGTTTTCGTGGCGTCTACCTACCATGAAGCCCGCAATATTCTGTAGAAACAGCAATGGGATATTTCGCTGGCTGCACAGTTCAATAAAATGTGTGCCCTTGAGTGCAGATTCAGAAAAAAGAACACCGTTATTCGCGATAATCCCGATGGGATATCCGTGAATACGGGCAAATGCGCATACCAGCGTCGTTCCGTATCTTGCCTTAAATTCCGTAAATTCACTGCCGTCGACGATTCGACAAATCACTTCACGAACATCGTACGGTTTTCTGGCATCGCTTGGAATTGCTCCATATAGTTCTTGTGGATCGTAGACGGGTTCCCTGGCTTCAATTCGTTCAATTGGCGTATTTGATGGTGAATTTAAGTTCGCGACGAGAGTACGAGTGAGTTCAAGGGCATGGCCATCGTTGTCAGCCAGATAGTCGGCGACACCTGATAGGCGGGTGTGTACGTCAGCACCACCAAGGTCTTCGGCAGTGACTTCCTCGCCGATTGCGGCTTTTACAAGCGGTGGCCCGCCGAGGAATATAGTACCCTGATCACGTACGATGATCGTCTGATCCGACATGGCAGGAACATAAGCGCCGCCAGCAGTGCATGACCCCATCACAACGGCGATCTGCGGGATACCGGCTGCAGACATATTTGCCTGATTAAAGAATATTCGACCGAAATGTTCCCGATCCGGAAACACCTCGTCCTGTTTGGGTAAAAAAGCGCCGCCCGAATCAACCAGGTAGATACAGGGTAGCCTGTTCTCTAAAGCAATGGCCTGGGCACGCAGGTGCTTCTTGACGGTAAGTGGAAAATACGTGCCACCCTTGACGGTTGCGTCATTGGCAACCACAACACATTCTCGGCCACTGATTCTGCCAATTCCGGTGATGATGCCGGCGGCTGGTACTTTGCCATCGTACATACCCCACGCGGCAAGTTGGGAAAGCTCAAGAAATGGTGTTCCGGGGTCAACAAGTTTATTGACCCGCTCGCGGACTAGCAATTTGTCTCGATCAAGATGTTTTTGGCGGGCGGTCTGTGACCCACCGATAGCCACGGTGGATACAGCCTGACGAAGTTCTTCAACTCTATCCCGCATGGCACTGCGGTTTTGCTGAAATTCATCACCACTGATCTCGACTGCGCTGTTAAATTTGGTCATTGCTGCGTGTACTTGCTGACAACCGGTCAGTTCAGTCGTTCAAAGGCCATAGCAGTTGCTTCACCCCCGCCTATGCACAGTGCCGCTATGCCTTTGTGCATATCGTATCTCTGAAGCGCTGAGAGTAGGGTCACGATTATTCTTGCGCCCGACGCCCCTATAGGATGACCCAGAGCACAGGCACCACCATGCCGGTTGACCTGTTGGTGGTCCAGCTCAAGATCGCGCATCGCCGCCATTGTGACTACTGCGAATGCTTCGTTGATCTCATAGAGATCAACGTCTGCCGCTTTCCAGTTGAGCTTTTCAAGCAGCTTGTTAATTGCAAACACGGGTGCGGTTGTGAACAGTGCGGGTTCCTGGGCATGACTGGCATGCCCGACAATTTTGGCCAATGGGACGTGGCCACCCTTTTCAGCAGCAGATAGACGCATCAAAACAAGCGCAGCGGCGCCATCTGAAATTGAACTTGAATTCGCAGCAGTCACAGTACCGCTTTTGCGAAACGCTGGTTTGAGGCGTGGTATGTTTTCGACGTTTCCTTTAAGCGGTTGCTCGTCATAATCGACAAGGTGCTCGCCTGTCCGATCCGAAACGGTAACTGGAACAACTTCATTCTGAAAAGCCCCGCTTTCGATGGCTTCTTTTGCACGGGTCAGGGATTCAATCGCGAAATCGTCCTGGTCTTCTCTTGAAAACACATATCGCTCAGCACAGTCTTCGGCAAACGTACCCATCAGCCGACCGGGTTCATAGGCGTCCTCGAGACCATCCAGAAACATGTGATCAACCACTTCTCCGTGACCTAATCGGTATCCACCTCTGGCTTTTGGGAGGAGAAATGGCGCATTGCTCATGCTTTCTTGACCACCACCAATTACTGTATCCGCACTCCCTGATGCGATCAGGTCGTTTGCAAGCATCACCGCCTTCATACCGGAACCACACATTTTATTGATTGTGGTACAGCCGACGTCCAACGGCAGGCCGGCTCCCAGAGCAGCCTGCCTTGCGGGTGCCTGGCCTTGGCCTGCGGGCAATACACACCCCATCAACACTTCGTCGACGGTCTCCGGACCGATACGGGACCGTTCTACAGCGGCGTCTATGGCTATGGCACCAAGTTCCGGCGCTGTAACCGAGGCCAGGTCACCTTGAAAGCCTCCGAGTGGAGTTCGTGCTGCGCCAGTGATTACGATCGGGTCTTCACTCATAAGCTCTCCGTTTTGTGTCATCGTGTGTCATCAAAAAGTTCTCTACCGATCAACATACGTCGGATTTCACTGGTGCCGGCACCGATTTCGTAAAGTTTTGCGTCTCGGAGCAGTCGACCAGTGGGATAGTCGTTGATGTAACCGTTAGCGCCCAGAGCCTGGATAGATTCCAGCGCCATCCATGTGCATTTTTCTGCAGCATAGAGAATGGCGCCAGCCGCATCCTTTCTTGTTGTTTCTCCTCTGTCACACGCCGCAGCGACAGCATAAACATAGGCCCGTGAGGCATTCATGGTCGTGTACATGTCTGCCAGCTTACCTTGCATCAGCTGGAATTGCCCGATGGGTTGACCAAATTGTGTTCGTTCGTGCACGTAGGGGAGCACCACGTCCATACAGGCCTGCATGACTCCTAGGGGACCACCTGAAAGCACAACGCGTTCGTAGTCAAGGCCACTCATCAGTAACTGAACGCCGGTATTTAATCCACCCAGCATGTTTTCTTCCGGTACTGCACAATCTTCAAATATCAGCTCACTGGTGTTAGAGCCTCGCATGCCAAGTTTGTCGAGTTTTTCCCCGGTGGAAAATCCCGTGAATGTTTTTTCTATCAGAAATGCGCTAATTCCCTTAGAGCCTGCTTTGGGTTCCGTCTTGGCATAGATGACGAGTACATCAGCGTCGGGCCCGTTGGTAATCCACATTTTGTTGCCGTTAAGTAGAAAACCGTCGTCAACCCGTTCAGCGTGAAGCTTCATACTGACAACGTCTGAACCACTGCTAGGTTCACTCATGGCCAATGCACCGATGTGCTCGCCACTGATTAGCTTAGGCAGGTATTTGTGTTTCTGGTCGTCGGTTCCGTTACGGCGAATCTGGTTGACGCAAAGGTTCGAGTGAGCGCCATAAGATAATGCGACAGCTGCCGACGCTCGACTGATTTCTTCCATGGCGACGGTGTGCTGTAGATAGCCCATGCCGGCACCACCAAAGGCTTCCTCTACCGTGATACCGAGTAGACCCAAATCTCCCATTTTTTCCCATAATTCACGGGGGAAGTGGTTATTTCGGTCGATGTCGGCAGCATGAGGCGCGATTTCGACACGGGCAAATTCACGGATCGAGTCTCGTAGTAGATCGGTTGTTTCCCCAAGAGCAAAGTTGAGTTCGGTTGCGGATTCCATGGGAGGTTTCTCGGGGCTAAAATCGATGTTGTAAGGCGAATTTGCTGTACAGGGTGGATTGTAGATTGACGTTTACGTAAACGTCAATCATTGTGGTATATCTATCTTCAGTCGGTTACTGCTTGTCAGGTGATCAACCAAGGTGTGAAACTGTCTGCTTTTATGATTAGACCGACTGCCTAGTGGTAGGCGGCAGATTCTGTTTCGACTCCAATAACGATGGCTAAAACCGAATTTATACTGAACGCGGCCGCACAAAAACTCGCTTATGTGTTTGAACCTGGGCGGGCCCCCTGCGTTGTATTCCTGAGCGGTTACCGCTCTGATATGTCCGGCACCAAGGCACAGTATCTTGCCGATCTTTGCCGGGCGCAGGGACATGCGATGCTGCGATTGGATTATTCCGGACACGGGGCCTCCGGTGGCCAATTTGAAAACGGCAGCATCAGCGCATGGACGCAAGATGCCCTGACAGTGATTAAGGCCGCCGTCGATGGGCAGCTGATATTGGTCGGTTCCAGCATGGGCGGCTGGATCATGCTGCATGTCGCCCTCGCGCTGGGACCGCAGATCAGTGGCATGATCGGCATTGCCGCGGCGCCTGACTTCACCCGAGACCTGATGTGGCGGGACTTGACTGCCGAGCAGCGAGATACGCTGAACCGCGACGGGGTCATCCTGCTGGATTCAGAGTATGACCCAGAAGGTTATCCGGTAACCAAAGCGTTTATCGAAGACGGAGAAAAAAATCTGTTGATGGAAAATCCCATCGATATTAACTGTCCCGTGCGTCTGATCCAGGGTATGCTGGACACGGAGGTACCCTGGGAAACCGCTGTTCAATTGAGTCAAGCACTGACCACATCCGATGTTCGGGTATGCCTGGTAAAGAACGGTGATCATCGACTATCAGAGGATGTTCAGCTTCAGCTACTGGGTAGCACGCTAGAAGAAGTACTCGAGAGCCTGAATCAGTGAGCAGATCAGAGAATACGTTAGTGACCTGTTACGATGTTCCACGCGGCTGTATTGACTTGGCGGGGTAAGGATATGCAGGAGTTGATCGACAAGATTACCAACGAAGGTGTCCACGTGGGCGGCGGGATTGTCAAGCTGGACAGTTTTCTCAACCACCAGGTTGAGCCTGGGCTCACTTTGCGCATGGCAGTAGAGCTCTGCTCACAGTTTCAGGCGTGTGGTATTGATCTGGTGACTAAAGTCGTTACGGCAGAAGTCAGTGGGATTCCTGTGGCGCTGGGTGTGGCGTCGACATTTGGTGCGGAGTTGATTTATGCCCGCAAAAGTCGTTCTGCTCTGATGACAGGTACTTATTATGTCGCCGAGGCTATCAGTCGAACCCAAGGTGCCCACACCGACCTTATGGTAGATCGCCGTTTTCTAGGGCCGGATGACTGTGTGCTGATTATTGATGATTTTCTGGCCACAGGATCGACGCTCAGCGCACTCGTTCGTCTTGTGCGTGAAAGCCAAGCGAATCTAGCCGGCATCGGTTGTGTTATCGAAAAACCCGCTGAAGGTGGCCGAGAGGTGTTGTCGGATGTCGATGCACCAATTCTGACGCTGGCGACTATCGAGTTTGTGGGCGACCACATGAAGGTGTACTGAGTGAGCGGTTAAACGCGGGCTTAACCAGAATGAGCAGCGCTACAGAATCTTTCTCAGTACGTCATCAAGCGATTTACGAGGTTGTGAAGACGATCCCGGCGGGTGTTGTTGCGACCTATGGGCAGGTTGCTGCCATCGTGGGGTGTGGCCCAAGGCTCGTCGGCTATGCTCTGGCATCGCTGCCGGCCGGGATGGATGTGCCCTGGCAGCGGGTGATCAACAGCCAGGGAAAGATCAGTATCCGCAGCGATGGTGGAGCAGACCCGCGTCAGCGCCAGGCATTAATCCGTGAGGGAATCGTGTTTAGCCTTAAAGGGACAGTGGACCTTAAGCGATTTGGATGGGACGGTCCGGATTGGGACTGGCTCTACGAGAGGGGTCTGGAACCACCCCCACGGCGTGACTCTGCGGCGAGCGGTAGATTTCCATAGAGTCTCAGCTAGATTACTCAGGCCAGAGTAGGGCGGCACCGCGGACACCGCCGCTGTCTCCATGACTATTCGACACGATCGGTGTGCGGAAGTCTTCGTTGAATACGTAAAGCGCAGTACGCTGGCGCCCCTCGATATATAGGCGCTCGATTTTGGAAAGGCCGCCCCCAAGGACGACCAAATCAGGGTCCAGGATATTGATCACCATTGCCAGGGCCCGACCAAATCGATCTAAAAACACATTCAGTGCCTCCCCCGCTGTGGGGTCGTACATGGCTTGCGTCGCCACCGTGGTAGCGTCCACACTGGTGTCGCCGCCCTGTCTGACATACTCAGCCACCAAGCCGGGTCCTGAGAGAAACGTTTCTACGCAGCCGTGATTGCCGCAGTAGCATAGCGGGCCATTGGCTTCCAGTACATTGTGACCCCACTCACCGGCGATGTGATGCAGTCCTTTGAACAGAGTCCTGTTGATGACAATCCCTGCACCGACCCCAGTCCCCAGAATGATTCCAAAAACACTGCCAGCATTTTTGCCGGCACCATCGATGGCCTCAGCAAGGGCGAAACAGTTGGCATCATTCTCCAGTCGAACCGGCCGGCCGATAAGGTTTTCCAGATCGCTAGCGACTGGTCGACCATTCATGCAGACTGTATTTGAATTTTTCAGGCACCCGTTCACTTGTGACACTGCACCTGGTGTGCAGACACCAACTGTGCACTGACGCCCGGCGAACTGGTCAAGTTCCGCAACCAGGGATCCAATAGTGTTTAGGATGGCCTCGTAGCCTTCGGTCCGGGGGGTGGGATAGCGGCGACGGATAAGTTCTTTACCGGCCCGGTCGAGTATGACACCCTCGGTCTTGGTTCCGCCCAGATCAATCCCTATTCGCATGCCTAGACGGGCCTAGTCAGTTGAGGTATTTGCGGGTGTATCTGTGCGCCGGAGAAAAATCACCTGACCCACCGGAAAATGCGACTAAAAGCGCCGCGAGGCGTTGTTCAGTCTTGCCGTTCGCAGTGGATCTGCGCGTAAGCGGAATGATTGTGGATAGATTCGAAGTTTTCGGCTTCAACGGTATAGCCGTTGATTCTTTGGTCCTGATTCAGCTGACCGGCAATATCGCGAACAAGGTCTTCGACAAACTTTGGATTATCGTACGCTTTTTCGGTGACATACTTCTCGTCAGGTCTTTTGAGCAGGCCATACAATTCACAGCTCGCCTGTGCTTCAACTGTTTCGATCAACTCCTCGATCCAGATAAACGCACTAGAACGGACACTCACGGTGACATGAGAACGCTGGTTGTGGGCCCCGTAGTTAGATATTTCCTTGGAGCAGGGGCACAGGCTGGTCACGGGTACGACAATACGAATTTCCGTGATGACCGTACTCTGACTGACCTGACCGGTCAGCGTCACCTGATAGTCGAGCAAACTCTCAACTCCAGTAACCGGGGCTTTCTTTTGCAGAAAAAACGGAAAACTCATCTCGATATGCCCTGTGTGGGCATCGAGGTGCTCGATCATCTCATGTAGCATGGCCCGGAAAGACTGAACAGTGGTTTCCCGTTCATGCTGGTTGAGGATCTCGATGAAACGGGACATGTGCGTGCCCTTGAAGTTATGGGGCAGTTCAACAAACATATTGAAGTTGGCAACGGTGTGTTGTTCCCAGCCACTCCGGTCTTTGACGATAACCGGATGACGGACATCTTTCACCCCGACTTTGTCAATGGTCAGGTTCCGGTTGTCCGGGCTCCCTTGGACATCCGCAATCGTCGAGTCGACGACGGGTTCGGGTAGGGGTTTATTCATAAGAAGAGTACTTCGTGAGTTAGAGCATACACGCTTACACAAGTCTAAGCAGATTCAAGAATAGGGGCAAGCTGGGATTGCATCGCTCGCTTGATTGCCTGATGTATCCCGGTAGCATCAAGGCCACAGGCGGCGAGCATGTCATTTGTTGAACCGTGTTCGATATGGTTATCAGGCAGGCCCAGACTCAGCATCGGTACGGTGAATTGCTTGTCGCGCAAGATTTCCGCGACACCTGAACCCGCACCACCAAGCACAGTGTTCTCTTCAACGGTAATCAGCATGTCATGACTCCCGGCTATGTCCAGAATAAGAGATTCATCTAATGGTTTCACAAAACGCATATTAACTACGGTTGCATCGAGAGAATCTGCCGCCTCCAGTGCGGGTGAAACCATAGTGCCAAAGGCAAGTATTGCGATTCTCTTTCCGGTCCTTATGGTTTGTGCACAACCAAGCGGCAGTTCATTCATAACCTTGTTTTCGGGTTTTCCTGGACCGCTACCGCGGGGATAACGCACGGCCGCAGGACCCTGATGGCGGTAGGCGGTATACAGCATGTCTCGGCATTCAGCTTCGTCTGCCGGCGCCATCACAACCATATTGGGCAGGCAGCGAAGAAAAGAGAGATCGAAAGCGCCCTGATGGGTAGGCCCATCTGCGCCGACAATGCCGGCGCGGTCTATGGCCAACGTTACATCCAGTCCCTGAACGCTGACATCATGTATCAGCTGATCGTAAGCTCGCTGTAAGAAGGTTGAGTAGATAGCGACGACTGGTTTCAGGCCCTCGCAGGCGGCGCCTGCAGCAAATGTCATTGCGTGCTGTTCTGCAATGCCGACATCAAAGTAGCGCTCTGGAAATTCCTCAGAAAATCTCACTAGACCCGAACCTTCACGCATGGCAGGTGTAATTCCGATGAGTTTTCCATCCTCTGCGGCCATGTCACACAGCCAATCACCAAAAACGTGGCTGTATGTCCGACTGCTGGTTTTCTTTTCGACTTTGCCGGTAGCCGGGTCGAACGGGCCGACACCATGAAAGACACTGGGGTCTCCTTCAGCCGGTTCGTAGCCACGTCCTTTCTGGGTCACCACATGCAGAAAACGCGGACCGCGCATGGACTTGAGATTCTTCAGGGTGGAGATCAGGGTGCGTGTGTCGTGCCCGTTGATCGGACCGATATAGTAGAACCCAAGTTCTTCGAAGAGCGTGCTCGGCATGACCATGCCTTTCATGTGTTCTTCCCAGCGCCTTGCCAGTGCCTGCATGGGCGGTATGGTACCCAGGACCGTTTTACTGCCTTCTCTGACCGTGGTATAGGCTTTCCCTGAAAGGATTCTGGCAAGGTAGTTCGACATGGCGCCTACGTTACGTGAGATCGACATTTCGTTGTCGTTGAGAACTACAAGAATGTCGTTGTCGTTGGCACCGGCATTGTTTAGGGCTTCCATCGCAAGACCGGCGGTCAGTCCTCCGTCTCCAATGATGGCAACAACTTCGCGCTGCTGGTTTTCGAGCCTTGATGCCACAGCCATGCCAAGTGCAGCGCTGATTGATGTGCTGGAATGGCCAGCGCCGAAAACGTCATAATCGCTTTCAGTGCGACTCAGAAATCCTGAAAGTCCAGACTGCTGACGGATTGTATGGAGTTGATTTTTCCGCCCCGTCAATATTTTGTGTGGATAGGCCTGATGACCGATATCCCAGACCAGGCGGTCACGGGGGGTGTCAAACACATAATGCAGTGCCAGCGTGAGTTCAACTGCACCCAGACCAGGCGCCAGATGTCCACCGGTAGCCGAGATTGTATTGATCAGGTAGTCGCGGATCTCCTGGGCCAGTTGGGGCAACTGTGCTTGCTTGAGTTGGCGCAGGTCAGATGGAGAATCTATGCGGTCCAGAAGAATATTTTGTGGCGCTTTATTCATAGGGAAAGCCGAATTAGGGCCGATGTTTGGCCTGAGCTAAGGTGATCGGTATCAGTGCGTTCGGTAGATAGTAAATCCAGCGAGTTCCCTGAGCAAACGGGTGTTCATCGATAAGCTGTCCAGTGAACTGATCGCTCGCTCGTGCAGATTCTGCGCAAACTCGCGTGCGTTCTGTTCGCCGAGTTCAGTGAGGTAGGTGGATTTGTCAGCGTTGCGGTCGGAGTCGCTATCTTTGCCGAGAACATCTGTGCTGACGGTACCGTCGAGAACATCATCAATGACCTGATAGGCCAGTCCAATAGCATCGGCAAATTTATCCAAGTGATCTAATGTCGTTTCATCGGCCGAACCGGTCAGCGCGCCCAGTGCAACAGATGCCCGTATCAGACTGCCGGTTTTGAGCGCGTGCATATTCGCTAATGATTCCATCGTGATGTCGGACGATTCTGTCAGATCCAGTGCCTGGCCGCCGGCGAGACCCCGTGTCCCCACTGCGCTGGCGAGAATTTGACACATCTCAAGGCGCCGTTCAGCGTCAACCGTTAGGGCGCTGTCGGATGTGAGTAGCTCAAAAGCCAATGCCTGTAAGGCATCACCCGCCAGGATTGCGGTCGCCTCATCAAAAGCCTTGTGGCAGGTGGGCTGTCCGCGCCGCAGATCGTCATCATCCATTGCAGGTAGATCATCGTGAATCAGTGAGAAAGCATGCACCAGTTCGACCGCACACGCCGGAACATCCAGAGCACTGTCCGCCGCACCGGTATATCTGCCCGCGGCATAAACCAACGCCGCCCGGAATCGTTTGCCTACAGCCAGCGTACTGTAGCGCATGGCGCTGTGCAGCAGGCCCGGTTGGTCTGCTGTTACAGGCAGTATTCGATCCAGATTATCAACTACACGTTCTCGCCATGCCGTCCATACTGGGTCAAGAAAGTCGCTGCCGGGCACTAGTCTTCTGGCTCGAAGGGTTCGGCTTGTAGCGCACCGTTTTTCTCAATCAGTGTCTGTACCTTCTGTTCTGCAGCATCCAGGCTGGATCTGCAGATCTGAGCGAGTGCCATACCCCGCTCAAAATCTTTCAGGGAGGCCTCCAGCGACTGATCACCTTCCTCCATCCTCACAACAATGGTTTCAAGTTCCTTTAGGGATTTCTCGAAATCCCCAATTTTCGGTTTTGTTTGTCTGGCCATAGAATAAGTTGCCTCGTTGACCTTGATTGAAGCCTCGATTTAGACTCAGGATCACCACACTATTTTATCGCAAGCTGAAATTCTTCAGCAATTCGGTTAAGGAGGCAGTGATATGGCATTCAAAGGGAGTCAAACAGAACAGCATCTCAAAGATGCATTTGCCGGAGAGTCGCAGGCAAACCGGCGTTATCTGTATTTCGCGGCCAAGGCCGATGTCGAGGGGTATAACGATGTTGCGGCTGTGTTTAGATCAACCGCGGAAGGGGAAACTGGCCACGCCCACGGTCATCTGGAGTATCTGGAGCAAAGTGGTGATCCCGCCACGGGGTTGCCTATTGGTGCGACCAGCCAGAACCTGCAGGCGGCCATCGCGGGCGAAACCCATGAATACACCGATATGTATCCAGGGATGTCTAAAACCGCACGAGAGGAAGGTTTTGACGAGATCGCAGACTGGTTTGAAACTCTGGCCAAGGCTGAACGGTCGCACGCCAACCGGTTCCAGAAGGCGCTCGACAATCTCGATGACTGATGACAGAGCAGTCAGAATTATTCGTATACAGGGCCGGTCGTAACCGGCCCTTTTTCTAAAACCAACACAAGAAGGGTTCGAAAACAGGTATGGGGTAAGCGTCTGCGTGAGTCGTGTATTATTCGCGCCGCACCCCAACAGTCACTTCAAAAATAGATGCGATGACCGCCAGCTACGACGCAAGTGCAATTGAAGTTCTGACAGGCTTGCAACCGGTCAGAAAGCGACCCGGGATGTATACGGAGACCGAGCGACCAGATCATCTGGCGCAGGAAGTGATCGACAACAGCGTTGATGAGGCAATTGCGGGTTACGCTCACCGCATTGAGGTTACGTTACACAAAGATCAGTCCATGACGGTAACAGACGACGGTCGCGGTATGCCGGTAGATAAGCACAAGGGTGAGAAAATCAGCGGTGTTGAGGTAATTCTCACCCGGCTTCACGCAGGAGGTAAGTTTTCTGACAAAAGCTACAGTTATGCGGGGGGTCTGCATGGTGTTGGCGTGTCTGTTGTCAATGCGCTCTCATCTAGGCTGGAGGTTTGGGTCAAGCGCAGCGGTAAGGAATACCACATGGCATTTCGTGATGGTGTGGCACTGGCTCGACTCAAGTCGACTGGCAAGGTTGGTGCTAGGAATACAGGTACGCGGCTTCGGTTCTGGCCGGACCCTGAATATTTTGACAGCCATGACTTCTCGGTCAGTCGACTTAAAAGGCTGTTAAGAGCAAAGGCAGTCCTGTGTTCTGGACTGTGTATAGCACTCAAGGATGAGAATAATTCAAAGAACAGCGAAACCTGGGAATACGAAGACGGGCTGGAAGATTATCTGTTGAGTGAAATCGGGGATTTTGAGATTGTCCCAGCAGCTCCGTTTGTGGGACATGCTAAGACTGGAGAACAAGAAGCCGACTGGGTGGTGTCCTGGCTGGCTAATGGGGGCGACCCAGTCGCAGAAAGCTATGTCAATCTTATCCCCACCGGCCAAGGCGGTTCGCACGTGAGCGGATTTCGCGGTGGGTTGACCGATGCGGTCAGAGAATTCTGTGAATTCAGGGAGCTGCTGCCACGAGGTATCAAACTGGCACCGGAAGATGTCTGGAACAGCTGTTGTTTTGTGTTATCTGTAAGAATGAAGGATCCCCAGTTTAGCGGCCAGACCAAAGAGCGGCTGTCCTCTCGCGATGCCGGAATTTTCGTCAGCACCATGTCTCGCGATGCTTTCAGCCTGTGGCTGAACCAGCATACTGCAGAGGCGGAGCAGATTGCGAATCTAGCTATTGAAAACGCACAGCATCGGCTTAAAGCCGGTCGTCAGGTAGCACGGAAAAAAGTGGCGACCGGGCCGGCACTGCCCGGAAAACTGGCGGACTGCGCCAGCCAGGATCTTGAACAAACCGAGCTGTTTCTGGTCGAAGGAGATTCAGCCGGAGGATCGGCAAAGCAGGCCAGGGACAAGGATTTTCAGGCCATCATGCCGCTGCGTGGCAAGATACTAAACACCTGGGAGGTCGATTCGGCTGAGGTGCTGGCGTCGCAGGAGGTGCACGATATTGCGATTGCGCTGGGGGTTGATCCGGGTTCTTCGGACTTTTCGAGTTTGCGCTATGGCAAGGTCTGTATTCTTGCTGATGCCGATTCCGATGGTGCGCACATCGCAACATTGCTCTGCGCTCTATTTGTGCGTCACTTCAGGGCGTTGATTGAAGCCGGTCGAGTCTGCGTCGCAATGCCGCCTTTGTTTCGAGTGGATGTCGGCAAGCACGTTTTCTACGCGTTGGATGAAAAAGAGCGGCGCAGTATTCTTGGGCATATAGAAAAAGAGAAACT
>Ga0208750_1000110_pt1 | contig 22348 bp, 31 predicted proteins | sample Knorr_S15_td_O2m_FD_185602 | JGI IMG/M metagenome (GOLD analysis project Ga0208750, IMG submission 185602) | Marine microbial communities from Southern Atlantic Ocean transect - Knorr_S15_td_O2min_ad_340m_LV (SPAdes) (version 2) | ecosystem: Environmental > Aquatic > Marine > Oceanic | place...
ATTCACTGGTTCATTAGTTGCATTACCAGATTCTATCTCTAATGCTTTCGTACCTAAATCTAAAAATCTAAATACATCTGCACCATTGCTAGTACTTGCAATTGTTTTTGAGACCTGTACAGTTAATAAAATTTCCCCTGTCTGTACTCCAACAAGTCTTAATGAAACTGTCACTTGGTCTGTTCTATATTCTTCACCAACACCTAAACCAAAATATCTCATACCAGCACCACCAGAAGTTGTGTTAGTATCATAACCAACAATACCACCCTCTAATATTAGGCCGGCAAATAACATTGGTTGTAGTGAATCTACTCCGGTCGCACCATCATATAATTCCCTTGTACTTCTTATTAGTTGTCTCTCTTTAACTACGTTATCTAAACTTGCTCTCTCAACAACTGTAAACCAACTACCTCTGCTAACTGCCATCAATGCTTGTATAACCCAAACATCAGCTCCCTGTGAAACCGCTGTGGATAACCCAGTTTGTTTCCTTTGTCCTGTGACATCAGGAAATTTATAAACAGCAACAGTAATCTTTACTGGATTGCCTTCACCATCTGTTGGCACGTTTATCAAGTCAGGGATGTCGTGCAATAATGTCTTAGTTGGTGTACCTTCTATAAAAGGCATATCACCTTGTATTGCTTCAGTCTTTTGATTCATTCCACACGCGCCGACTAAGCACGATAATAAAGCCACTGCTAAATATTCCATATTCATAACCTATTTAAAATTTAAAATCACCTGTTGGTACAATCAATTCTGTTATACCACCAGCTGCATCAATCACTGTTAATGTAATTGTGTTTGCTGTTGTGTCCCTTGCCCATCTAACCTCTGAACCATCAGGTAGAACTGCTACACCACTAGGTGGACATTCTTTATCCTCATCTGGAAGTGTCGCTTCAAGGTCAGGGTCCTCAGGAGTACAATTAGTACCAAACATATTGTCAACCATTTGTTTGGATAAGTTTGCAAAGATACGACTCTCAACATTTGTTACAAACTTAGCAAGGGTTGTATTTGAAGCTGCTCTAGCAGCTGCTTTTTCTGCAGCTGTTGCATCGTCTTTTACTCCCTCTGCTCTTTGAAATTGCAATTGCTCAATTGATAACACATGGGTAGAATAACCCGTACCACTAAAAGCCGGATTCTTAAACCCGAAGGTTAGCTCACTAGCCTGGCAAATCGTCGTCAGTATTATAGTAGCTATTATCGCTATTACTCTTTTCACGTCGTGCTTTCTCCTGTAATATTATATCTAATTTAGCATTAAGCCTAATTAAATCATTATCCAACATTCTAACCCTATCAATTAATGCAATCAAAGTAAAATGACTTTTACCAATGACAGGGTCAACCTTTGTTGATACCCATGTCCATATAAAATATATGAAGTAGGCCATTGCAAATGCAGCAATAATGGGAAAACCATAATCGCTAATTAATGTACCAATCGTGGTTCCTTGTTCTACTACTACTTCATCCATAATTAATTCTTCCCTATACCAAATGCACTACCAGTAAGTATTGCACCAAATGCTAAATGAAATAATCCACCACCCATGAGGGTAAATGGATTATGTTGGCCTGTCAATTTTTTCATTAACTCTAATTGAATTAATGGGTCTTCAACCGTATTAAGTATATCAATAAACATTGCTAAATCTGGTCTATTCAATCCATACCAGATAGGCACAAACATGAAGTCATAAAAGCAAATAGCGAGATATAATATTAGCGCACTCCAACGCCACTTCATTGTGCTTTTTTCCATCGCAGTCATTAATCTCTCCTAGCATCAGTCTTACCATCAGCTCTTGCGATTCTATCAACGTCAGGTCTTATATTAAATGCCTGGCACATCTTTACATCTATACGTATTAATTCACTATTCATTGTTTTAACCCTATTGTCAAGAGCTTGCGCAAACATTTTTTGTTGTTTAATATCATCTAACACACCATCTAATATAAAATTAAGTGTTAAATAAACAAAATAACCTGCAGCTCCAGCTCCAACTATAGGGAAACCCACTTCTGCTACTAAATCTAGATACTCCAAATCAATTCTCCTAATCTGTACATACCTATATTTATAAGAAAAGGCCTTCTCTAAGCGCCAATTTTATAAATAGTAGTATGAGTTTATTAATAACAGATGAGTGCATCAACTGTGACGTCTGTTTACCAGAATGTCCTAATGACGCAATATGGTATGACCCAAAATTAGTAGATTTTTATGTGATAGATGGTGATAAGTGTACTGAGTGTGTAGGCCATTTTGATACACCTCAATGTGTAGAAGTTTGTCCGGTTGATTGTTGTCTGCCTGACCCTGATAGAGTTGAGACAGAGGAGCAATTGTTAGCTAAAATTAAAATATAGGAGAATGTCATGGGTGAAACTCCCGATGAAGGTAACCTGGAAGAAGTAATAAAGCAAGACAATTTTATGAAAGACGTATACAAGAAAGAACTAGGCGATTCATTTGAATCATATGATAATGGTGTTTGCACCGGTAAAACAGGAGAAGAGGAAGATGTTTGAAGATAGACTATGGATTTATACAAGTATTGCGGGAGCATTACTAGGTGCGGCCTTTTTAGCATATATTAAAGATACACGTGTAGGGTTATGGGCTTATGGTAAGGTTGATGCAACAGTAGATTATTTTAGGGACAAGTATGGTTGGACTTGGTTAAACCAAGATGAGGATGCTTGGAAAAAAGTTAATCCAAAGATTGCTGCAAAGATTGGGGAATTAGAGGACCGTTTAAAAAATTTAGAGGAGAAAGTATAATGGGAAGTCATTTAGGATTAATAGGTATGGCATTAATAGCTTTATTTGCTACGTCATTAATTAAATTTGCGGCTATTGCTGCAATTGGTTGGGGTACTTATAAAGCATGGAAAGATTGGGGAGCTATGTAATGAGCATAAGTGATATGAATTTAAAGGAGAAAAGTCTCCTTTTTGCTAGGCTTGCGGCTGATGCATACGGAGAAAAGAAAACCGTAACAGCTCTTGCTAAGGGACATGGCTTTACTAAAACAAAATTTTATGATAATGGTGGGGCTCAAGCATATAGATTTGAGAGCAAAACTGATGTTGTTGTCGCATGTCGTGGTACACAACCAACAGAATTCAATGACTTAAAGGCAGACCTTAAAGCATTTCCCGTTAAATCAGAGACTGTTAGTAGAGTTCATAGGGGATTTAAAGCTGAGGTAGATGAGCTTTGGCCTATGGTAAAACCTGACATTGAAACCACTGATAAAAAATTATGGTTCTGTGGTCATTCACTTGGAGCTGCAATGGCTACAATCATGGCTAGTAGGTGTCATTTAAGATGGGAATTTACTAACGTAGAAGCTTTATTTACTTATGGTTCTCCAAGAGTTGGGTGGCCTGGATATGTTAAATCATTAAAGCTTATTCATTATAGGTGGCAAAATAATAATGATATAGTCACAAGGGTACCTCTTAGGATTATGGGTTATAGACATGATGGTCATTTAATGTATATAAGGCATGATGGTTCTATTGATGATGATGGTAAATTCAAATGGCATAGACGATTCAAAGATAGAATGCAAGGTATGTGGGGTGGTATAAAACATGGTAAGGTTGATAATTTTTCAGACCACGCAATGGCTGAATATATCCCACACTTGGAAAAATGGTAGTGTATAAATATATACATAAATTGTTGTATCGAGGAGATATAAATGGCTAATGGCGAACTTCTCGATATCGAGAAAAGATTAGAACGAATGCATCTTGCTTTAAAGCGGCAAGAAAAAGAATTAGAATCTTGGAGACATAGGTCAACAAGGATTCCAAACTGGATAAGGAATAGCGGTGTTGCTTTATTCATGGCTATATTTGCACAAACTATGGCCGCAGTTTGGTGGGCGTCGTCAATAACGAATACCCAAATGAATATCATAAAAGATGTCCAAGTAAATACAGAATATAGGATATCCAGTATTGAAAGGTATAATGAGATTATGATAGAATTAACCAAAATTGAAGTGATGCTAGACAATCATTTCAAAAAACATTTTAACGACTAGGACTAAATATGAAAACACTATCACAAATTAGAGAAGCAAGTGGCGGCAAAGAGGCCTACCAAAAATTCTTCAATTCTCTTCTTAAAAAACACGGAGTGGATTCCCCATCAGAATTGTCGGGGAAAAAGAAGAAAGACTTCTTTAATGCAGTTGACAAAGGTTGGGAAGGTGATGACCCTGGAGATGCAAATGAAGCTAAGCTTCATGAAAAATTAAAAGCTAAACCGGGTAGTTTTTCTGGTCGTGGTAAAGATTATTTTGAAATTGATATAGTTATTCCTGATAAATGGAAAACTGATGAGGCTTATTATAAAGCAGTTTTAAAGAAGTATAAAGTTAAACTTGAATATATTGGTGGACGCAGTACTGAGTATATGCATAAAGCTTCTGGTAAAAAATCTGACATTTTAGCTTGGGGACTTGGTAGTTCTAGAGATGGTATTGGTTATGGAATGGATGAGCGTGATATAGCTGATTACTTTGACATTGAACAAGAACTTTATACTGAAAGGTTTGGTTATAATACTCAAATAATTGAATTGTTTGCAAAGCTAGTAGAAACTTATACTGACCCAGATGATTTAGACCCAGACACCACTCATAATCCAGATGAGGTTGAACTTGCAACTGAAGCTCATATGCCTGGTCATGATGATGACGAAGATGAAGATGAAGATGACTTAGACCCAGACACTCATATAGATGAGAAGGCTCCACCTGGAATGGAAGATGTTGTAAAAAAGCTTAAGGCCGATGGCAATACTGATGAAGCGGCCTTTAAAATTGCCTGGTCAATTTACAATGACAAAAAACGTCAAGAAACATATTACTATGAAGGTAAAACATTAGCTGAAATTAAATGGGGACCAGCTAAAAAAGGGAAAACCATAAGAGGTGCTAAGTTAGGTAAATCATATCCTGTAATGGATGCTGGTCAAAAATCAAAAGTTCAAGCTATTGCTAAAAGACATTCAGGTAATATGCAACAAGCTATGATGGATATTGAAAAGATTAAAGGTGGATTAACTGATAATCCAGATGTTATGGAAATTCTTAGATTAGCTAATGAAAGTGTTGCTGAAGCTAGAAAAGTAAAGCCTGTACAAGGAGATAAAAAAGAATATTGGAGAAGAGTTGATGCAGTAAGGAAAAAGTTTGGAATATTAGGAAAAGAAGGTGGCATTCTGAATTTAAATAAAGCTGCACAAAAGAAATACTTTGCCGCAGTAGACGCAGCTTTAGGTCATACTTTAGAATCATTGGACTTACAGAAGACTGGCGATACTGGTACCAGTAAGTCAGTCACAACAGAAAAGGTACAAGTAGACCGTAGAACTAAAGGCTTTAAAGAAGCAATGCTTAGACGTGAAAAAGCTAAAGCAAAACGTGAAGCTAAGAAAGCAGCAAAAGCTGCAAAACCAAAATATGATTCAGACTCTTATATAGATAAAGGGAATTATGAGTATGATGGTGATGTTGAAGAAGTAGTTACAAGAACTAAAAATGTTATAATTGGTAAATTTAAAGAAAATGCTGCAAATGCAGTAGCTCATGGTGGTGTTGACATGGCGCCTAATGCAGGTAAAAAAAAGAAAGATAAATTTAAAGTTGTAAAACACGCTAATTATTAATGAATAATTTTAAAGAACATTTAGCTGAAGCTAGGGTTGCTCCTACTCCTGCAACACAAAAGAAATTAACTAGACCATTAGATAGGTCAGCTGGTGCAGCTTTAAAAAGAAGTTTAAATTTATCTGTTGATGGTCTTGATGATTTAGCTTGGAAATTAGAATATCAATATAAAGGAGTTGACCCTAAAGCAATAGCTAATTTAAAAGCTTTGCATAAGCAAGGTTTAAAAATACAAAGGTCAGTTATGAGTGCAATTGACAAGGCGAAAACTTAAATGTGTCTTACTTTTAATTATTATGGCATCAACAATATCAACCCCAGCGGCAACTAATGTTAATGTAGTTGCATCTGTATCTACTGACCCTACCTCCCCGTACTATACTAAAAAAAATCTAAATGAAAAGCCTGGTTCTTTTTTAAGGCAGGCTACTATGTTAGTATATGATGATATATTAAGATTCCAAGATGCGGCTCCTCAAACTAATATACTTATTACTCTAACTCCAAAACAAAAAAATTCAATATATTTTGCTATAAAGAGAATATATGAACCAATGTATGGAAAGGGTAGTGGTTCAACAGAGCTTGATGATGAAACATATTTTAATTATTTAAAAGGATATGTTGGTTCATTCTTTTATAAAGAATATGATTGGTGGAATAAGGATGATGATTTAGGTTGGGGTGAATTTATTCTTATAAATGGTGGTAATGCATTATATCAAGTTTTTGATATAATATTTGAAGGTGAAAGTGTTACAGAAGCATTCACAGATTTGATTGAGCAAGGTAAAGGCACATGGCAGGCCGCGCAAAATAAGAAAGATATTAGAGATGCATTAAAAGGAAAGATAGCTAAACTCCATTTATATAATGATGATATGTCAGTAGGACCAATAGTTTGGGTTGGGTTTGATAATAATGGAGATGTAGTTGTTTATAGTGTTGACCCTGCAGCTTCAACTGGAAAATCTGCAGATTTAACTAATTTTAGGTATGACACATTTGAAGGTAATATACTTTGGTTTATGGATGAGGTAGTTGGAATGGAATCTGATTGGATACAAAATGCTTCACCTGGAATTGCTGGAAATACTGCTTATGGTTATGTACAATTTACAGAACCGGCCGTGACAACAAAAGCAATATCTTTATACAAACAAAAGTTAGCTAGATTTAATGTAAGAAAAGATACAAGAAATTGGAGACCACCTGGCATTCCATCTGGAACTGAGATACCTGTACCAATTTGGTTAAAATTATTGGAAAAAACTGTTACTAATGGTTCATATAAACATATATCACAAATGAATATATTAAGTTATGATGAGATGTTAGCTTTAGGATTGATAAATATGCACTATGGAAAAATCACAAAAGATTCTGATTGGGTGGAATTAGAAACAGGGTCGGTAGCAGCAGCAAAAAGAATATATTTAAGAGACCATCATGCTGCACTTGGTGGTGCTACAGACCAAGACACATTAGATAGATTAAATACTGACGGAGGTGGTTTTTTTCAAATACATTATAAAAAAGCACCAACCATAACTCAAAAAGTAATGGAACTTACACCAGCATTCACTTTAGCTAAAGCTATTTTAGCATCAATAAGAGAGTCAAGGTATGCCAAGCATATCGAGACCGTCAAAGGGTGGTTTGGATGGTAAGAATTATATAAATAAGTCTATAGAATAAGGAAATGATATGGCAAAACCGACTACTAGAGCTACATTACAAGAATACTGCTTAAGAGCTTTAGGCTCACCAGTGATTGAAATCAATGTAGACGATGACCAAATAGAAGACCGTACTGATGATGCAATACAATTCTATCAAGAATTCCATTCAGATGCTGTTATTCGCACATATTTAAAGCATGAACTTACTGCTGCTGATTTAACTAATAATTATATTACAGTAAGTGATAACGTTACGGCTGTTATGCAGATGTTAGGTGGTGGTGGTCAATCATCTGGTTCCTCTTTATTTGACATGGGTTATCATATGAGATTAAATGATGTATTTATGACACAAGGTATGGCAACTCAAATTCAGAATTATGAACAATCGTTACAACATTTATCTTTAATTGAACATAGTTTAAATAGTGTAGAACATTTAAGGTTTAGTAGACATATGAATAGGCTTCACATGGATGAAGGGTTTGGCGATAGAGAAGCTGGAGAATTTATAATTATTGAGGCTATGTCTATCATAGACCCAGGCACATATGCTGATGTATATAATGACCTATATTTAAAAAAATACCTTACTGCATTAATTAAGCGCCAATGGGGTGCAAACATGATGAAGTTTGAAGGGTTTCAATTACCTGGTGGTATAACAATGAATGGCCGACAAATGTTTGATGATGCAATAGAGGAACTTAGGGAATTAGAAGAAGAATGCAGGTTGACTTGGATGGCTCCAGACAACTTTTTAATGGGATAATAAATGGCTACATCAGTATACTTTTCAGGCGCTGTACAATCTGAACAGAACCTTTATGAGGATTTGGTTTTAGAGAGTATAAAAATATTTGGACAAGATATTGTCTATATTCCGCGTGAGCAGATATATGAGGATGCACTATTAAATGAGACTCTAAATCAATATCGTCACGCCTATCCAATAGAAATGTACATAGAAAACACCGAAGGATTTGAAGGTGATGGTAACTTATTGGGTAAATTTGGCTTAGAGATTAGGGACCAAGGTACATTTATTTGCCCTAAAAAGCGTTGGCATAGTGTTATAGGTGAAAATCTTAGTGATGCTTTAGGAAATGTGGTCACGAATATGCCCTCAGAAGGTGATTTATTATGGATGACAATGACCAATAGGCTGTTCGAAATAAAGTACGTAGAGCCTAAGCTACCATTCTATCAGTTGGCCGACCTTCCAATTTACACTTTTACGGCTGAATTATTTGAATATAATGACCAAAATTTTGATACTGGTATGCCTGAAATAGATAATATAGAATTAATAAATGCTAACTCATATAGCTATACTACCACTGCAGCCGCCAATACAAATGACTTTGAGATTGGTGAGTATGTCCATCAATGGACAGGTTTAACAGATGATGGTGGAACTAATATTAATATTATATCTAAAGTGGCTGCATATGAGAAAGTAGATACAGGAACATATACAGTAATGCTTGTCTCTCCACACCAATCATTAAATGGTGATGGTACATTTATGCAGAACTCTGTTCATGCCACACGACTACTTGTTGGTCAAAAATCTGGTTCCTCAAGGCAAATTACTGTTGACTTGACAGGTACGCTTAAGACCGAATACAACTTGGATGTATATGCAGATAATGATGAATTTGAATTAGCTGGTGATAGCATTATAGACTTCACAGAAGTTAATCCATTTGGAGACCCATAATGTTTGATAATTGGTGGTATAATAAGTCAACTCGTCGAATGGTCTCGGTATTTGGCTCTCTATTTAATGACTTAGAGGTCCATAAAATGGATTCTAATGATAAGGTACTACAAAAAATTAAAGTACCTTTGGCATATGCACCTAGGAGTAAGGTACTTGCACGACTAACTGAACAAACCCGTGACCCTAATGTGGCTCTTAGGCTTCCACGCATATCCTTTGAAATAAATGAGATGTCATATGATGCCAATGCACGTGTATCTAAACATAAGAATTATAAAAAGGTTGTGACGGGTGATACACTTCAATTGCATAAGTTAGGAGCACCAGCCGTATATAAGGTTGGATTTGAATTAAATATATTGGCTGCAACTCAAGATGAGGCATTACAATTATTGGAACAGATACTTCCAATGTTTCAGCCAGAATATACAGTAACAATAAAAGATATTCCAACTATGGATATCAAAACAGACACACCAATTGTTTTGGAGAGTGTCACCTTAAATGATGATTATGAGGGTGACTTAGTTACTAGGAGAGCTATAATATATACACTACAGTTTGGAACTCGTATTAGATATTATAGAGGTATTGGTAAGAGTAAACAAATTCTGCATACTGAAGTTGATTATTCTGAAAACGTTGACCCAACAACAGAGCAATTTGAAAGACAAGCAATAGATGGTACCACTACATCTGACGGTGCTGGTGGCTATAAAGAACCATACACTGAAACCATTAACTTTTTTAACATGGATGTATAACAATGTATAATTATAAAGCAAAGATATTAAGAGTCGTTGATGGAGACACCGTTGACGCAGAGTTAGACTTAGGATTTAAAATATTTATTAAAGAGAGGATTCGTTTAATGGGTATAGATACTCCTGAGAGTAGAACAAGAAACCTAGCTGAAAAATCATGGGGTAAAGCAGCTAAGCATAGACTAGAAGAATTACTAGCAGAAAATGATGGTGAATTTACTTTAGTTACTAAAAAACAAAAGAAGGGAAAGTTTGGACGAATACTAGGAACCATTTCAGTCTCAACAAAGGACGGTATCGTTGACGCTAACCAAGTTTTAATTAATGAAAAACTTGCTATACCATACATGGGCGGTAATAAAGAAGAGAGTAGAACCGCAGCAGGAGTATTAGATTTATGGAACACATATTATGAGCACCCTACAGAAGGTTGACCAAGATTACGAGGACGTAAGGAAACAACTTTTTGATTTAGCCGAGCAAGGAGATGAAGCCATTGAGCTTATGTTAGACCTTGCACGTGAATCAGAACATCCAAGAGCCTTTGAAGTACTAGGTCAACTAATCAAAAATAACGCCGAAATCGGGGAGAAGATTCTTAAACTTCACAAAAGTAAAAAGGAAGTTGATAAAGAAGACCTACCAGCTCTCAGAAATGACCCAACAAACAATAATGTTTTTATAGGCTCAACAGCTGAGTTACAAAAAATGTTAAGAGATGAAGTAGTAATAGAGCAAGAGGTTATAGAACAAGATGGGTAGAGAAAGTATGTACCTTGGCAACCCTAATGTTAGGGGAGCCGATATAGAACACGCATGGACTAAAGACGAATTAGTTGAATATAATAAATGTCTTAGAGACCCTAGTTATTTTGCTTTAAAGTATTGTAAAATAATCCACCTTGATAAAGGTTTAATACCATTTGAATTATATCCATATCAAGAACAGATGTTTGAGCAATTTAATGCTAATAGGTTTAATATTGTTCTTGCCTGTCGTCAAAGCGGTAAGTCAATTGCCGTTGTAGCATATCTTCTATGGTATGTTATATTCAAAGGTGAACAAGTGGTTGGTATTCTAGCTAACAAAGAAGCTATTGCTAGGGAAATGCTTGGTAGGATTACTCTTATGTTAGAAAATCTGCCATTCTTTTTACAGCCTGGATGTACTGTTTTAAATAAAAGGTCTATTGCATTTTCTAATAATTCAAGACTTGTAGCTTCTGCCACATCATCAAGTTCCATTAGAGGTATGTCACTTAACCTCGTATACCTTGATGAGTTTGCATTTGTAGATAATGCTACTGAATTTTATACTTCAACATATCCAGTAATCTCATCTGGTAAAACATCTAAAATTATTATAACCTCAACTGCTAATGGTATAGGTAACATATTCCATAAGTTATATGAGGGAGCTCTTCAAGGTACTAATGAATTCAAATCATTGCGGGTTGATTGGTGGGATGTACCAGGAAGGGATGAAGCATGGAAGAAAATGACTGTTGAAAATACTTCCCAGCTGCAATTTGACCAAGAGTTTGGTAATTCATTTCATGGTACGGGTAATACTCTTATATCTGCTGATTGTCTATTAGCTTTAAGAGCACAATCCCCTGAGGAAATAATTAATGGTATAAAAATATGGAAACAACCTGAGGAAGGACATAATTATTTAATGTTTGTGGATGTATCTAAAGGTAGAGGAATGGATTATTCCACATTTACAGTTATAGATGTTAGTGTTAATCCATTTATTCAGGTATGCACATTTAGAGATAATATGATGTCGCCTTTATTATTCCCTGATTTATTATTTAAGTATGCCACACACTATAATGAATGCTATGTCGTGGTTGAATCAAATGATGCAGGCCAAGTGGTATGTAATGGTTTATATTATGACCTAGAATATGAGAATGTATTTGTTGAGAGTATGATTAAAGCGAATGCTATTGGTGTAACCATGACTAGAAAAATTAAAAGAATGGGTTGTTCCAATATAAAAGATATAATGGAACAACATAAGTTAGTGATAAATGATGAGGAAACCATAAGAGAGATGAGTACATTTGTTGCAAAAGGCTCTTCTTATGAGGCAGACCACAATTCACATGACGATTTAATGATGAATTTGGTTATGTTTGGGTGGTTCACATCCACTCCGTTCTTTGCTGAATCAACGGATGTTGACTTAAAGCGTATGTTATATAAAGAAAAGGTTAAACAATTGGAAGATGAAGTGATACCAGTAGGGGTTATGCCTGAAAAAGAACCAGAACACCCATTTGGAACTGGGTGGCAAGTCTGGAGAGGTTGAGAATTATAAATAAGTATATTGAGAAAATGTCTTATTATGCAAATCTTATAACAAAATGACATAGGAGTTATACATGGCAAGTCTAGTTTCACCTGGAGTACAGGTAAAAGAAATCGACTTAACTAACGTCGTACCGTCTACATCAACAACTGTGGGAGCCGTAGCAGGAAGTTTTGCTTGGGGACCAGTTGATGTAATCACTACCGTGAGTAGCGAAACGGAGTTAATCGACAAATTTGGAAAGCCAGGAGCGGAAACTTTTGAGACCACTCTTAACGCGGCCCAATTTTTGAGCTATGGCAGTGCTTTACGCGTTGTCAGAGCGGTTGGAGCATCAGCACTGAATGGAACAGCATCAGGTACTGGTATTCTAACAAAAAATAAAGAAATATTCGATACGCAAACACCTGCGGCTGGAGACTGGACACAAGCCAGATATCCTGGAGTTACAGGCAATGCTATCGGAGTAGCATACGCAACAGCCCCAGCGAGTTTTCTGGGGTCATCTTGGTGGACCGACAATGTCGAATCCGCACCAGGTACATCAGCGGGAGCAGCAGCGGTAGGAGGCTCGAATGATGAAATTCACTTACTTGTTTATGATAAAAATGGTACAATTACAGGTGCGGCTAATACCATACTTGAATATTGGACTTTTTTAAGTCAGGCAAGCGATGTGAAAGGACCAGATGGCAGTTCTTTATACTATAAAGACGTCATTAACAACAATTCTGAATGGGTATATATCGGAAATCATCCAGCAGCTTTAACAGATGCTGGTGAATCAGCGGTAAGTAATGCATTTACGCGAGTTAACCATGCGTTTGCAGAATTTACTGGTGGTGTCGATGATAACGTATTGACAGCAGCAGAAACAAACACAGCTTATGATTTGTTTAGCGACAAAGAAACTGTAGATGTTGACTTAATTTTTCAAGCTAATACTTCATTAGCAAGAGCTGATAACCTGACAATTACTAATAATCTAATAGCCATTGCGGATGCAAGAAAAGATGTGGTGGCATTTGTTTCACCTTGTGGCGCAGAATATGTTACTTCTGCAGCAACTACATTTACCAATATATCAACAAACAGAGATACTGTTACATCATCTTCTTATGCATTTATGGACTCAGGTCGATTATATGTATATGACAAATACAACGATGCACATCGTTGGATTGGTGGCGCAGGAACCTGTGCAGGACTAACAGCAAATGCCGACCTAGTCGCAGATGCATGGTTCTCACCGGCTGGATTTACACGCGGTAACTTAAGAAATGTTACTAAACTAGCGTATAATCCTGACCAAGCAAACAGAGATAACTTATATAAAAAGGGTATTAACCCAGTTGTAACATTCCCTGGTGCAGGTACGGTTCTGTATGGTGATAAAACATTACAAGTTAAACCATCAGCATTTGATAGAATCAATGTGCGTAGGTTGTTTATTGTAATGGAAGAGGCTATAAGCGTAGCATCTAAAGCATCATTATTTGAATTTAATGATGAGTTTACAAGGGCTCAATTCAGAAACATGGTTGAACCTTTTTTAAGAGATGTTAAAGGACGTAGAGGTATTACAGACTTTAAGGTTGTTTGTGATGGAACCAATAACACTGGAGCTATTATAGATACTAATAAGTTTGTTGCAGATATTTATGTTAAACCTGCACGTTCTATTAACTATATCACACTTAACTTTATTGCCACTCGAACTGGCGTAGAGTTTAGTGAAATCGCGGGAGGTAATTAAAGATGGCAATATTAGGCGTAGATGATATGAAAGCCAAATTAGTTGGCGGTGGTGCTAGACCTAATTTATTCAAAGTGACAATGGCTTTTCCAAGCTATGTTACTGCGGATGTATCTTTAGCATCTTACATGTGTAAGGCGGCATCGTTACCTGCTTCAACTATTGCAAACATTGAGGTTCCTTTTAGGGGTCGTAAATTGCAAATAGCTGGTGACCGTTCGTTTGAACCATGGTCAGTTACTGTGATTAATGATACTGACTTTAATGTACGTAATTCTTTTGAACAATGGATGAATGGCATTAATCAACATAATGAGAATACTGGGTTAACACAACCAAGTTCTTATATGGCTGATATGAGTGTTGAGCAATTGGATAAAGATGGTACAGTAAAGAAAACTTATAACATGAGGGGAACATGGCCAACTTCTTTAGGAGCTATTGAAGTGGGTTATGAGAACGAAAGTGTTATTGAGGAATTTCCAGTTGAGTTACAAGTGCAGTATTGGGAATCTGATAAGACAACGTAAATCATCATATAATAACTTAAGGAGTGCCCTCGGGCACTCTTTCTTAAGTGTTATAAATAATATTTAAGAAAGGGTGTTATTAGGAATTATTTAAATGGCAGAAGATAAAAACAGATTTTTTGGCTTTAGTTTTAAAAGAAAAGCCATAGACGACAAAAAGAAACCACTATCATTCGCAGTAGACAATGAGGACGGCGCGTTTGAAATTTCTCCAACTGGCGGATACTTTGGCCAGTACATGGACCTACAGGGTGATAAATTCCAAAACGATAAAGAATTAATAATGAAATATCGTACGATAGCTTCATATCCAGAGGTGGATATGGCTATTGAGGACATATGTAATGAAGCCATTACAGAAGAGTCAGGGGTTATTGTACAATTAAACCTTGACAACCTTGACCAAAAGGATAATGTTAAGGATTTAATTCAAGAAGAATTTAATAGAATTATTAACTTACTTAATTTTAAAAATACCGCATATGACTTATTTAGACGTTGGTATACAGATGGTCGATTATTCTTCCATGTTATTATTAATGAAAATAAAACAGATGCGGGTATATTTGAATTAAGACAAATTGACCCAACCAAGATTCGTAAGGTTAAAGAAGTTGAAAAGGTTAAAGACCCTAAGACAGGAGCTGAACTTAATAAAGAGGGAGAGGAATACTACATATATCAGGATGATATGCTAGTCCAAACCGGTGAAGGTTTACGTATCCACCCTGATTCTATTATCCAAGTTAATTCAGGTCTATTAAATGAAGAACGCAATAAGGTTGTAGGCTATTTAAATAAAGCTCTTAAACCTTTAAATCAACTCAGTATGATGGAAGACTCTCTTGTCATTTACAGAATTTCAAGAGCACCTGAGAGACGTATATTTTATATAGATGTTGGTAACCTACCTAAAGGCAAGGCTGAGGAATACCTCAACAATACTATGAATAGGTATCGCAATAAGATAGTATATGACCCAACCACTGGTAATATTAAAGATGAAAAGGTTCATAGAAATGTTATGGAAGATTTTTGGTTACCACGTAGAGAGGGTGGTCGTGGAACTGAAATTGATACTCTACCAGGTGGTGCAAATCTTGGAGAGATAGAAGATATACAGTATTTCCAAAACAAATTATATAGAGCTTTAAATATTCCAATGAGTCGACTGCAAGAAGCTGATGCATTTTCAGTTGGTCGTTCTTCAGAAATTACTCGTGATGAGCTCAAATTTCAAAAATTTATTGACAGAATTCGAAACAAATTTTCTAATATTTTTTATGAAGCACTTAAAAGACAATTGGTTCTTAAAAAGATTATTGTTCCAAGTGATTGGGTAAACATTAGAGAAGGTATGATGGTTGAATATTCACGTGATAACTACTATGCTGAACTTAAGGATAGTGAAATCCTTAAAGAAAGAATAGAAACAATTCAAATGATGGACGAATATATTGGTCTGTTCTGGTCTAAAGACTGGGTACGCCGTAATATTCTTAAGTTAAATGATGAAGAAATTAAAGATATTAACAAGCAAAACAAAGACGACCCACTGGAGCCAGGTGATATTAATCCAGATTTGTCGAATGCACCAATATAAACTTTAAGGAATACATAAAGTATACAAAAAGTTTACTGGAAATAAACAATTTTATAAATAAGATACAAGAATTATGAGCACAAGAAATTTAATTGATAACATAAAAAAGGGTGATGCGCAAAAAAGTAACAATGTTTTTAATAGCATTATGCAAGACAAACTTATTGACGCATTAGATACACATAAACAAGAAGTTGCTTCAAAGATGTATGGAGCATCAGACGATTCTCCGGCCGTTGAAGAACCTGCGGTGGAGACACCAAAAGGGGAAGAAGCAACAGATGTTAACGTTTAAAGAATCATTTAACGAAGTATTAGAAGCTAAGTTAAAATTACCCCCAGGTGAAAAGGTAGCCAAGGAATTAACCAAACTTGGAAGAAAGAAGAAAACTACAGCAGTCATTACAAATAAATTTAATTTGTATATTGATGGCATAAAGATGGATAGTTATCGTTCTTTAAAAGCTGCTGAAGCAGCACTAAAAGATTTCATCAATTTAATGGGAGCATAAATGAAGTTAATTGCAGAATATACAGACCATTCCCTTGGTTATTCAATCCAAGAGGGTAAGAATGGTAAGAAGAGTACCTTTTTAGAAGGTATTTTCATGCAAGCAGAAAATAAGAATAAGAATGGTAGGATTTATACCAGGGAAGTCTTAACATCTGCCGTTGACAAATTTGTCAATGAACAAGTAATTACAGGACGTGCGGTAGGTGAGCTTAATCACCCGGACGGTCCTTCCATTAATTTGGATAAAGTTTCTCACAGAATTACCGAGCTCGCATGGGACGGTAATAATGTGATGGGAAAGGCACTTATTTTAGATACCCCTATGGGTCAAATTGTTAAAGGTTTGGTTGAAGGCGGAGTCCAACTCGGAGTGTCAAGTCGTGGTATGGGAAGTTTGGATTTTAAAGATGGCGCTAATTATGTTAGGGATGATTTCATGCTTAACACAATTGATATCGTACAAGACCCATCAGCACCTAATGCATTTGTAAATGGCATTATGGAAGGTGTTAACTGGGAGGATGATGGTAGTGGTCATTTTATAAAAACTCAAGCAATTGATAAAGGTGAGACAGAAGTGAAAGAGTCCAAAGTGAAGTTCTCAGAAGAGAAACAAACTGCAGGATTTGAGCATTTCCTCTCTAAACTATAATCTCTAAAGGAGAATACAATGTCTGAAATTAAAGACGAAAAAATTGATGAGACTGTAGATGAGGTTATTGTTGAGGATACGCAAGTAGAAGCTGAGGAATTAGATATTCCAGAAGCGCCTCTAACAGCAGCTCGTACAGTATCAGCAATTAATGCTTCTTTGGCAGAAATGTCAAAAGAGGACCTTGACAAAGTCTTTGAAGCCGCAGAAACAGCTAAAGCGAAAGCTAAAGTTGAAGATGAGGAAGAAGAAGAGGATGATGCAGGGGATGAAGACGAAGGAGATGTAGAAGTAGAAGGTAAAAAGGACTCTAAAAAGGAAAGTAAAAAATCCAAAGATGAGGCTAAAAAAGTAGAAAAGGAAGATGAAGACCTTAAAAAGGAAGACCAAGTAGAACCAAAAGCAAAACCATTGAAGAAGAAGAAAGTGAAAGCTGACGACGGAAGCGAAGGTGATGTGGTTGAGGATGACCAATTTAAGGAAGACATCGATGCTCTAGTTAAAGACGAGGACACATTGTCCGAAGGCTTTAAAGAGAAAGCTGCTACTATCTTTGAAGCTGCATTAAATTCAAAAGTTAATGCTGAAACAGCAAAATTGGAAGAGCGTTATTCATCCGATTTGGCTGGTGAAGTTGAAGCTATTAAAGAAGATTTGGTTGACAAAGTAGACGGGTACTTAACGTATGTTGTCGAAAATTGGATGAAGGACAATGAGGTTGCTATTGAGCATTCTCTGAAGTCTGAAATCACTGAATCATTTATACAATCACTAGGTCAGTTATTTGCTGAGCATCACATTAATGTTCCTGCTGATGCAGGAGATATCTTGGATAACCTATCCGAGGAAGCTAAAGATGCTAAAGCTCAGTTAAATGATGCAACTGAAAAGAATATTGAATTGTCAGAGAAAGTGAAAGCTTATGCAAGACAAGACATAATTCGTGAAGCATGTAAAGGTTTGGCCGCAACTGAAATTGCGAAATTGACTGAGTTGTGTGAAGCTGTTGAAGCTGATGACAATGCTCAATTTTCAACTAAGGTAGCTACAATTAAGGAATCTTACCTTAACAAAGATACCCCGGCTGAGTCTACTGATGAAGTAGATGCAATTACCGAGGATTCACAAGAGACCCAAGAAGTTTCTGATACAATGCAGAGATACTTGGACGCAATCAAGCGAACTTAATTAATCCATAAGAAGGAGAATTTTAAATGGAAGAAATTAATCAAATACAATTACAGGAAAAATGGGCTCCTGTACTTGATTCACAAGACGCCGGCAAAATTGCAGACCCGCATAGACGTGCTGTAACTGCTGTTGTTCTTGAGAACCAAGAAAAAGCTTTTGCTCAAGAAAAGGCTCAAATTACTGAGGTTGCTGCCAATAAAACTGGCGGTGGCGTTGATAATTGGGACCCTGTCTTAATTAGCTTAGTCCGTCGTGCTACTCCAGCACTTTTAGCATTCGATTTGGTTGGCGTTCAGCCAATGACTGGTCCAACTGGTCTAATCTTTGCTATGAAGAGCCGTTATAGCACACAAGGTGGTACTGAAGCACTATTCGATGAAGCTAATACAGCTTTCTCTGGTGGTAGTTCTGGTTCTGCTACAGCATCTGCTGACCCGTTCGCGGGTGACAGTGGTGATGGTGACTCCGTAGATGACTACACTCCAGGAATGGGATTGTCTACAGGAGCGGCTGAAGCATTAGGTAATACTGGTAATGCTATTGCTGAAATGGCGTTCTCAATTGATAAGACTACTGTGACTGCAAAGTCTCGTGCTCTTAAAGCTGAGTACACTATTGAATTAGCTCAAGACCTTAAAGCGGTACATGGTCTTTCTGCTGAAACTGAGCTGGCAAACATTTTGTCAACTGAGATTCTAGCTGAAATGAATCGTGAAATCATCCGTACTATTAATGTTAACTCTGTTACTTCAACTTTAGGTGCCACTGCTGGTACTTGGAGCATGGACGTAGCGGCTGACACTGATGGTCGTTGGATGGTTGAGAAGTTTAAAGGCCTAGTTCATGCAATTGAACAAGAAGCTAATACAATTGCTGTTTCAACTCGTAGAGGAAAAGGTAACTGGGTTATCGTATCTCACGGTGTAGCCGCAGCTCTAAATGCTGCTGGTGCATTGGATACTGGCCTAGGTATTTCAGGTGGTGACAACATCGATTCAGATGCTACTGGTTCACTATTTGCTGGAACTCTAATGGGTCGTACAAAGGTCTATATTGACCCTTATGCTGCAGTAGATTATTTCACAGTTGGTTATAAAGGTACTAACCCTTATGACGCTGGAATGTTCTATTGCCCATACGTACCATTAAGCATGATGAAGACAATTGGTGAGTCTGACTTCCAACCACGTATCGGATTTAAAACCCGTTATGGCTTGGCTGACAACCCATTTGTTACTGCTGGTGCAGGAGCAAACGTATACTACAGAAAACGTAAAGTTTTGGCTCTATAATTTCTTAGTAGAAATACAACTAAACCCGTCGAAAGGCGGGTTTTTTCTTGTATAAATACATATATGCCAAATTATTTAAACCCATCATCATTTGTATTAACACTGGATAGCCAGACTTATTCTGGTGCAGAGTTTACTATTCAAACTATGATGCTTCCAGATGTTACTGGTACAGGTGCAGCTCTTTCGTGGCAACAAGTAAATGTTGCAATGGTTTCAGATAAATTAGAATTTGGACAATTTGAAGTATCATATCTAATTGATGAAGACCTCTTAAATTATAAAGAGATATTTGATTGGTTAAAAGCTAATGTTGAAACAAAACATACAGCAACTAATCATGTTAGGGATTTAACTCTAACTATAATGAACTCAGCTAATAACGTCACCAAACAAATAAAATTTGTTGATGCTTATCCAACAAGCCTTGCATCTCTACCATTTGATATTACAATAACTGATGTAGAATATCTAACTGCTGTTGTAACATTTCAATATTCTTACTATGAATTCTTATAAATCCAATTTATATTATGAGGGACTTAATAGAAAAATGGATTGATGAATTTGTCTCAGTTCATAATGAAGACTATGGGCAAATACCTTGTCCATACGCTAGAGCTGCGCAAGTTAAATATATAAAGACAGATAATATTGATTTGGAATTAAAAAAGATATTAGATTGTGGCCTCTTACATGAGGTCATTTGTATATATACAGCCACAGAAAATTATACCCCTTATGAATTGCATCACTATGTAATGGAGTGGAATACTATAGCAATGAAAAAAGATTTAGTTGCTTTAGAAGACCACCCACTTAGTGAAGAAATAATTAATGGTGTAAAAATGAATTTTGGTCATTGTAGTTTAATATTAGTACAAAGGTTAAGTACATTAACTGCAGCTAGTAATATACTTAATGAAAAAGGTTATTATAAGAATTGGACCCAAGAAAATTTAGATGATGTTGTTACTTGGAGAAAATAATGAGTTACTCATATGCCAGAATCAATTTAGAAAAAACAGATTATAATATCTTTATTAATACAAAGGCCGGTATGGTTCTTGGTGATATAATACATTGGCCATGTTCTACACAGCTTAATAAAATATATTACAAATATTGTAACCATCATAAGTTTAATAGCGTCATGCCAATATTCAAATCTGAATATGAAGACAATGACATTCATGGATATTATCAACAAGGGAAGTTAATCGCATTTAGTATGATAGGGACTTATGATGATGAAAATGCTGAATGCTATCAATTTGCTTGGGATTATGAAACTCCTAAGTTACAATTAGGTATCGCAAGTTTAAAACATGAGTGTGCATATTATAAAGCTAGGGGATATAAGTATCTTTATATCGGCGGAGCAGATGAATATAAAGAACAGATAGATGGATTTGAAATAATGAGTCCAGTAAATTGGATTGATGGCAGGTGGAAAATAGATGGATTTGAAAAATTATAAAGTAACAAAAGCTAATGCATGGAATGGTTGGGACCCTTTAAAGCAAGTAATCCTTGGTAATGTATTTGACCCAGATTTTTTTGAGGATATTCAAGACCCAAAGCTTAGAGATTTATTACAAAGATTATTATATGAAACTCATGAAGACCTAATGGGTATTAAAAAAACCTTAGAGGACTTAGGCGTTGAGGTAATACAACCACCAAGAAATACTGTAGCGCATTATGGAGAAATTGATAATTCAAATAAATTTAGTGGTATTACAGAAGCTTCTGCGGAAGTAGGAAAGATACGAGGGTTACCTAAACCATGCCTTATGCCAAGAGATTATTATGTTACCCTTGGTGATAAAGTATTATTTACTGGATTTTTACATGAAAAATCAGAGGCTCATTTTTTGTTTGAGCCTGGTGTTGTTGATTATTGGGATAATAAAGGATTAATCTATAGAGAGAATGGTGAACTATCTAATGATTTTTGGGCACCTCAACTTATACGATTAGGCAATAGACTTATTATTGACCAAGAGGATTATATTAATCTTGCTGAAAAGGTCTTAGAAAGATATCCAATATTTAAAGGTAGTAAAATAGCTGTGGGAGGACATACCGATGGGTCTATGAATTTGCCAAAACCAGGATTAGTTGTTAGTGGTGAGTGGATACCTAAAGAAACTTTTAAAGATACATTACCTGGTTGGGATGTCCTACATATAGAGAATCCAAATTATTATGGAAATGAATGGAAGGATAGTTGGTGGGATGAGAGAAATCTTACTAAAGGTAGATGGTGGCACCCTGAAGCTAAATCAAATCCAGATTTAGTTAACTATGTAGATAAGTGGTTAAATGAATGGGTTGGTTATGCAGAAGAAACTATGTTTGAAGTCAATATGCTTTCAATATCTGAAGAAGTTATATTAAGTTTAAACTATCATAAAGACGTCCATGATAAATTAAAACAACATGGAATAGAACCTATATATTGTAGGTTTAGGCATAGAAACTTTTGGGACGGTGGATTGCATTGTTTAACATTAGACACTGTTAGAGAAGGTGGTATGCAAGATTATTTTAAATAACTATGTACATTCAACCTAAACTATGATATAATACTAGTATA
>Ga0208750_1000118_pt1 | contig 21526 bp, 17 predicted proteins | sample Knorr_S15_td_O2m_FD_185602 | JGI IMG/M metagenome (GOLD analysis project Ga0208750, IMG submission 185602) | Marine microbial communities from Southern Atlantic Ocean transect - Knorr_S15_td_O2min_ad_340m_LV (SPAdes) (version 2) | ecosystem: Environmental > Aquatic > Marine > Oceanic | place...
CAAATGTACCTCCGGTAAGACCCGTTATCTCTGCAGTAGCTCCATCACAAGTAGCCGTTAATGCAAATGAAGAATCATCAGCTTGTATTGTTGTAACAGGAAGGATCGATGTAGTCCAACAAGATCCTGAAGTAGTATAACTAATACTATAGGTACTTCCATAATCACCGCCTGTAATTTCTCCCGTAGTAGCATCTATAACCGCTCCATCAACAGGGGCTTCATTAAAAGCAAATACACCTCCAGCGGTAGCGACACTATCAACCATAGCCCCATCACATGTTGGAGTTAATTCAAATGAAGAGTCTTCAGCATCTATTACAATAACTGTTTCAATACTAGTAGTTGGACAAATATCATTGCTAGTATAACTAATATTATATGTGCTTCCATAATCACCACCAGTTACCGCTCCAGTAGTAGCGTTAATAACAGCCCCATCAGCTGGCGGATCAACAAATGCAAATGTACCTCCAGTAACACCTGTTATCTGAGCAGTTGAACCATCACAAGTAGCTGTCAATTCAAATGAAGAATCATCGGCTTCAAGTATAGTAGATTCTAATTCAGTTGTAGACCAACAAGATCCTGAAGTAGTATAACTAATACCATAGCTGTTTCCATAATCGCCACCAGTTACTTCTCCCGTAGTAGCATCAATAACAGCTCCATCAGCTGGTGGATCAACAAATGCAAATGAACCCCCAGTAACACCTGTTATCTGGGCAGTTGAACCATCACAAGTAGCTGTCAATTCAAATGAAGAATCTTCTTCACCAAAAGTTATATTAACAACATCCTGAACATCACAATTTTGATCATTTACAATCACGCTGTATTCTCCTGAATTTGGAGATGATATTGTAATAGATGGATCATTTTCGCCAGTTATAATATTTCCATCTAAAATCCATTGATAGGTTGCACTTGAAGATTCAATATCTACATCTAAAATTATATCATCCGAATCAAGACACCAATTCTGATCATCTCCGAGGTCAACAGTAAATGGGGGATCATCAATGGTGACTGTTACATCATCTGTTACTTCAACTATATCTCCATTGCAATTTGTATAGATAACTTGTGCTGTAAAGGTCTCTGTAGTGGTGATATTTACATCAAGTTCAGGGTCAGTAGATATTACATTTCCAGATGAGTCTAACCAGGAAAATTCTATAACACTCTCTCCTGTTGGGGTAAAACGCCAAGCTTCTTGTGAAGTCTCCCATGGTGAATCTGATGAATTTCTTCCATCAGGAGAATAACCTTGAGTGCCTGCATCATTTTGAATTCCTATTGCTGCCACCCCACCTTGCCAACTACTACAAATGGGTTTGTTTTCAATGTATATATCTATGACATTGGTTGTTTCATATAAAACAATCATATGAGTTGCTAATAAAGCACTGCAAGCCGATGAGTACATCTGAACATTATAATAGGAAACTGCTAAAACCCTATTAGGTGCTTCTCCAATTATTTCCCAAGCAATCTCCTCACCACTAGATGCAGCCGGATCAATATCATGAACTGGTGAAAATATATTTCCCTCTCCAACTGCAGGAGGAGAATTTGTGGGTATATTATCAGAATTCGAAAAACTCCATCCATTAAAAGTATCGCTTGCATCAACATCAAAACGTATTAAACCGTTGGATCCTACCTGAAACTGGGTTTCTGTATCTCCAAAAAAACAAAAATCAAAAGGGAGGCTTCCTACACTATCCCATGCATCATCAATATTTGTATTTACTGAATTAGCTAGTCCATTAAAAGGAAATGGAGGAACATAAACAATATCTCTTACACCATAAGATGTTGTTAGACCAATCTCTAAGAATTCTGCTGTTAATTGCGTTGTAGTTTCACAAACTAGGGTAATATCATCACCTGCACTAACATAAGGATTCCCTGGTGTTTCTGCACCTACAATAACCTGAATCTCAACTATATTAGAAATGCAATCATTGTAATCCGTAATTTGAAAAGTAACATTGTATAAACCTGCCGCAGGGTAAGACTTTTGTGAGGTTAAACCAACAGCTGAAGTTCCATCTCCCCAGTCCCACTCATAAACAGCATCACTGTCATTTCCATTAGAAAAAACACCACTTCCAATAAATGATATCTCCTGGTCTACATCAACCTCTATAGTCCCACTAGAAGAAATTTCTGGAGTTGATTCAACTGTTGCCGTTACATCTTGACAAGGCTCATAACAGCTTATATTTGCTTCCCACCCCGTAGTAGATGCAGCACCATCACTAACAAACTCAATAGTTAAACATCCAGATGTATTATCAGCAGCAATAAACCCAGGACTATTAGTATTATTTCCTGAATAAACAGTTCCAGTACTAGTATTATCAGGTCCATTATAAATAGTTAGATAATCAACTGTAGTTTGTGTTGAAAAAGTAGTAAAGTCAAGCTCTATCATTTGATCACTATTTTCAGAACAAATGGTTATTGAGTAAGATTCATTTGCAGCATAGTTACCTGCACTTCCGCCTGAATCATAAAAAGTTCCCGAACAAGTATTTATAGTGCCTCCTTGACTAATTAAATAATCCTGAGAGAAGCTCAAAAATGGCAGTAACAGTAATAGCCAGAAAATATTTAAAGCAGTTTTTCTCATCTTAATTCTCTAGGCTTTATAAATATTAAATAACTCGTATTGTCAACTCTATATACTAGGTTAGATTTTGTATAAAAATCAAATTCATATAGAAGAGGATTAAAATTATTTGGATCAAAAGCTTTAAGTAATAGCTTAGAATTATATAATGGTAATGTAGATAAATTGGTTATTGAAGATATATTCTTTTTTTCAGCATTAAATACCTCAACTCTATTTCTTAATATATCCTTTATGTCTTTTAATAAAATACGATTAGTCAGTATTTCTTTTTTAAATTCAAGACCATAAGCCTCTTCTATTTTTTTAAGTTCATCATTTGAAAATGGTAAATCTATATTTGATGGATAGTGGGTAATCCACTTATCATGTTTTTTGAAATCATTTTGAGCTATTACAGCTCCAATATTTGAAAAAATAAAAATAGAAAAAAAAATTATAGCTTTTCTCATATAAAAGATGGGTAGTGACGAAGGAGCTAATTTAATTTATTTTTTTCAAATACGACAAATATTACTTAAAATCAATAAGTTTGATTTTATTATAGTGAATATACCAATAGGAATGATATTTCATTATATTTGTACAGATTAAAATCATATTAATTAATAGATAATGAAACTGGAAAAATATATTTCTAAAAACGAAGAACTTGGTGAAAACCACGTGCAAACCTCAGATGTAACTCCTATAAGAGAAGATGCCTTTGAAAAATCAGATGAAGAAAAAATATCAATTATAAAAAAGAATATTAGCGAAATTATGCATACTCTCGGACTAGATTTAAATGATGATAGTTTAATGGGAACTCCTGCAAGAGTAGCTAGAATGTTTGTGAAAGAAATCTTTTCTGGTCTAAAACCAGATTTGAGACCAAAATCTTCCACATTTGAAAACAAATATAATTATGGTGAAATGTTAGTTGAAAAAAACATCAATGTCTACTCAACATGTGAACATCATTTACTTCCAATTGTTGGCAAAGCTCACGTAGCTTATATTTCTAGTGGAACAGTAATTGGATTATCTAAAATTAATAGAATAGTTGAATATTATTCAAAAAGACCTCAAGTACAAGAGAGACTAACTAAACAAATAGTTTCAGAGCTTCAAAAGGTTTTAAAAACAGAAGATATTGCTTGTGTCATTGATGCAAAACATTTATGCGTTAACTCAAGAGGAATAAAAGATGTCGATTCTAGTACAATTACATCTGAATTTGGTGGAAAATTTAAATATGATCAAACAACCAAAGATGAATTCCTAAAATATATTCAGCTGGAAACTTCATTTAATGGTCTATAAAATGTAATTTTATTAAATGCCTTCTGACAAAAGTAACAGCATAAAAATCTACAATTCTTTAACTGGAAAAAAAGAATTATTCAAGACTATTACTAAAGGATATGTAGGAATGTATGTCTGTGGACCAACAGTTTACAGCAATGTTCATCTTGGAAATTTAAGAACTTTTATTTCATTTGATACTATATATAGATATCTAAATCATATCGGTAAGAAAATAAGATATATAAGAAATATAACTGATGTGGGGCATATGGTTGACGACAATACTGAAGACCGAATTAGTGAAGAAGCTAGGATTGAGAAAATTGTTCCAATGGAAGTAGTTCAAAAATATACCAACGACTTTCATGATTGGACAAAAAAATTCAATTTAATGCCGCCCAGTATAGAGCCTACTGCACAAGGACATATTATTGAGCAAATTGAGTTAATTAAAAAAATGTTAGACAATAAATTGGCTTATGAAAAAAATGGCTCTATATACTTTGATGTAATAGAATATAATAAGTCAAAGAAATATGGAATTTTAAGCAAACGAAATATTGAAGATCTAATACATAACACAAGAAAATTAGATGGTCAATCTGATAAAAAAAATCCTCAAGATTTTGCACTTTGGAAAAAAGCAGAGCCTCAACATATAATGAAATGGCATTCTCCTTGGAGTCTAGGTTTTCCCGGATGGCATCTTGAATGTACTGCTATGAGTAGTAAATATTTAGGAGAAAAGTTTGACATTCATGGAGGTGGAATGGACTTAAAATTTCCACATCATGAATGTGAAATTGCTCAAGCAAATGCATGTTTTAATACAAATCCAGCAAATTATTGGATGCATTCAAATATGCTAACCCTTAACGGAAGTAAAATGTCTAAATCAACTGGGAATAGTGTTTTACCAAAAGAAATTATTTCAGGAGATAATGATCTTCTATCTAAGGCTTTTTCTCCAAGTGTAATACGGTTTTTCATGATGCAAGCTCATTATAGAAGTATTCTTGACCTAAGTAATGATGCTCTTGTTGCTTCGGAAAAAGGATATAACAAATTAATGGACGCTATTGATAATGTAGATAATTTGAAAGTTTCTACTAAGACTGAATTTAATGTCAAAAATTGGATTAGCAATTGCTACGATGCAATGAATGATGATTTCAATACACCTATTTTAATTGCACAGATTTTTGATGTAGTAAAATTCATAAATCTAGTTAAAACTGAAAAGGCAGGGATTAACAAAAATGATCTTAAAGAAATCAAAATAAAACTAAACGAATTTGTCTTTGATGTATTAGGGTTAGAAAAAAACAAGTCAAAAACAGGTAATGACAAAATTAAATCTGTAATTGAAATATTAATTGAATTAAGAGATAAAGCTAGAAATGATAAGGATTTTGAATTAAGTGATAAAATAAGAGATGATTTAAAAAATGCAGGTATAATTTTAAATGATAATGATGGTAAAACAGATTTTACAATTAATTAAGATTATAAGAGATGAAATTATTAACATATCCTATGATTTTATTAATTAAATTTTACCAAAAAATAATTTCACCACTAACTCCAGCAACATGTCGTTTTCAACCAACTTGTTCTCAATATTCCATTGAAGCATTGCAAAAACATGGTATATTTTATGGATTGTTTCTTATGTCAAAAAGAATTTTAAGTTGTCATCCTTGGGGGAGATCAGGATACGATCCTGTTCCTTAATTATTAATCTAAAATAAAACTAATGATTGCTTTACAAACCACATGGGATCCAAGTTCTGCAGGAATAGATCTTTTTGGAAAATTTACAATTCACTATTATAGTTTGATGTGGATGCTGGCCTTTATATTGGGTTGGTATATAATGAAGAGAATTTATGTAAAAGAAAATCTTTCCGTAGAAAAACTAGATTCATTGTTTATATATACCATACTTGGAACAATGATTGGGGCTAGGCTGGGACATGTAATTTTCTATCAATTTGAGCTTTTTGAACAAGACTTTTTTAGCGTATTCCTACCCTTTAGATTTAATCCAACATTTGAGTTTACAGGCTTTAGGGGTCTTGCTAGCCATGGAGCTGCCATTGGAATAATAACAGCTATGTATTTATATAACACTAGGGTTTTACATAAATCTGTTTTATGGATATTAGATAGAATAGTAATTCCTGTGGCTATAGGTGGGGCATTTATTAGAATTGGAAATTTTTTCAACTCAGAAATCATTGGATATAAAACTGATAGTATTTTTGGAGTCGTTTTTAAAGCCTTAGGCGAAGACTTTGCTAGACATCCAGCACAATTATATGAAGCATTTGGATATATAGTTATTTTTGTTGTTATGTATTTTATTTATTGGAAAACAAATAAAGCCAGCATTTCTGGTTATATGTTAGGCTTATTTTTTGTTCTATTGTGGAGTTTAAGATTTGTAATTGAATTTTTTAAAGTTGCTCAGGTTCAAGGGAGAGAAGATTGGATTCTTGGCATGAATACCGGTCAAGTGTTGAGCGTCCCTTTTATTATATTAGGAATTTACTTAATGTTCAGAAAAAAATAACTGATAGACTATTTCTCGGATTTACCTGTAGTGTCATGCATTATAGGTGTCGCTACAAATACGGAAGAATATGTACCTACCACAACTCCAACAATTAAAGCAAATAATAATCCTCTAAGAGAATCAGCTCCTAGTATAAACATAGAAACTAGTACAACTAATGTTGTAAATGATGTATTTAGTGTTCTACTTAATGTACTATTAAGTGCAGAATTTACAGTTTTCTTAAATTCCCATGTAGAATGTTCATTAAGAAACTCTCTAATTCTATCAAATACAACAACTGTGTCATTAAGAGAATATCCTATTACAGTCAGAATTGCCGCAATAAATGCTTGATCAATTTCCATGCTAAAAGGCATAAATCTATATGTAAGAGAGAAAATTCCTAAAACAATTAATACATCATGAAAAACTGCTGCTACAGCACCCAATGAGAATTGCCATTTTCTAAACCTAAATAAGATATAGAGAAATACAACAACTAATGATCCAAGTACCGCCCAAAAAGAATTCTGTTTTATATCATCTGCTATAGTAGGACTAACTTTTGCAGACATCATTTTCCCTACATTATTTTCTGCATTTAAAAATTGGTCATAAGTGTAATTTTCTGGTAAAAATGTTTCAAGTGATTCATATAATTTTATTTGAACATCTTCATCTGCTTCAGCAGTATTCTCATCTACTCTATATTTTGTAGAAATTTTTAGCTGATTTGGAGATCCAATTGTTTTAATTTCAGAACTTCCAAATACTTTATCAGTTGATTGTCTTACTTCCTCTGTATTCATATCTCTGTCAAACCTAATCGTATAGGTTCTACCACCAACAAAATCAATTCCTTGATCTAAGCCGGAAGTAAACAAAGAAAATAGCCCTGAAGAAATTACTACAAATGATAATATATATGCCATTTTTCTGTACTTAAGAAAATCAATAGACATGTTTCTAAACAAGCCATTTGTTAAATACGTAGAAAAATTAAATTGAGATCCTCTGTTAATATCCCAATTTACTAATAACCTAGAAATAAATATTGCCGTAAAAAGTGATGTTATTATACCAATTAAAAGGGTTGTAGCAAAGCCTTCAATTGGACCTGTACCAAATATTTTAAGAATCAAAGCAGTTAATCCTGTAGTAATATTTGCATCTAAAATTGAAGAATATGCATTATGGTATCCATCTACAATAGCAGCTTTTAATTTCTTTCCACTATACAATTCCTCTCTAACTCTTTCGTATATAAGTACATTTGCATCCACTGCAATACCAATAGTCAGTATAATACCTGCTATTCCTGGTAGAGTAAGAACAGCATCTGATCCAGCAAGTATCCCGAAAATTAATATGACATTAAAAAATAAGGCTAAGTTTGAATAGATTCCTGCTTTACCATAATAAAATATCATCCAAACTAATACTAAAATAAGTGCTATAAGAAAAGATAATATTCCGCTGTCGATAGCCTCTTGTCCTAGTGATGGACCAACTTCATCTGCTTGAATAATATCTGCAGATGCAGGTAATTTTCCAGCTCTAAGAACATTTGCTAAATCTATTGCCTCTGCAGTATCAAAAGAACCTGAAATCTCAGAATTACCACCAGAGATAGGGCCGCTTGTAACTCCCGGAGCAGAGTATACAATGTCATCTAATACTATTGCAATTTGAGATCCCTGATTAAAGGCATCTCCAGTCATCTTTTCCCATATTTTTGCCCCCTTACTATTCATTTGCATACTTACAGTAGGGCTAACACCATCAATTGAATAGGATTGTCTAGCATCAGTTATTACTGAGCCGTTCAATAAAGGTTCATTTTCTCTATTTCCCTTTAAAGCATATAATTCAGAATACTCATTTCCTTCATCATCAATCTGGGTAATTCCCCATGAAAACTTAACAAATCTTTGTTCTGTAGAAAGTAAGGATCTCACTTCAGGAAGAGCTAAATATTTTGAAATTTTATCTTTTCCTCTAGAATCAAATGTTGCAATTACAGGCCCTCCTGGGTAACCTTGACCTTTAATTAAATCTAAAATGGGATTAACAACAGAATCGAGCTGAGTTTCAGAACCTAATAATTCTTCAATTTCACTAGTTTCTTCATCCTGAACAGAATCAACTATAGATTCGTCAGATAAATCTTCAATATTTTTAACAATTTCGTTAGCTTGAACTATAAACTGAATAAATTCTTCTCCTTTAAAAGCATCCCAAAACTCCAGTTGTGCAGTTCCTTGTAATAATTTTTTAATTCTCTCAACATCATTAGCCCCAGGCAATTCAAATAGAATTCTAGCTGAACTTCCAATTCTTTGAATAACAGGTGATAAAAGGCCGTCAGGGTCTACCCTCTTTCTTAAAACTTGTAATGCAGATTCAATGCTTTCGTCTATTTTTTCCTCTAATATTGGTCTTACCTCATCGTCAGACATATTAAAAGTAATTTCTTCACTTAAAGTTCTATTGGCAAAGATATCTGGAGATGCAAGTTTACTATCTCCTTTAATATCATCAAATGCTATAAAAAAGTCCTCTAAATAAGTGTTTTGACTATTTTTTTGCATTTCTTCAGCATCACTCAAAGACTTATTAAATATTGGATCTGTACTATTATTAGACAAACTTTTTAGTATATCCTTGACTGAAATCTGTAAAATAGCATTTATTCCTCCCTTTAAGTCCAGGCCTAATTTCATTGACTTTTTCTTAAGTTCATCATAAGTATAGTCAGCAATTAGAATATTGAAAGCTGAAATATTTGATATAGAATCCAAATATCTTAGTTTTAAGTCTCTTCTTTTAGTATCAAAATTTTCCTCTGAATCATCAACAAGATTGATAGTATAATCGTCAGCTCGATTTTCAATCTGATTAAACTGGAAAGTAAGAACTAATTGGAATATACAAACTAAACCAAATAGGCATGCCAAAAATTTTATCAATCCTTTGTTCTTCATGTTTTAATACATTTCAGTTGAAAGTGGAGCAAATATATGATATAACGAATAAAATGCCAACTGATTCAATTCATTTATTAATTAGTTAAAAAAAAGGCAATGGATAGAAATATTACTAGATATTTAATAGTTTGTTTGTTTTTCTAACACCTTCTGCACTTTCCTTTAAATGGTCCATATCAGATTGATCTAAGTTAATTTCAACAATTTCTTCTATACCATTTTTTCCTAATACAACAGGGACACCAATACAAATATCATTTATACCAAACTCTCCATTTAAATAAGATGAACAAGGAAATGTTTTTTTCTCGTCACATATTATTGCCTGAGTTAACGAACTAACAGCAGCTCCAGGGGCATACCAAGCTGAAGTTCCCAATAATCCAGTTAGTGTAGCACCACCAACCTTTGTATCTTGTTTAACTTGATCTAATCTTTCAGTTGAGAGTAAATCTGAAACTTTTTCACCATTTCTTGTAGCTTTAGAGATCAGAGGTACCATACCTTTATCACTGTGTCCTCCTATAACCATACCATCAACTTCTTTAACTGAAGCATCTAATGCCTCAGCTAATCTATACTTGAATCTTGCTGAATCCAAAGCACCTCCCATACCAATAATTCTGTTTTTTGGTAATGCAGTAGTCTTATGAACTAAATAAGTCATAGAGTCCATTGGATTACTAACCACAATAAGAATTGTATCTGGAGAATGCTCTAGGAGGTTTGAAGAGACTGTTTTTACTATTCCTGCATTTATACCTATTAATTCTTCACGAGACATTCCTGGCTTTCTTGGAATTCCTGAAGTTATAACACAAATATTACTGTTTGCAGTTTTAGAATAATCATTAGTTGAACCAATTATATTAGTATCAAAATTGTTTAAAGAAGCTGTCTGCATTAAATCCATTGCTTTTCCTTCAGCAAAGCCTTCCTTTATATCCAATAAAACAACTTCTGAAACAAAATTTTTAATTGCAATATATTCAGCACAACTTGCTCCTACTGCACCAGCACCAACCACTGTTATTTTCATAATAGATTATAAGTTTAATTATGCATCTATATTAGCATAAATTGCATTTTTCTCAATAAATTCTCTTCTAGGTGGAACATCATCACCCATAAGCATTGAAAAAATTCTATCTGCCTCAATACCATTGTCAATCACTACCTTTCTTAGAGTCCTAAATCCAGGATTCATAGTAGTATCCCATAATTGATTAGCATTCATTTCTCCAAGACCTTTATATCTTTGAATCTTTGAGCCATCTCCATACTCACTTACTAGTTTGTCTCTATCTTCGTCACTCCATGCATATTGCTTCTTTGCTCCTTTTCTAACTAAATAAAGGGGCGGAGTAGCTATATAGACATGTCCATTTTCAATTAATTCTTTCATATATCTAAAAAAGAATGTTAAAATTAGTGTAGCAATATGACTTCCATCAATATCAGCATCACACATTATAACAACTTTGTGATATCTAAGTTTTTCAATATTTAGTGCTTTACTATCCTCCTCAGTACCAATAGTAACACCTAAAGCAGTAAATATGTTTCTAATTTCTTCATTTTCAAAAACCTTATGTTGCATAGCTTTTTCTACATTTAATATCTTACCCCTTAGAGGTAAGATTGCTTGAAAAGCTCTATCTCTACCTTGCTTTGCAGTTCCCCCTGCTGAATCCCCCTCAACAAGAAAAACCTCACATTTAGAAGGGTCTTGTTCAGAACAATCTGATAGTTTTCCAGGAAGACCTCCTATGCTCATTACAGATTTTCTCTGAACCATTTCTCTGGCTTTTTGAGCTGCATGTCTGGCTTGAGCTGCAAGAATTACTTTTTGTACAATTATTTTAGCATCATCTGGATGTTCTTCAAGATAATTTGTTAACATCTCTGAAACTGCTTGGCTTACACATGAAGAAACTTCTTTATTTCCTAATTTAGTTTTTGTTTGCCCTTCAAATTGAGGTTCTGCGACCTTTACAGAAATTATCGCAGTAAGTCCTTCTCTAAAGTCATCGCCAGAAATTTCAAATTTTAATTTATCCAGCATTCCTGAAGCTTCTGAATACTTCTTTAAGGTATGTGTTAAACCTCTTCTAAATCCACTTAAATGTGTTCCTCCCTCATGAGTGTTTATGTTATTAACATATGAATGTAAATTTTCAGCATATGATGTATTATATATCATAGCAACCTCTACTGGGACACCATTTTTCTCACCCTCAAAGGCAATAACATTCCTCATTATAGGCTCTCTACTACCATCTAAGAATTTAATAAACTCTGGCAAGCCCTCTTTGGAAAAGAAAATCTCACTTTGAAATTCCCCAGACTTTTTGTCTTTATCTCTTCTATCAACTAATGTTACGGTAATTCCCTTGTTTAAAAAAGATAATTCTCTTAGTCTACTAGCAAGAATATCATAGCTATACTCATTTATATCAGTAAAAATAGTTGTGTCTGGTTTAAACGTAACTATAGTCCCTGTCTTATCAGTTTTACCCGTTTCCTTTACGGGATATAGGGGAACTCCTTTTTCATATTCTTGTTCCCAAACCTTACCATCTCTATGAACACTAGCCTTAAGAGATTCTGAAAGAGCATTTACACAGCTTACTCCTACTCCGTGCAATCCACCAGAAACCTTATAGGAATCCTTATCAAATTTTCCACCTGCTCCAATTTTAGTCATAACAACTTCTAAAGCAGAAACCCCCTCCTTTTTATGTATGCCTACAGGAATACCTCGCCCATCATCCTCAGTAGTAACTGAGTTGTCTTCATTGATCGTTACAATAATATTATTACAATGGCCTGCAAGAGCCTCGTCAATTGAATTATCAACAACCTCAATTACCAAGTGATGAAGTCCCCTAGAACCAACATCTCCAATATACATTGAAGGTCTCATTCGTACATGCTCCATACCCTCCAAAGCCTGTATGCTATCAGCAGAATATTTTTTTGTGTTTTCGCTCATTTTTTTGTTTTAAATACGCTTAAAAAATATTGAAAAAAAATAATTGATTTTTTTAAGAATATTTCACCAGTACAAATATACAAAAAAACTATGTCGCAACAGATTAAAATATGTTTAAAAAAAGAAGTAAGTTATTAACAATTTTTTAGTTAAAATATGATGATTTATAGCTCTCTACAGGTCAATGAAACAGCTCTTCTAGATAAGTCATCTATGCCTTTAAAAGCTTTGCCTATTTAAGTTATGGAATGTCTAAATATTTATGAGTTTGAAGTGATATTTTCCACTTGGGATTTTTTTTAATATAATCTACCATTATAGGCATCATTTTTTCACGATTTTCCCACTCTGGTTGAAGAAATAAATGAGCTTTTGAACTAATCTTTTTAGCTTGATCTTCTGCAAATTTAAAATCATCATTATTATAAATAATTACTTTTAGCTCATCGGCTTTTTTATATATTTCATCGACTGGTTTCATTTGTTTTTTTGGCGATAAACATATCCAATCCCAATTACCAGTTAGCTCATATGCCCCCGAAGTTTCTATGTGAATTTTTTTGTTGTTTTCTTTTAATTCTCTTGTTAGAATTGTCATATCCCACATTAAGGGTTCCCCCCCAGTAACTACAACCATGTCAGTATACTCTAAAGAATTCTTAACAATGTTTTTAGTAGAAATAAGTGGATGTGCTTGAGCATCCCAGCTTTCTTTTACATCACACCAATGACAGCCAACATCACATCCTCCAATCCTAATAAAATAAGATGCCTTTCCTTTATGGAAACCCTCTCCTTGTATAGAATAGAAGGCTTCCATAAGTGGCAAAACTTCTCCTTTTTCTAATAACTCTTGAGTTTTTTTATCCATCACTTGCAAATATAAAGATCTTAATTATCTATATTTAACATCGAATAAAATTATTGAATATAACATGGAGTCTAAGGGGATAAGAATTAATAAATATTTGAGTGAAATAGGCTACTGCTCTAGAAGACAAGCCGACAAGCTAATTGAACAAGGCAGAATAATGATAAATTCAAAAGAAGCAGTAATGGGCTACAAAGTTCAGAAGGATGATGTTATTCATGTTGATGGAGAAAAAATCAAACAAAAAAAAAGCAAAAGAATCTTCATTGCCCTTAATAAACCTAAAGGTGTTGTATGTACGACAAATGCTGGAGTTGAAGAAAATAATATAATTGACTTTATAAAGTTTCGTGAGCGAATATTTCCTATTGGAAGACTTGATAAAACAACTACAGGATTGATCTTATTAACCAATGATGGTGATACGGCTAACAAAATCCTAAAAACCGCTTACAACAACGAAAAAGAATATCTAGTCAGGGTTAATAGACCTATTTCAGAGGATATTCTAAAAAAAATGAGTGAAGGGGTATCAATTCTTGGTAAAAAAACCAGAAAATGTAAAGTGGAAAAATTAAAATCTACAGAATTTAAAATTATTCTAACTCAAGGATTAAATAGGCAAATAAGAAGAATGTGTGAATATTTTGATTTTAGGGTTTTATCCTTAAAGAGAGTTAGAATTATGAATATAAAATTAGATGTTAAAGAGGGAAAATATCGATTGTTAAACGATAAAGAAATTTTTGAACTTACTAATATGTTAAAAAAATAAATGCAAAAGTTAACTCCATTTCATCTAGCAATTCCAGTAGATAATATTCCCAAGTGTAGAGAATTCTATAGAGATATTCTTGGCTGTGAAGAAGGTAGAAGTAGTGATCATTGGGTAGACTTTAACCTTTTTGGCCATCAATTAGTAATTCATTATAAAGAGAAATCAAAAGAAAATCTGCATACAAACCCTGTAGATGGAAAAGATGTTCCAGTACCTCACTTTGGTGTTATTTTAAAATGGGATGATTTTGAAAAATTCTCAAAACATCTAATTGAAAAAGAAATTGAATTTATTATAGAGCCCTATATTAGATTTAAGGGGCTGGCTGGTGAACAAGCCACCATGTTCTTTAAGGATCCCGCAGGAAATGCTCTTGAATTCAAATCATTCAAGGACTTTAATCAAATTTTTGAAAAATAATTAATCTTATAGATTATTTTTTGTAAGCTTGAAGCGTATTTTTTAAAAGCATAGCAATAGTCATAGGACCAACACCTCCTGGAACTGGCGTTATATGACTTGCCTTTTTGGAAACATTTTCATAGTCTACATCGCCTACAATTTTGTACCCTTTTTCTGAATCATCCTTAACTCTTGTAATTCCTACATCTACCACCACTACCCCTTCTTTTACCATATCAGCTTTAACAAAATTTGGAGATCCAAGAGCAGAAATAATTATATCAGCCTGTCTTGTTAACTCATCAATATTTTTTGTTCTACTATGGGCAAGTGTTACTGTTGAATTCCCAGGATTAGATTTTCTACTCATAAGAATACTTATGGGTCTTCCAACAATATCTGAGCGTCCAATAACAAGTGTATGTTTACCTTCTGTCTCTACATTATATCTTTCTAATAACTCCATAATCCCATAAGGAGTAGCAGAAATAAAAGTGGGTAGATTAAGTGTCATTTTTCCGAAATTAGTAGGATGGAAACCATCTACATCTTTAGCTGGATCTACAGCCATTAATATTTTTTGAGAATCTATATGACTAGGCAGTGGAAGCTGAACTATATATCCATCAATTTTATCATCATTGTTTAATTCATGGACCTTATTAAGCAACTCATCTTCAGTAACAGTATCTGGAAATTTTACAAGTGTAGAATCAAAGCCTACTTTTTTGCATGCTCTAACCTTGCTTCCTACATAAGTCAAGCTTGCTCCATCCTCTCCAGCAATAACAGCTACAAGATGAGGCGCTCTTGCACCAGATGCTGTGATTTCATTTACAGCTACTGCAATCTCATCCTTAATATCACTGCTTGTTTTTCTTCCGTCTAAAATTGTCATTATAATAATTATTTTTTAGCATTTTGCATCATCTGCATCATTTTTGCACCACCATCACCTTGCATCATTTTCATCATTTTACTCATTTGTGAAAATTGCTTCATAAGCTGATTTACATCATCAAGGCTTGTCCCTGAACCTTTACTAATTCGTTTTTTTCTAGAGTGATCTATCAGTGCTGGATTCGAACGCTCCTTTGGAGTCATAGAATGGATAATTGCCTCTATATGCTTAAAGGAATCATCATCAATATCTATGTCTTTCATCATTTTTCCCGCTCCTGGAATCATCCCAACTAAATCTTTCATGTCTCCCATCTTTTTAATTTGCTGAATTTGATTTAAGAAATCATCAAAGCCAAATTTGTTCTTTGCAATTTTCTTTTGAACTTTTCTAGCTTCCTCCTCATCAAATTGTTGTTGTGCTCTTTCAACAAGTGAGACAACATCGCCCATTCCAAGTATTCTATCGGCCATTCTCGCAGGATGAAATGCATCCAAGGCATCCATCTTTTCACCTGTTCCAATAAATTTTATAGGCTTATCTACAACACTTTTTATTGATAGCGCTGCACCACCTCTTGAGTCACCATCTAGCTTGGTTAAAACTACTCCATTAAAATCCAAAATATCATTAAAAGCTTTAGCACTATTAACTGCATCCTGACCCGTCATTGAATCTACTACAAATAAAACTTCTTGAGGCTTAATAGCTTTTTTAATATTTGAGATCTCTGTCATCATAAATTCATCTATAGCTAGCCTACCTGCAGTATCTACTATAACCAAATTAAATCCTTTTGATTTAGCATATTTAATACCAGCTTTTGCAATAGAAACTGGATCCTTATTTTCCTCTTCACTATATACCTCAACATCTAAATCTTTTCCAAGTACATGTAATTGTTCAATAGCAGCAGGCCTGTATACATCACAAGCAACCATAAGAGGTTTCATGCTATTTGTCTTTCTTAAAAAACTGGCAAGTTTAGCTGAAAATGTTGTCTTACCAGATCCTTGCAGCCCTGACATTAATACAATAGAAGGCTTGCCAGTTAGATCAATTTCAGAAGAATCACCGCCCATTAATTCAGTCAATTCATCCTTGACTATTTTAATCATTATTTGACCAGGCTTCAATGAAGTTAATACATCTTGTCCTAAGGCCTTTTGCTTAACTGTTTCAGTAAAATCTTTTGCTGTTTTATAATTTACATCTGCGTCTAAAAGAGCGCGACGTACTTCTTTTAGGGTCTCGGCAATATTAATCTCTGTAATTCTACCATGGCCTTTTAAAAGTTGAAAGGCTTTTTCTAACTTACCACTAAGACTATCAAACATATGATAACTATTTTATTAAAAGTCAAATTTAAAAAAAGTAGCTGTTCTTTCTAAATAAAAACTACATTCTATCAACCACACCAATTCCAAGCAGTCCCAATGCATTTTTAATTGTATATCCAACAGATCTACACAGATCTACTCTAAAATTTTTCTTATCTGTTAATGCAGATTTTAAAATAGGTAAACTTTGATAAAAAGAATTAAATATCCTAACCAAGTCATAAAGATAATTTGCTATAAGACCAGGGTTATGACTTGTTGCAGCATTTTGAATTATCGATGGGAAAAGCTCCAATTGTTTGATAAGTTCTTTCTCATTATCTTCCAAAGGTTGTTGATATTTTTCTTTTGAAGGCTCAAAATTTATTCCCCTAATTATAGACTGAATTCTAGCATAAGAATATTGAATAAATGAAGCCGTGTTGCCTTGAAAATCAACAGACTCTTTAGGATCAAATAAAATTCTCTTTTTGGGGTCAACTTTAAGAATAAAATATTTTAATGCTCCTAGTCCAATGGTTTCATAAACCTCTTGTTTTTGATTTTTATCATAGCCTTCTAATTTTCCTAATTCTTTAGAAATATTTTTTGCTGTTTCACTCATCTCTTCTAGCAAATCATCTGCATCAACTACTACTCCTTCTCTACTTTTCATTTTTCCAGTAGGAAGGTCAACCATTCCATAGCTTAAATGGAACAAATTTTCTGCCCAAGAAAAACCTAATTTTTTTAGTATTAAAAACAAAACTTTAAAATGATAGTCCTGCTCATTTCCAACAGTATATACCATAGAATTAATATCTGAATGGTCTTTTACTCTTTGTACGGCTGTACCAATATCTTGTGTCATATAAACAGCTGTCCCATCAGCTCTTAAAACAATTTTTTCGTCCAATCCTTCACTTGTTAAATCACACCAAATAGAACCATCATCTTTTTTGTAAAAAACTTTTTTTTCTAGACCTGTTTTTATAAATTCCTTGCCAAGTAGATAGGTTTGACTCTCATAATAATAAGAATCAAAATCAACACCAAGTCTTTTATAGGTAACCTCAAATCCATCATAAACCCATTGATTCATTTTTTTCCAAAGATCCACTACTTGTTTATCACCAGATTCCCATTTTAGTAACATATCCTTTGCCTCTAATAATATTGGAGCTTGTTGTTTTGCATCATCTTCAGCTTTTCCTTGCTTTATTAAATCTTTTACCTGATCCTGATAAACTTGATCATATTTAACATAATAGTTTCCAACTAATTTGTCTCCTTTTAGGCCAGATGATTCAGGTGTTTCCCCATTTCCATAGGCTAGCCATGAAACCATGCTTTTACAAATATGAATACCTCTATCATTGATTATTTGAGTCTTGTATACTTTTTTTCCTGATGCCTTTAATATTTCTGAAACACTATAGCCGAGTAGGTTATTTCTAATATGTCCCAAATGTAAAGGCTTATTCGTATTTGGAGAAGAATACTCAACCATTACTGCATCGTTAACAGTTGGAGAAATGAATCCATGTTTTTCATTAGATTTTATTGACTCAAAAAAATCTAAATAATAATCATCAGAAATTACAAGATTAAGAAAACCTGAAACAACATTATATTTTACTACACAGTCCTGTTTTTCAAGAGAACTTCCAAGTTTTTCTGCAATATCTTTAGGGGTTTGTTTTAAAAGTTTAACAAAAGGGAAAATAACAATAGTTATATCTCCTTCAAACTCTTTTTTTGTAGGCTGAAATTCAATATTTTCAACTCTAACATTAAAAAGCTTATCAAAAGCATCAATTACATTTTTTGAGAGTGTCTTTTGAAGTTGCATATTGAATTATAATGTATAAATATAGTGCTTAATAATCTTATTTTGAAATTGGAAGAAAGACTTCAGCTATCATACATCTTACGCTTCCCCCTCCACACCTTTCAATAGTGGGGATTGGACTATATAAAAGTTTACAATGCTTTTGTATTTTATCAACCTGCCCCTTATTTAATACTTTATGTGCTGATTCACTCATCACTAGTATAGGATTCCCGCCAGAATCTTTAAGTTGTAGCATATTTCCTGAAAAATTCTCTAGTTGATCCTCACTAATTTCAATTATTTCTTTTTTATTTTCAATTAAATGATTTGTTAGATTTTTTCTTTGAGCTCCATTATCAATTGAATCAAGACAAACAATTGCAAATGTTTCAGCTACACACATCATAACATTGGTATGATAGATAGCTAGTCTTTGATCTTCAACGTTTTGAAACGAATTAAAAATTACAGGAGTATATTGAAAATCCTCACAAAATTCAATTAGTAAATCCTCTGAAGATCTTTCCGATATAGTACAATAAGCTTTTCTGTTAACTCTATCTAAAACCATACTTCCAGTACCTTCTAAAAATAGATTTTCATCCTCTGCAGAAGTATAATCAACAACATTTTTGATATTAAACCCCTTGTTTTCAACGAAACTAAAAACATCTTCTCTTCTCTCTAATCTTCTGTTAATTGCAAACATAGGATATATAACTACATCTCCGTTTGAATGAAATGATATCCAATTATTTGGAAAAACAGCATCTGTTGTTTCATATTTCAAATCATCATCAAAAACTAGCACATTAATCCCATTGAATTTTAATTTTTCAACTAATAAGTCAAATTCTTTTTGTGCATTTTCATTAATTAACTCAGGTGATCCAAGTCCCCTTTTTTGATAATAATTATTACTAGCCGTTTGATCATTGTAATTAAAATTAGCTGGTCTAATCATCAATATGTTATTTGTTGTCTGCTGCATGTTTAATTTTCTCTAATTAATGGTAAAGTTGAACATCTTAAAAGACCGCCTTGTTTTGATGCTTCAGAGTATTTTATTTTCTCAACAATAAAATTATTTTTTTCAAGCCAAGCATTTAATCGGATGAAAGATCTATCACTTACAACAATATTCTGATCAATAGAAAAAATATTACAGTGCATATCACACATTTCTTCTTTGCTTATTTCAAATATATTCTCTGCTCCAAATAAATCAACAATCCATTTGTATTGATTTTGATCTAAAAACACTTCAGGACATGCAATTGCTTTATTCTTTCCTACTGGCTGCAAACAACAATCCAAATGCAGCGCATTGTTTCTCGGATCATCATTAGATTTTAGGAGTTCAAAAGGTATAATTGTTTTATTTGGAAATAAATTTTTTATAACATTTACTGCTTGATTATTAGTTCTCGCTGTTATATAGTTAGAAAAGTCACTTGCCGAATAGGTTCCAATAAAAACATAATTTCCCCACAGCATTACATCTCCTCCCTCTACATGGCACGTTTCAGATAAATGAATTATATTCTGATTATCAATTTGACTAAAAACATGTTCTATTCCATGAATTTCGTTTTCTCTTTCTTTTACAACATTGGCAAAAACAAACTTATTATCTATTACAAAAGCAATATCTCTAGAAAAAATTTGATTATAATTTTCAATTTTTTCAGGCCTATACACGACAACATCATGTTTTTTTAATATTTGGAAAAACTCTTCTAATTCCTGAGTTAGATCTTCTTCAATTGGATATGTATTATTTAATATATGCTCCCTACTTTTAGGATCAATACAATCTTCTAATTTTGGAGCAGGACCTAAACTTACAGCTGTGCCTAATACAACTGCTTTTAGTTTCGAAGTCTCGTTAATTACATTGAGATTTAACATTCAATAAAGATACAAAGAAAGTGTGATTGAAAAAGATATATTATCTCTTAGAAATTGATTTGAATTTTCTTAATGTACTTCCAGTATATAATTGTCTAGGACGTCCAATTGGTTCATTCATTAGTCTCATCTCTCTCCATTGAGCAATCCATCCTGGTAGTCTTCCTAAAGCAAACATTACCGTATACATATCAGAAGGAATACCCATAGCTCTATATATTACTCCAGAATAAAAATCAACATTTGGATATAATTTTCTTTCAACAAAGTATTTGTCTTTCAAAGCTTTTTCTTCTAGTTTCTTTGCAATTTCTAAAACAGGATCATCAATGCCAAGTATATCTAAGACATTATGTGCTGCTTCCTTAATTATTTTTGCTCTTGGATCATAATTCTTGTAGACTCTATGTCCAAATCCCATCAGCCTAAATGGATCTTCTTTATCCTTAGCTTTATTAATATACTTTTGGGTATCACCGCCATCTTCCTTAATTGCATTAAACATTTCTAAAACAGCTTGATTAGCACCTCCATGTAAAGGACCCCAAAGAGCCGAAATTCCAGCAGATATTGAAGCAAATAATCCGGTTTGTGCAGATCCTACAATTCTAACAGTTGAAGTAGAGCAATTCTGTTCATGATCTGCATGTAAAATTAAAAGCTTGTTCAATACATCAACTAAAACGGTGTTTTGGACATAATCTTCGTTAGGTCTTTTAAACATCATTTGTAAAATATTCTCAACATAATCCAAGTTCCTTGTTTTACTAGAATATTCTAGTGGAAATCCATTCTTTTTTCTAAATGTCCAAGATATAAGAACAGGTATCTTACCCATTACTTTAACAATAGTGTTGTACATCTCTTCCTTGCTTCTGGCATAATCCAAGGAGACATCATCAGGATTAAAAGCAGTTAATGCACTCGTTAGGCTGGACAAAACTCCCATTGGATGTGCAGCTCCTGGAAATGCATCAATAATCTTCTTTACATCATCAGCTACGATACTTTGTTCAACTATATCACTATGAAATTTT
>Ga0208750_1000122_pt1 | contig 21112 bp, 17 predicted proteins | sample Knorr_S15_td_O2m_FD_185602 | JGI IMG/M metagenome (GOLD analysis project Ga0208750, IMG submission 185602) | Marine microbial communities from Southern Atlantic Ocean transect - Knorr_S15_td_O2min_ad_340m_LV (SPAdes) (version 2) | ecosystem: Environmental > Aquatic > Marine > Oceanic | place...
GCGCAGTGATCGACCCAGTATTCACCTCGGGGTGTGCGGTTTTTACAAGGTTATGGACGATACCTACGGCGGTTCCAGTGGCTGGGAGGCTTGCCCTGCAGTGCTGATTGGTTCTACACCGGCCGGTCCGGTGGAAAAGAGTTTCTTCGACGAATTCTTGAGTGAACTGCGCAACGACCTTAAGGCGATCGGCCCTGTGGATGGGGTCTATATCTGCCAGCATGGGGGCGCTATCGCCACTCATTCTCATGATCCCGATGGAGAACTGTTCATCACGGTCCGCGATATCGTTGGTCCGTCTGTCCCCGTTATTGCAACACTCGACCTGCATGCCAATGTCTCTGAGGAGATGATGGAGGCAACAGATATTCTGATTGGCTACAGAACCAATCCGCACGTCGATCTCTACGAACGTGGTGAAGAGGCGGCGCGCTCAATGCTCGAGATGTTCGATGGAGTCCAACCGACAAGTTACCGGATTCGCCTGCCACTGGTCGCTCCATCGGTAACGCAACTCACAGCACCGGGCTATCCTTATGGTGAACTGATCCAACGCGGCCAGACCTACGTTAACGACACCGTTATGAATGTCACCATTCTCGCAGGATTTGCTTTTGCAGACACACCTAAAAACGGAATGACCATCATCGTAACCACACGGGATGATTTCAAACACGCCAAGGAGTCGGCGACTGAACTGGCGGCGGCGGCGTGGTTGGAGCGATCCCGCTACCGACCCGCCATGATTTCACTGGACGAAGCAGTCGGGCTGGCTAGCGAAACAATTCAGAACCCTGCGCTGCCGGCGCTACTGTTTGCCGATCCGGCGGATAATCCGGGCGGCGGTGGGCGAGGCAACACGACTACTATTCTGAGCGCATTCCTCGACGCCGGGATACGGGATTGTGTGCTGGCCGTGTTCTATGATTCTGCCGCAGTCAATGCTGCGTTTGCCGTCGGTGAGGGTGCGTGTTTGCCATTAACACTGAACTCGGCCGAGGATAATCAGTTTTCAGAACCGGTCGAAGTAACAACTCGCGTAGAACGGTTGTCCAATGGTCAGTTTGTTGGTGAGTACGGTATGGTTGCCGGCAAGACCGTGGATACCGGTCGCACGGCCGTACTGGATGTTGGCGGTGTGCGCATCGTCGCTATTTCACAACGTCAGCAATGCCTGTCGACGGATTATTTGACGGCTTTTGGTATTGATCCAGCCAACTGCCGTGTGATTGTTGTCAAGAGTCGGGGGCATTTTCGTGCCGGGTTCGAACATCTGTTTAACCCGGACCAGATTTATGAGGTGGATGTCCCGGGGTTGACATCACCAAATCTGGCTACGTTCGACTGGCAATACCTACCGCGTCCGGTCTTTCCTCTGGACATAGAAGCAGCGTGGTCTGTAGATCAGGCTTAATCTTTGTAGAAGTCAGGGATTTCGGGTAAAACTTTGTTTCCTAGACTGACTCTAAATCGTGATACATTGATAGGGTTGTTTGATTAACGACAAACCCCAATCGAGGGTTAAAAGGAGGAAAACTATGCGTAAGATCACTCATGTCGGGATTGCGGCATTCACGGCATTCGTTGTTTCAACCAGTGCCATGGCGGAAACGGTAACCATCGGTCTCCGTTCAGAACCATCGTCGATGGATCCTTATTTCCACAACTTAGGTCCCAACAACGCGATGCTGGCGCAGATTTTCGGTAAGTTGATTGACTGGGGCCCGGCAATGGACAAGTTGATCCCGCGGCTCGCGACTTCGTGGAAGGCGATCAACGACACGACTTGGGAGTTCAAGTTACGCCAGGATGCGAAATTCCACGATGGCAGTGACTTTACTGCCGATGACTTCATCTTCTCGTTTAATCGAGCTGATGGCTATACCGGTGGCAACTCGTCATTCCGCACCTACACCAAGGGCAAGACGGTCAAGAAGATCGACGATTACACCATCCACATTATGACTCCTGGGCCGTACCCGTTGATGCCGAACGAGATGACATCGATCCTCGTCATGTCTAGTGAGGCAAAAGGGTCCGGGGGTGAAGAGAATTTTGGCCTCAAGGCCAAGGACTTCAACAAGGGAATAGCCACGATCGGGACTGGCCCGTACAAGTTCGTCGAGTGGAAAAAGGGCGACCGGTTGATAGTCGAGAAATATGACGGTTACAAGGGTCCACTCGGACAGCCTTGGGACAAAATGGTGTTCAGGTTCATCAAGTCTGAGCCCGCGCGTACCGCAGCGCTGCTCGCTGGTGACGTCGATATGATTGACAACGTACCGCTCACCGATATCGCTACCCTGAAGAGCAATCCCGATGTGTCTCTCAGTTCGGGAGTGTCGAACCGTGTGATCTATATTCACTTGGACCAGTTCAGGGATCAGTCGCCGTTTGTCACAGACAAGAACGGCAATCCAATGGATAAGAATCCGCTCAAGGATGCCAGAGTGCGCAAGGCGCTTTCCATGATGATCGATCGTGACGAAATGGTCGATAAGGTGATGGAAGGGGTCGCGTTGAAGGCGGGGCAGTTGTTGCCGGAGGGATTCTTCGCGCGCTCACCGAACTTGAAACCGGAGCCGTATAATCCTGAAGGGGCCAAGAAACTTCTGGCCGAGGCGGGCTGGGGCGATGGTTTTGGGCTGACTATCCATGGTCCCAATGACCGCTACATCAATGATGCCAAGATCTGTGAAGCGGTCGCCCAGATGTTGACGCGTAACGGCATACCGACCAAGGTCGAGACCATGCCCAAGAATGTCTACTTCAAGCGGGCATCCAAGGGAGGAGCAGACAAGTCGCCTGAATTCAGCTTTTTCCTCGTTGGGTGGGGTTCCGGCACCGGTGAGCCGTCGTCGCCAATAAAATCGCTGCTCACAACCCACGATAAGTCCAAAGGTCACGGCGCGTCGAACCGTGGTCGTCATTCCAATCCGGAGATGGACGCGTTGTTGGTCAAGGCACTTTCTACGGTTGACGATGCCGCCCGGGCTAAACTTCTGGCCAAGGCGACCGAAATTGGGATTGGTGAGGATCAGGGAATCATTCCACTGCACTACCAGGTCAATACCTGGGCAACACGCAAGGGTCTGAAGTACAACGCTCGGGCCGACGAAAGCACGCGCGGTCTCGACCTGATTAAGTCAAACTGACCTGTTGATGAGATAAAGCGGTCCGCTACGGCGGGCCGCTATTCACCTATCGCCTGACGACATCGGAGCAGCCGATGACGGTTTTCATTATTCGACGGCTGATGCAGGCGGGGGTCGTTGTCGTCCTGATGTCGTTTATCGTCTTTTCGGGCGTTTTCCTTGTTGGTGATCCGGTCGATATCTTGATCAGCGATGAAGCTGATGAGGAAGACCGGGAGCGGGCGATTGCGGGACTCGGTCTGGATAAACCGTTTCACATCCAGTATCTGCTGTTTCTCCGCAACGCAGTACAGGGAAACCTTGGCGATTCCTTTATCTTTGAAGAACCGGCGTTGCTGCTGATTTTGGAGCGCATGCCGGCGACGTTTGAGCTTGCGCTTTTTGCGTTACTGCTCGCAGTGGTCATTGGAATTCCACTCGGGATGCTGGCGGGTCTACGGCCAAACTCGGTTACCTCAAAATCGATTATGACCGGCTCAATTTTGGGCTTCAGTCTACCCACCTTCTGGGTAGGAATTATGATGATGATGCTTTTTGCCGTTATTTTGGGCTGGTTGCCGTCAACTGGCCGGGGACCGACGACGACCTTCCTCGGTCTGGAGGTCAGCTTTACTTCTTGGGAGGGTATTCGTTACTTGTTGATGCCCGCGATCAATCTGTCCCTTTTTAAACTGGCTTTGGTTATCCGCCTGACTCGCGCGGGTACCCGTGAAGTGATACATCAGGATTACATCAAGTTTGCTCGGGCTAAGGGCATCAGTGGTTCGCGCATCGTCCTGGTCCACTTACTGAAAAATATCCTTATCCCGGTGGTGACAGTGCTCGGCCTGGAGTTCGGGGGACTGGTCGCGTTCTCAGTTGTGACTGAAACCGTGTTTGCGTGGCCGGGAATGGGCAAACTGCTGATCGATTCGATTGGCATGCTGGACCGACCGGTTATCGTAGCCTATCTGATGATGATCGTGTTCTTGTTTGTGGTGATCAATCTTGTGGTGGATATTCTCTATTCGATTCTGGACCCGCGGGTTCGTTTGCAGGAAATGAAGGCATGACCAATGCCGGAATAACCGATACGCCGCTGACTAATCCCGAGTCAGTTGGTGAAAGTATACAGACGCCGTTTCGACGTTTTCTGGAAGATTTCTGCGAAAATAAAATCGCAGTGGTGAGTTTCGTTGTCGTGGTCACAGTCGTCATGATCGCGCTGTTTGCACCATTCATTGCACCGACTGATCCGTACGATCTGGCGACAGTGACCGTTGCAGATAAGGCCCTGTCTCCGGGTATGACGATGTTGTCTGGTCAAGTTGCCTATCTTGGTACCGATGGTTCAGGCCGGGACCTGCTCAGCAGTATCTTCTATGGGCTGCGCATTAGCCTCACTGTTGGTATTGGCAGTGGGGTCATCGCTCTGGCGATTGGCGTTGTGGTCGGTTTGAGTGCCGCCTATTTTGGCGGCCGAACTGATGCGCTGATCATGCGATTGGTCGACATGCAACTCAGCTTTCCGGCGATTCTGATAGCGTTGGTGCTGCTGGTCACCCTGGGCAAGGGTGTGGACAAGACCCTTATTGCCTTGATCGTCGTCCAGTGGGCCTATTACGCGAGGACCGTTCGTGGTTCAGCGCTGGTTGAGCGAAACAAGGAGTACATAGAATCCGCCCAGTGTCTGGCCTTGTCGAAGCCTCGGATCCTGTTCCGTCATCTGTTTCCGAATGTAGTCGCACCGATTATTGTGGTGGGAACCATGCAGACCGCACATGCGATTGCGCTTGAAGCGACTCTCTCTTTCCTGGGGCTTGGCATGGAACAGACGGAACCATCGCTTGGCAGTCTGATTGCCAATGGATTTGATTACATCCATTCGGGCCATTACTGGATAACTATGTATCCGGGTGTGGCGTTACTGGTCACTATCGTCTCGATCAATCTGGTGGGTGATCAACTCCGTGATGTGCTCAACCCACGACTGCAACGATAGGCTGGAAAACGTATGAATGCTGCCGGTTCCCGACCGACACTTCAGGTCAGCCACCTGCAGACGTCTTTTATGACTAAGGCGGGTGAAGTCAAGGCGGTCGATGACATCAGCTTTTCGGTACATCCAGGCCGAGTTTTGGGCCTTGTCGGGGAATCAGGGTCCGGCAAGACTGTGACAGGGTTTTCAATCATGGGCTTGGTAGATCACCCAGGCCGAATTGTCGGTGGCGAGATCCGTTTTCGCGGAGAAGATGTGGTCGATGCAACCGAGCAGCGCTGGCAACAGTTGCGCGGGAACCAGATTGCAATGGTCTTTCAGGATCCAATGATGACGCTCAACCCGGTACTACGCATTGATACCCAGATGATTGAAGCGATTCGGGCACACGAATCGGTCAGTCGCAAAGAGGCGCGCCAGCGCGCCCGCGATGCCCTCGGTCAGGTCGGTATTCCATCGCCGGACGAGCGGCTGAAGGCTTACCCGCACCAGTTCTCAGGTGGTATGCGCCAGCGGGTGTCCATCGCCATCGCTCTATTAAATAAGCCAGATCTGATTATTGCCGATGAACCTACAACAGCTCTGGACGTTACGATCCAGGCCCAGATTCTGTACGAGGCACAGAAGCTTTGTCAGGAAACCGGGACAGCACTGATTTGGATTACACACGACCTCTCGGTTATAGCCGGTCTTGCTGACGATGTGGCGGTGATGTATGCCGGTCGGATCGTTGAATACGGTGAGGTCGACGATGTATTGGATCGCCCGTTGCATCCTTACACTTACGGACTGATTGGCTCAGTACCGTCCCGTAACCGGCGAGGTGTGCCCCTTCATCAGATTCCGGGAATGACTCCATCGCTTCTGAACTTGCCGCCGGGTTGTGCTTTCAAGACGCGTTGTCCACACGCAACCGACCTTTGCATAACAGCACCCGAAGTCAGCGAACCGCGAGGTAGTGGTAGGCTGATACGATGTCATTTGCCAATGTCGCCTACTGGATCAATCACCGAATTATCCGGAATTTCTGCCTCATGACTGATGCCCGCCTGGACCCTAAAACGCCAATCGTCGAGTTGCGAGACATTTCAAAACGCTTTGTTAAACGGCTTGACCTTGCCGGAAAGTTGGCACAGAAGCTCGGTGCCGGTATTCAGGAGGAGGTGGTGCATGCCGTAGACAGTGTGTCACTGTCGATCTTTGATGGTGAGGTTGTCGGGCTCGTCGGTGAATCCGGATGTGGAAAGTCGACCCTGGGCCGCATTGTTGCGGGGGTATACCAGCCGTCGGACGGACAAGTGTATTTTCGTGGCAACCTTATGCGCGAGATATCCGGTTCGGCTGCCCGTGATATTGCACTTCGTATTCAGATGATATTCCAGGATCCGATGAGTTCGCTTAATCCGCGGCTGCGCGTCATCGATATTGTTGGTGAAGCGCCCGTGGTTCACGGGGTCGTTGACCGACGCGATGTTGAGGCACATGTCAGTCAGGCCATGTTGCGGGTAGGGCTGGATCCGGACTTCATTCGCCGGTATCCACACCAGTTTTCAGGCGGCCAGCGGCAGCGGATTGGTATTGCTCGAGCCCTCGCAGTGAATCCGGAGTTCCTTGTCTGTGATGAATCGGTTGCGGCACTAGATGTATCGATTCAAGCCCAGGTCTTAAATTTATTTATGAATCTTCGCAAGGAACTTAATCTGACCTACCTTTTTATCAGTCATGATCTCGGTGTGGTCGAACACCTGAGTGATCGTGTTGTGATCATGTATCTTGGACGGGTAGTCGAGGTGGCAACGACTGAAGCACTTTTTACATCGCCAAAGCATCCTTACACACAAGCGCTACTTGCCGAGGTCCCCCGGGTAGATTCACGACGTCGTCGCTTCAAACCGGTGGAGGGCGAGATTCCGTCTCCGCTGGATCCGCCCACGGGCTGCCATTTCCATCCGCGTTGCCCACATGCCATTGAAACTTGCGCCAGAGAACAGCCGGAGCTGCGCGAGATTGTTGGTGGCCGCCTGGTTGCCTGTCACCTGGCTGAATCCACATCAGCAGACTGAATTGGTCGAGCAACAGATCTTGGTTGTAACAACTGCGGCCTATTGTGCAGTCAGTCGTTCGGTGTAATTGGCTGCGCCAGTCTAACAGCAGTTTTACCTGGGTATAGTCGCCGCGTCGGCATAATCAGGACAGTCGGTTCAAACGGCGCAACAATCGCGCGTGGTCCATCGTGCCCAATCAGCGTACCTTTGGCCAAGTGTTCGAAACCGGTCCATTGCTGGTCGAATACGAAAGCGTTGGTTTCGATAGTCACAACCTCATCAACCCGATAGAAATTCTGACCTTGAGGGTTTGGATAGCTTTTTAGTGTCTCTGCACCAAAATCAGGGGCCATGATAGCGGCAGCGTGGAGGAAACGGACCATCACCGCTTTCGCCATTTCTGCTGAAGTTGCCTCCCAGTGCTGACCGCACTCAATGAGGAGCGCATTGCGTGGGCTGTCGGGGTCACGGAACGCATTGTAGTCACGCATGCGCATGCCTTCATTGTGTCCTTTGTCGGTAACCACGGTTGCGGGTAGGCCTACCTTTGCTGCCAGCACCAGTCCCTTGGCTACCATTCCAGCCATCATCAGTGGAAGGCAGGGTTGTTGCATTGAATGAATGTCAAGCAGCAGGTCAACGTCGTCTAGGAATGGTCGGATTTCACGGGCCCGTTGTACTTCACTGGTCACTTTCCGGTCGGGATCATCCAGTACCCCCGGTCCCCACAAGCGGTTGAAATCCTCGTCTACCCAACGTGAGCGGTTTGGATGTCCGGGATCGTAGCTAAGGTATGCGGCGACGTTCATGAACCCAACACTCAATCGGCCGGCTATAGGCATAACCTTCTGCTGGAGTAGCCAATCAGCTGCGATGGCACCGCAGAGCTCATTACCGTGCACTACTGCCGATATAAGTACATGCGGTCCTGGCTGGCCAGAATCGAGGGTGTGTAAATAATCGATTCCGGTATTTCCGGATTTGTAGGCTGTGATATCAACGGGATCGAGGTCGACCGGCAGGTCATTTTCATAGTCTAGAAGCGGATCAGTCATGGTAGGGAATTCCTTCTGTTTACTGGGGTTCAGTGGCGCAGATTGCGCAGTAGTCGAAACAATGCGGGTCCGGCAGCAGCAATCATCGTAATACGAAAAATATGCAGAGTCGCAATGAATGCAGTGTCGCTGTCCATCGATATCGCAATCAAGCTCATTTCTGCAAGACCTCCAGGTGCTAGCGCAAGCAGCAATGCGTCTTCACTGATATCGAGGATTGGTGAAAACAACTTTGCGAACCCAGCTGCCACTGCCAGCATGATAGCCGTTGCACCTATCGCGGCTATGCCAACACGAAACATGCTAAGTAAACGCATACCCCGAAACTGTGCCCCAATGGCAGAGCCAATGACGACTTGAGCGACAGTGATTAAAGGAGTTGGTAATGGGGTGGTTACCAGGTCAAGATAATAGACGACCCCAGATAAGACCATGGGAATAAGCATTCGACCGAAAGCAAGATCAATACGGCTCGCCAGCCAGAAGCCCATCAATCCGCAACTCGCAAGGAGAATAAATTCTTGGAAGTCTGGATACGATGTTGCTGAAGTAGAAAAGGTAGAAATACTGGGCACTTCAACACCGACGACAGTAACGAAGTACAGCGGAATTGAAAAGACAACCAGGAAAACTCGTGTCGCGTGGGCAATTGGGATTAGTCGGCTGTCCGCACCGGCCTCTTCTCCAGCGATTACCATGATTCCCAGGCCACCCGGAGTGCTTGAGAAATACGCAGTCGTAGCATCCATATAACCAAGTCGACGAAATATAAGGACAGCTGCGGTCGTGGTCACGATGACGTATACCAGCATTACCAGTAATGCACTTCCCCAAGTAGTCAGGTCACTAAAGACCCCCGGGGTAAAAAAACTACCCAGGAGAATGCCCAGCACAACAATCATGATATTTCGCAGCGGCATGGACCGACGAACAGGTGCGCCTAGGATTGCGCAGGCAGATACAAAAATCATACTCCCTAACATCCAGGGTAACGGAAGTCCCCAGAAATTAAATAATGCGCCACCTGTTGTACCTACAACTAGGGTAAGAAGGATGGCACCTGAAGGCTTGAGTTCAGCCACCGCTACGGGGGCTATTGCGGCCAATATTCAGACAGTGAGCGGGGCGATTGGGTGGATTTTCCAGCAAGTTGATATAGGACCACTGGCCAGTGATTATCTAAAGATCATCCGGTCGTCGTATCAACCCGGGGTTCATTCTGCAGTGTCCTGTACGCCCAGGCGCTTCTGGAGTGCAGAACTGGTTGTGGTGTATTGAAGTTTATGTTTTGTGTCGGGGTCAAGATATTGTTGTATTGCGAAGGCGGCAAGGGCTCCTTCGTGGAAACCACTCAGGATAAGTTTCTTCTTGCCCGGGTAGGTGTTGATGTCACCGATAGCGTAGATTCCAGGTATGTTGGTCTGAAACGTTTCTAGACTAACACTGATGTGCTTTCGTTCGATGTCCAGTCCCCAGTCAGCGATAGGACCAAGGTCCGGCGATAGTCCATAGAACACTAGAAGTTCATCCAGTTCAATTCGTTGTGGTTCACCTTCTCCAAAAGGTGCAACGTCGATAGCCGTGATCTTACCCTGGTCCGACTGATAGCTCGGTATGCGACCAATCAGGCAGTCGACGGGTTGATTCGGATCGTCGATTAGTTCCTGCATTTTGGCAATCGAAGCGGGGGCTGCCCGGAATTCATCTCGGCGGTGGACGATATGCACGTGCTTTGCTACAACTGCCAACTCCAGTACCCAGTCCAAGGCTGAATCGCCACCGCCTAGAATGACTACTTTCTTGTCTTTAAAATGGAGCTTATCTGCCACATGATAGTGGAGATTGGTTTGTTCGAATTGATCAATACCACCAAGGCGTAAAGGCCTGGGTTTGAATGCACCAAGACCAGCAGCGATGACCACAGCCCGGGTCTGAAAGCAGATGTCCCCCTCAGTTGTTAACTCGAAAGAGTTGTCTTCCAGGCTCGTCAATCGAGTCACGCGGTGGCCCAGATGAAAAGTAGGATCGAAAGGTTTGAGTTGCTCGGCCAGGCGGTCGATTAATTCCTGGGCGCCAACAATAGGTAGGCCTGGAATGTCATAGATCGCCTTATCGGGATAGAGCATACTGCACTGCCCACCGATAACAGGAAGCGAGTCGACGATGTGAGCATCAATGCCCAGCAACCCCAGTTCAAAGCACTGGAAAAGCCCACTGGGACCTGCGCCGATAATGACAACGTCTGTTTTGAATTCCATGATTGTTAAGTATAACCCTGCGTGTTTTGCTTGAGCTTCGCCAGATCTCCCGAGCTTCTGGCTGGTGATGGTTTCACCAACGGGAGATAATCGGACATCACCGATAGTATCTTAGGTAATTGGCTAATATGTTTAAGTTAAGCGGCGACCAAAACTTGATTGGCTTGCAGTAGATCAGCGGAGACAAACTATGCAGATTGATGAGCTATCCAGTAGCAATGATCCACTGCTACAGCCTTTTAAACTCAAACACTTAACACTGAAAAATCGCGTCATGAGCACCAGCCATGCGTGTGGGCTGGATGAGAATGGTTTGACTGGGAACAAGTACCAAGCCTATCACGAAGAAAAAGCTCGTGGCGGTTTGGCATTGACGATGTTCGGTGGATCAGCATCGGTAGCACCAGATTCGCTCTGGCCCTCTGGTCAGGTTGACGTGAGCACCGACGCGATAATTCCATTGTTCGAGCAGTTCACCGCCAAAGTCCATCATCACGGTTGTGCGCTCATGTGTCAGATAAGCCACCTGGGACGACGGGCAGAATGCTATGCCGGCGAGTGGTTGCCGGCAATTGGTCCATCGCCGATTCGCGAGACGCTGCATCGCAGTTTTCCCAAGACCATGGATCGGCATGACATTGACCGGGTGATCAAGGCCTATGGGGCGGCTGCCCGCCGCTGTCGGGATGGTGGCCTCGACGGTATAGAAACCCTGGGTTCAGGACATCTTATCGGTCAGTTCTTGTCTCCTTATACCAACCATCGTGCGGATGAATTCGGTGGTTCCCTGGAGAACCGCTGTCGTTTCGGTTTGATGGTATACGAAGAAATTCGTCGACAGGTTGGCGATGATTTTATCGTCGGGTTCCGATTTGTCGTCGATGAGAAAGGTGGAGATCATCTCGATTTTGAGGACTGCCTCAGGATAGCGGGTCTGTTCGAATCGAGTGGATTGATTGATTTTTTCAATGGAATTTACGGTAACGTTGATACGGAGATCGCCCTTGCGGTCGACAACATGCCGGGAATGGCGTCGCCTAGCGCACCGTGGTTAAAGCGAGTCGGTGAATTCAAACAACATGTGGGCCTGCCGGTGTTTCACGCGGCTCGAATCACCGATATTGCCACTGCTCGCTATGCGATCACCGAGAACCTGCTGGACATGGTCGCTATGACACGGGCGCACATTGCCGACCCTCAGATCGTAAACAAACTCGTGGCCGGGCAGGAAGATCGCATACGTCCGTGTGTCGGTGCGACCCATTGTATGTCTGCTAATCGACCGACATGCCTGCACAACCCTGCAGCCGGTCGAGAACTCAAGCTGCCGCAGGTGATCACGCCCTGTGTACAAGGGAGCCGTCGTGTTGTTGTGGTCGGTGCAGGGCCAGCCGGCCTTGAAGCTGCGCGGGTGTCCGCGGAACGCGGCCACCAGGTCATCCTTTTCGAGGCCTCAAACCAGCTCGGTGGCCAGGTTATCATCGCGTCCGGTGGCAGTTGGCGTAGTGAACTTGCCGGCGTAATTGATTGGCGGGTTAGTGAAATCACCCGTTTGGGGGTAGGTCTTCGGCTGAATACATTGGCAGGTGTTAAAGAGGTGATGGCACAGAGACCGGATGTGGTCATCATTGCGACCGGCGGTATCCCAGATGTAGATTTCCTCGAAGGTGGTGAATTGTGCACCACCAGCTGGGATTTTCTCACAGGACAAGTTCCGATTGAGAACGATGTCATTGTTTATGATGGTACCGGGCGGCATGTAGGCCCTTTATGTGCAGAGAAGGTCACATCGGCAGGCTATGTGGCTACGTTGGTGGGTATTGACGGGTTACTGGCGCCGGAACTGGTCTACTCGGAACGAGTGGTGTGGCGCAGGCAAATTTTCGAACAAGGTGTAGACACACTTTTCGACCATCGACTGACTTCAGTATCGCGGGAAGATGAAGGTTTGCGAGTTTGTTTTACCTGTGAGCTCAATGGGAACGAAACGATACGCTACACAGAACAGGTGGTTGTGGAAGTCGGCACACAGCCTGTCGATGAGCTTTACCAACAATTGCGCCCAGACTCGATTAATGACGGGGTCACAGATATCGATGCACTTTTGTCGGGATCGCCACAGGTTGCGAGTACAACGGCAGATACTACGTTCGAACTGCACCGCATCGGTGATGCAGTGGCGAGTCGAAATATCGCTGCTGCGACCCTGGATGCGTTACGACTGTGTTCAGTGATGTAAGGGAAATAAATGGAATCTATGTTTGACTTAACTGGTCGGGTTGCACTGGTAACTGGGAGTGCCCAGGGACTGGGATTTGAAATGGCTAAAGGGCTCACCAGGGCCGGGGCTCATGTTCTAGTAAACGGCCGGGACAAAGACCATGTGGCAAATGCCGTGTCAGTGATCAAGTCTTTGGGCGGCAGTGCGCAGGAGTTGGTGTTTGATGTGTCGGTCGATTCCGCACGCGCAACGGCACTATCCGCTATTGCCAGTGAACACAACAGGCTGGATATCCTGATTAACAACGTCGGATTGCGTGATCGCAGGTCTATCGAGGAAATTGATGGTCCCGATTTTCAGGCACTGTTACAGGTCAACCTGACCTCTGCATTTCTTCTTTGCCGGGAAGTAGTGGACCTGATGCGCGCCCGACAATGGGGACGTATCGTTAATATGAGTGCATTGGGTTCAGCCGTGGGATTGAAGCTGAGTCCGTCTTATGCCGCATCCAAGGGTGCGCTTGAGTCATTGACCCGTACGCTTGCTGCTGCACTCGGTCCAGATGGGATTACCGTAAATGCATTGGCCCCTGGTTTTTTTGCGACCGAAACCAATGCGGCCATGGTTGCCGATGAGGATCTTTCTGAAAAACTGTTCAGTCGCACGGCCTTGGGCCGTTGGGGTGAACCTCACGAGATAGCGGGTGCAGCCGTTTTTCTGTGCTCCGAAGAGGCCGCCTACGTGACAGGTCAGGTGTTGACCGTAGACGGGGGCTGTGCGTCGTATTTCTGACTTTCTGGTCGATTACTTCATTTATTCTCCAATTACTCGGCCTAGATTCAGGCCGATTCACAGAGATTTAATGACAACATACGAATTCTGGCAGGTGTTTGCTAATTGGCGTTGGTGTTTATCTTGGCAGAACTGAAGTGGTGCACCGTGCAGATGGCAAGCATAAAGTTAAAGTAAATGACGCCAATCACACGGTTCGGTAAAGTCTAGCCTCTGTAACCTGTGGGTTTGCTTTGAATAATCTGCCAGCGCGGGAAACAAATGCCTAGAAAATACTATTGTGTAGACGATTTTCGTCTTGCTGCACAGCAGCGGGTGCCGCGGGTTATTTTTGACTATGTCGACGGGGCCGCAGGATTCGAGACATCAAGTCGCCTGAACCGAGAAGTAATCGAGCAGGTTCGCCTGCTGCCGCGTGTTCTCGTCGATATCCGGCAACGAGAACTGGCAAAAACATTTCTGGGCCGAACCTGGGGACTGCCTTTTGGGATAGCCCCCATGGGTATGTGTAATCTGGCCTGGCCGCATACTGATAAAGCGTTTGCAGCAGCGGCTGTGGATCATGACATACCGGTGTGTTTGTCCACATTTGGTTCAAGCAGCATTGAGGACATGGGCAAAAGAGCCGCTGGTAACGGATGGTTTCAGTTGTACGTCGGGCCGTCAGTTGCTGATGCGATGGATCTTGTCCAGCGGGCAGAGGATACGGGGTACGAGTATTTATTGCTGACTGTTGATGTGCCGGTTGTGTCTGCCCGCCCACGTGAACAGCGCCAGGGGTTTGAGGCGCCATTTCGAATGCGACCGAGGCAGTTTGTAGATTTTGCGGTTCATCCGCAGTGGGTGTTTCACACGCTCGTCAATGGTGTACCGAAGCCGGCAAATGTCGTGTCCACTGGTAACAGGGGTAATAAACCCACGTTCACCCGGAATGAGATTCGCGGTCATATAGACTGGCAGTTCCTGGACCAGTTGCGCGAACGGTGGACGGGAAAGTTGATCCTAAAGGGCGTGTTGTCAACAGATGACGCCGTCAGGATACGGGATGCCGGTGTCGATGCCGTCTATGTCTCCAATCATGGCGGCCGACAGCTTGATGCTGCACCAGCGGCGATCGATATGTTGCCTGAGATCAGACAGGCCGTTGGTGCTGACTACCCGCTGATATTCGACAGCGGACTACGCAATGGTGAGGGCATCATCAAGGCACTGGCTCTAGGGGCAGATTTTGTCATGCTTGGCCGGCCGTTTCTTTATGCGTCGGGTGCAGACGGCCAGCACGGCGTGTTCCGTCTCGTCGATATGCTGAAGAACGAGATGCTTCTGGCACTGGCGCAGATCGGCTGTACAGACGTTTCTCATCTCGACCAGAATGTGTTGGTATGAACCGGGTGCTTTGGGTCCGGCAAGTACTGAATAGGATGAATTATTTGGAGAGGTCTACATGAAGGTACGAGGCGGTATGCTTCTTGCCCGCGCACTGCGCGAGAAGGGCATCACACGGGTATTTACTTTGAGTGGTGGGTTCTGTAATCCCGCTCTGGAAGGCCTGATGGAGTGTGGGATACCGGTGATCAATACGCCCCACGAGCAGATTGCCGGGCACTTGGCTGATGCGAACACACGGATCACCCGCAAGCCTACTGTCTGTCTAGTCGGCCCAGAAGGTTTTGCCAACGCTGTGCCTGCAATGATGGAGGCCTGGGGCGAGCGATCACCAGTTATTTTTATTACCGGTTCCAGTACCCTCAAGCGCGAAGGCAGCGGAGGGTTCAAAGAGATCGATGACGTGTCTATTGCGGCACCGTTGACCAAATACAGTGCGTCAGTCACTGACGGGACACGAATGTTCGAATTTGTGGATCGCGCTTACAAAATAGCGCTAAGTGGTTACCCCGGTCCTGTGCATCTGAGTATTCCGGTGGACATCATGTTCTCCTCGTATGAGGCGCAAGCCGGCCAGTCAGAACGGCCGTTCAACCGGGCACCACTGTCCCCAGCGCGGGCATGGCCCCGTCCGGATGACCTTGAGGCGATCCTAGACAAGGTCCGCGCAGCGCAGCGGCCGATTTTGATCGGTGGTCATGGCGTTTGGTGGTCAGGCGCTGCCGATAAGCTGGAAAAAGCGGGTCTGGCACTTGCAATGCCAGTTTTCAACATTCCCTACCACCAGAAGCTGTTGGGTGAACAAAGCGAAGTTTATATGGGCCTTGCTGATGTTCATCAGTACGCACCCTCCAAAAATGCGCTCACCGATTCTGATTTAACACTTGTTATCGGTGGTCGGCTCGACAACCAGATGAATTTTGGCAACCCCCCATTCTTTCCTGAGACGACCGAACTGGTCTGCATCAACGGCTCCCCGGAAGAGCTCGAACTAAATAGAGCAGCGGACCATACATTGTTATGCGATCCGGGCGCTTTTCTGGATGCACTTTGTGTGCTGGCGGAGGACCCGGCCTGGAGCTCGAGCGATGCCTGGCTTAAAAAGAATCGTGCGCTGCGGGGCGAGTGGGTAGATCAGATGACCGCAGAACTGATTCAGTCAGATCAAGACGATGCCCGGATTCACCCACTGCAGTTAGCGCTGGACGTTCAGCAGCCGTTGGCTGCCGACGACTGGCTGGTGATCGATGGTGGGAATACTCATTTCTGGTCAGAGATAGCGGTCAATATGGCAGGCTGGGGCGGTCAGCGACTGGCTGGGATTCTGCATCCGGGTGCATTCAGTATGCTGGGTGTCGGGGTATCTTTTGCGTTGGCTGCCAAGTTAAATCACCCCGGCAGCCAGGTTGTGTTGGTCAGTGGTGACGGTGCATTTCTTTCCGGCGGCTTAAGTGTTGAAGCAGCATTCCAGGAGAACGCCCCGATCACGGTTGTGATTGACAACAATGGGGGATTGACCACTATTTCACAGCAGCAGGAAAGGTTGTTCGGACACGATCGTCATGTGGCCACCGACTTCCGAGATATCCCGTTTCATTCGTTGTTCGAAGGACTCGGTGGTTACGGCGAACTGGTTGAGAATCGCGAGCAATTGAGGCCAGCACTGGACAGAGCTCTGGCCAGCGGTAAAACAGCTTGTGTCAATGTGCGGACGAAAGGGGTCATCAGTCCGATTGTGCTGGCGACCACCAGCAAACGAGACAAGGCATCGATAGAATAGATTCGGGGCGTGTTGCCAGGGCTGGTATTACTGGCAGTACTATCATATAGGACGGGACAATGGCAGTTATATCATCTCATGTGCTGGATTCTGTAAAAGGCATCTCGGCTGCCGGGATTCGTGTAGAGTTTTTCCAGCTGTCCGGGGACCGCTCGGCGCAACGGTTGTTTGAGACGTACTCGGACAGTGAGGGCAGAATATCTGAACCCGTTGGGCTCGAAGATAATCCGGCAGACACTATGTATGAGCTGGTGTTTCATACGGGTGACTATTTCCCGGTTGCAGTAATTGCGCAAGGGTCCCATCACAACATGCAGTCGGTTGTGGTCAGAATCAGCCTGCCAGACCCCGACGCCCGCTACCATATCCCAGTCGTGCTGTCCCCCCACAGCTATACCGTCTGGTGGTCTGGTTAGACAGACCTGATTGTCGATGAGTTCACCGGCACTGGCGGTTTCCCGGCGCAACCGTCGTACCCCTTATACGGATCGCATTGAAACGTTGGGTGTTCAGGGCTATTCGATCGTTAATCACACACTGCTGCCCAAGGCCTTTGGTAGAACAGTAGAGGAGGAATACTGGCACTTGCGGTCGAGCGTGCAGTTGTGGGATGTATCCTGCCAGCGGCAGGTCGAAGTACGCGGACCCGAAGCCGCTTACTTGGTCCAGATGATGACCCCCCGGGATCTTGGCAGTGCGGTTGTCGGGCAGTGCTTATATGCTCCCCTGATTGATGACAAAGCGGGCCTGATTAACGACCCGGTTATTCTCAAACGTGCTGAGGACTGGTACTGGTTATCAATTGCCGATTCCGATGTGCTGCTGTGGGCCAAAGGGCTTGCGTTGGGGCTGGGGATAGATGTTGCGGTCACTGAACCCGACGTATCTCCACTTGCGGTTCAGGGGCCGCGGGCCGAAGATCTGGTTGCAGCCGTGTTCGGTGACGCAGTCCGTAATCTGGCCTATTTTCGTTTTGGCTGTTTTGACTTTCTTGATCGTCAACTGGTGGTTGCGCGTTCCGGTTACAGCAAGCAAGGCGGATTTGAGATCTACCTGGATGACAGCAGTTTGGGTACTGAATTGTGGGATGCGCTGTGGTCGGCAGGCCAGGATCTCGATGTAATGCCCGGTTGCCCGAACCTGATTGAGCGTATTGAAGGCGGTCTACTGTCATATGGTAACGAAATGACGCGCAGTAATAATCCGCTCGAGATTAATCTGGATCGGTTCTGTGCGCTTGATGGCCGAATTGACTATATCGGTAGGCCTGCCCTCGAAGATATCTCGCGCAATGGTCCCGCACAGCGCAGTCGAGGCGTGGTGTTTGATGGCGGCCGGTGTCCGGCGTGTGGCTCACCCTGGCCGGTCTATGCATCAGGTAGGCCTGTGGGCTATGTGACGTCGGCGATCTGGTCACCCCGACTGAAGCGCAATGTTGCGCTGGGTATGATTCAGAGGGGTTTCTGGGCGACTGGCCAGTTGGTTAGCGTACACAGTGCAGATGGGATTGAACGGTCCGGGTCGGTCCAGGCCATGCCGCTATGAGAGTTCGGGCGCTGATCCGGAACCGTCGACAATTCATATTTTAGAGCCGGTTGGATCCTTAAGTGGGATGCTTATAATCTTAGAGGAGTCACAACAGGTATTTCACTGATCGAGGATCTGGACGGATGAAGATCGCAGTAGTCGGTACCGGTGCTATGGGTTCGGTTTACGCGGGCTTGCTGGCCGACGCAGGAAATGAAGTCTGGGCAATAGATGTTTGGCAGGCGCATCTGGACGCGATTCGTGAGCAGGGGCTGCGGATCGAGGGTGCGAGCGGTGATCGAACGGTGCACAGCCTGAATGTTGCGCAAAGTCCTGACGCAGCGGGTATCTGCGATCTCATCATTATCGCCACAAAGGCATCTGGGGTCGGTGCCGCTGCAAAAAGTATTGCGCCTATTGTCGGTGACAGCACACTGGTACTGACGATCCAGAATGGTCTGGGAGCAGGGGAACGTATTGCGCAGTATCGTTCAACGGATAATATCCTGTTGGGGGTTGCCGGTGGATTTGGTGCGTCCATAAAGGGTCCGGGTCATGTACACCACAATGGTATGGAGCTGATCCGAGTGGGGGAGATGCGTGGTGGTCTTACCGATCGTGTTCAGCGGGTTGCTGCCGTCTGGCAGGAGGCAGGGTTTAAGGTCAAGGCCTTTGAAGACATTAACCAGCTGATCTGGGAAAAATTCATCTGTAATGTGACGTTCAGTGCACCGTGCACAGTATTCGAGCGGACCCTTGGAGAGATTATGAGTGATCCCTTCTCGTGGCAGATCGCGCGAGGCTGTGCTCTCGAGGCATACGACACTGCACGAGCGAAAGGGATTCAGCTTTCATTCACTGATGCGGAGAAATATATCCTCGAATTTGGCAGTAAGATGCCGGACGCGCGGCCATCAATGCTGCTGGATCATCTCGCCCGGCGCCCTTCGGAAATTGATGCCATAAACGGCATGGTGCCAGTCGTTGCTGTTGCTGTCGGAACACGAGCGCCCTACAACGAGGTCGTTACTGCGATCGTCAAATCCCGGGAATCAGCTTTTTAGTTGTGGCGTGAATTAGTTCTGGCGTGAATAGGGGCTACTGAATTTGGTTTTCAATGGGCACTGGGTACGATGCTCGGCAGTAGTTCACTGATCTGACCGCGCAGTACGGCATCCGCGATCCCGTCCATATCGGTGGGGCCACCGTTGATGATTATGATTCGGGCGCCAGATTGTTTCGCGATGGGCACCACGCTTGCCGCCGGGTAGACTGACAGTGTCGATCCCACAGCGAGCAGCAGGTCGCACTGTTTCGCGGCACTTTCCGATCGGACTAAATCTTCTGGCACCAGATTCTGACCGAATGAGATGGTGGCCGATTTCAGAATTCCGCTGCAGTCCGGGCACGAAGGATCGTCCTCACCACAACGTAGACGCTCCAGTACGATGCTCATGTCCACGAGGTAAGTACAGGACATGCACCGCACCTTGCGGACGGTTCCATGGATCTCGACAACAACATCAGGGCTGTTTCCTGCCAGTTGGTGTAAGCCATCGATATTCTGAGTGATCAGCGTATGGAGCTTACCGAGCTGTTCAAGTCGGGCGAGAGCGTGGTGACCAGCACCTGGCCGGGCCTGCCAAACGGGTGAATCGAGTCGAGCCTGCCATGCCTTTTTGCGGATCGCCGGGTCAGCCAGGTAATGGCGAATGTCCGAAAGTTTCTCAGCATCCGGGTCTCTGGTCCAAACCCCTTGGGGGCCGCGAAAATCCGGAATACCTGAATCGGTAGAAATGCCGGCGCCTGTCAGAGCGACCACATGTTCGGCGTCGTTGAGCCATTGCTTTGAGAGTTTGTGGGTTTGCTCGGCGTCGGTCATCGTGTGTCGCGGAACGTAATGGTCCACGGGGAAACAGCCGTGGAAACGGAGAATCGTTGAAAGTATGCCAAAGAGTTTAGGAGGCCAAGGTGTTGTAATGCAATGCCAGCTGTTCGTGCACTGTTAAATGTCTGCGATAATGGCATTGCTGTTTTCGCTGGCTAACGATCAGTATTAAGGGTGCGAGTTGCATTTATGCTATACATTCTCCACGAGAACGACCAATGGCTTGCGCCCTTCCGCGAGACTTTTTCTGAAATGGGTCTGCCATTTACCGAATGGCACATGGCTTCTTTCCTGCCTGATCTCACAGCCGAGCCGCCACGGGGCATTTTTTATGTTCGTATGAGCGCTTCTGCGCATACCCGTGGTCACTCGGGGGTGCCTGAGCTTACGGCTGGTGTGCTGTGCTGGCTCGAACGCCACGGGCGGCGTGTTATTAACGGCAGTGCGGCGCTGGATCTTGAGCTCAGTAAAGTGCGGCAATACCAGGCGTTGATGGCGCACGAACTCCCCGTACCACTGACTTATGCCGCGCGCAGCCCAGAACAGTTACTTGGCCTGGCCAGGAACATGCCTTGTCCGTTTGTAACCAAGCACAATCGCGCGGGCATGGGGTTGGGCGTTGAACGGTTCGATAGTTTCGATGCATTTGAAATCCGAATAGATGCCCTGGCCGAAACACCACCAGTTGATGGCGTTACGCTACTTCAGGTCTATATCGACAGTCCTGAATCTTTTATTACCCGCTGTGAGTTTATTGGTGGAAAATTCGTTTACGCACTTCGCGTTGATACCTCGGAAGGTTTTGAGCTGTGTCCCGCGGACAATTGCTCTGTGCCCGACCAACACGATTCATCTGAAACAAAAATGCTGCGTTTCGAGATAATTACGGACTATGTGGATCCGATAATTTCCCGCTATGAAAACTTTTTACGTGAGCAACAGATTGACATCGCCGGGATCGAGTTCATCATCGATCGTGGTGGGTGCAAGTGGACCTATGATGTAAACGTCAATACCAACTACAACG
>Ga0208750_1000126_pt1 | contig 20997 bp, 18 predicted proteins | sample Knorr_S15_td_O2m_FD_185602 | JGI IMG/M metagenome (GOLD analysis project Ga0208750, IMG submission 185602) | Marine microbial communities from Southern Atlantic Ocean transect - Knorr_S15_td_O2min_ad_340m_LV (SPAdes) (version 2) | ecosystem: Environmental > Aquatic > Marine > Oceanic | place...
AACTTTTCTGCCATAGTAAGGCCCGAAAGACCTACTCGAAGTCTATTTCCTGGTGGTTCATTCATTTGTCCATAAACTAAGGCCACCTTATCTAAAACCCCACCTTCTATCATCTCGTGGTACATGTCATTGCCTTCTCTTGTTCTTTCTCCAACTCCGGCAAAAACTGAGAAGCCGCTGTGTTCATAAGCTATGTTTCTTATAAGTTCTTGCATGTTTACAGTCTTTCCTACGCCCGCTCCCCCAAAAAGACCTACTTTACCTCCCTTTGCGAAAGGACAAATCAAATCTATAACCTTAATACCAGTCTCCAATAACTCAGAGGAGTCTGCTTGATCTTCGAAAGAGGGTGGCTTTCTGTGTATTGGCATGGTCTCTTTTGACTTAATCTTTCCTTTTTCATCTATGGGCTCACCCAAAACATTCATAATTCTTCCCAAAGTTCCTTCGCCCACTGGAACTGCTATTGATTCCTTGGTATTCGTAACCGGGACTCCCCTTTTCAGGCCCTCTGAAGCACCCATGGCTATTGTCCTCACTATTCCATCTCCTAGCTGCTGTTGGACTTCAAGCACAAGGCCAGTTTCATCTACCTTGAGGGCGTCGTAAATTTTAGGTAAATCTTGTTTTGGGAACTCAACATCAATTACCGCTCCGATTATTTGTATTACTGTTCCATTACTCATAATTTACTTCCAATAATTAAAGTGCTTCTGCACCAGCCACTATTTCAGAAATTTCCTGGGTGATAGCAGCCTGCCTGGCGTTGTTATAAACAAGCTGAAGTTCCTCTATTAATTCACCTGCATTATCAGTTGCGCTCTTCATGGCAACCATCTTTGCTGCCTGTTCACAGGCAATATTTTCTACCACTGCCTGGTAGACAAGAGACTCTATATATCTTTCCATTAACCCATCCAGAAGCTTTCTGGCGTCATCAGGCTCATAAATATAATCCCACATTACTGCCTCCTCTGGTTCGTCTAACTTTAAGAGGGGTAGAAGTTGTTTTACTTCAGGGCTTTGTGTCATTGTATTTTTGAACCTATTGCTCGCTAAATAAACTCGATCTAACTTTTCTTCACTAAAAGTATCAAGTAACAGCTTCATTGATCCCACAAGCTGTTCTATAGAGGGGTCGTCTCCTAACTTTTCAGTTGCTGAAATCACATTGCCTCCATAAGACCTAAAAAAAGACCTAGCTTTTGTACCGATTAATGAAAAACTGATGTCTCTTCCTAGGGCAGATTCATTCCTGGCAAAACTAGTTACTTCTCTTAACAGGTTTGCATTTAGGCCTCCGCACAAACCCTTATCTGAGGTAACAACTATTATGGCAATATTTGATGGGTCTCTTTCAGTCATGTACGTTGGTTTATATTCTGGCTGACCATTGGCTAAATGGCCTATTACCTCTAGCATCCTGGCCCGATAAGGCCTGCCTTTTTGCATTCTGTCTTGAGTTTTTCTCATTTTACTAGCTGCTACTTTTTCCATAGCACTCGTAATTTTCTGGGTATTGCTAATACTTGATATTTGGTTTCTTATCTCTTTAGTATTTGCCATGCTCTATTCCATCTTCTACCAAGATTGTGTGGACACAAATTTATCTAAGGCTTCTTTAAAAGTTTTCTCTACATCTTTGTTGTAATCACCGGAGCCTGATATTTCTCTCATTAAGTCGCCGTATTCAGAGCCCATAAATGAGAGCAGAGAACTTTCAAAGTCTTTTACCTTCTCTACCTCTACTTCTTTTAAGTAACCTTCATTCACTGCGTAAAGAACTACGCCCATTTCAGCTACAGACATTGGAGAATTTTCAGCTTGTTTTGTCAGTTCAGTTACCCTAATGCCGTGTTCTAGCTGCGCCTTTGAAACATCGTCTAAATCTGAAGCAAACTGCGCAAACGCCTCTAGTTCACGATATTGAGCTAAGGCTGTTTTTATTCCCCCTCCTAGCTTTTTAATTATCGGTACCTGAGCCGCCCCACCCACTCTTGAAACAGAAATACCCGGATCCATAGCTGGTTTAAGGCCTGATTTAAACAAAGAGTCTTCTAGAAAAATTTGCCCGTCTGTTATTGATATAACGTTCGTGGGAACAAAAGCAGATATATCTCCGGCTTGTGTTTCAATTATAGGAAGGGCTGTTAATGACCCCGTTTTACCCTTAACCTTGCCGCCAGTGAATTCTTTAACGTAATCCTCACTAACCCTTGCCGCCCTTTCTAAAAGCCTTGAGTGTAAATAGAAAACATCCCCTGGATAGGCCTCTCTTCCTGGAGGTCTTCTCAGCAGTAAAGACATCTGCCTATAAGCGACTGCCTGTTTTGATAGGTCGTCGTAGACTATTAGGGCATCTTCTCCTCTGTCTCTAAAATACTCCCCCATTGAGCACGCAGAAAAAGGGGCTATGTATTGCATGGGGGCCGGTTCAGCTGCGGCTGCAGCTACCACAATTGTGTTTTTCATGGCTCCAAATTTCTCTAATTTCCTTACAACAGCAGCTATAGTCGACTGTTTTTGTCCTACAGCCACATAGATGCATTTAATTCCTGTGTCTTTTTGATTAATGATTGCATCTATCCCTATCGCTGTTTTCCCGGTTTGTCTGTCGCCTATAATCAATTCTCTCTGGCCCCTGCCTAGTGGAACCATGCTATCTATAGCCTTGATTCCCAGTTGAACTGGTTGATCTACTGATTTCCTTGAAATAACCCCCGGGGCTACTTTTTCTACTGGTGAGGTTTCCTTTGTTTCAATTTTTCCCTTTCCGTCTATCGGATTCCCCAAGGCATCAACTACTCTTCCCAGTAAAGCTTCACCAACTGGAACTTCGAGTATTCTTCCTGTGCATTTTGCCGTCCCTCCTTCAGCTAATAACTTGTAATCCCCTAGGATCACGGCACCAACTGAGTCCCTCTCCAGATTAAGAGCCATTCCCATAACGCTTTCATCGAATTCTATTAGCTCTCCATTCATAACGTCTGCCAAGCCGTGGATTCTGGCTATACCGTCTGCCAAATAAACTATCGTTCCTTCGTTACTGGGACTTGCTGTAGTGTCCAGGTCTTCAATTTTTTGTTTGATGACTTCGCTAATTTCTGAGGGGTTTAGTTCTTCCATATTTTTCCTAACTTATTTGCTTTTTTAGTTTGAGTAATTTTCCTTTGGTGCTGAGATCAATTACCTCATCTCCACTTTTAATAGTTATACCGCCGATTAGGGTCTTATCAATTTCTACCTTGGTAGTAAGATTTTCCCCATATCTTTTTTTTAACCGCCCTGTTATTTCTTCTTCTTGGGATTGATTTAATTTGAAAGCAGAAGTAATTAAAACATCGCTTTGTTTATTCTTTTTTGCTAAGAGCTTTTTATATTCGTTCAAAATTTCAGGAAGAAGAGAAAGCCTTTTGGCGCTTCCAAGAACTCTGAGGAAGTGTGCTGTCTTTTTTTGTATCTCTCCTTGAAAAAGGTCTATAAACATTTCAGCCTTCTCTTTATAGGCTAGCTTAGGGGAGTCAATTAGCGTGGTGACATTTGGCTGGTGAATTACATTTACCACCTGCTTAAGCTCTTCTAACAATCCTTCTGAGTGTTCAAAGATAGCTCGCGCATAAGGTCTTGCTAATGTTTCAGAACTCAACTGTTATAACTCCTTAGTAAGCTTGTTTATCAATTCTAAGTTTTTCTCTTTATCAATCTCAGAATTAAGAATTTTTTCTGCTCCGGCCACGGCCAGTGTTGCCACTTCTGATCTTAGTTCTTCTCTAGCCCGCTTGGTGCTCTGCTCTATGTCGTTTTGCGCGGATATTTTTATTCTTTCCGCCTCCTCACCCGCTGTTGACTTAGCGTCTTCAACAATTTGGGCTGCCCTTTGGTTTGCTTGGTTAACTAATTCAGCAGATTCTTTTTTGGCGCCCTGTAGAATGTCTTCTTTTTTTCTATTGGCTTCTTCTAACTCCCTCTTGCCTTCGCTTGCAGCATTAAGGCCATCGGCTATTTCCTTTTCTCTCTCTTCTAAAACTCGTAGCATTGGAGGCCAGATATATTTCATGCAGAACCAGACAAACAATGTAAAGGCCAGCAGTTGACCGATTAAAGTGAAATTAAAGTTCATTTAGCCAAAAAGTTGAATTAATCCGAACGCCAGCGAAATAATAGGCAATGCATCAATTAAGGCCATCATTATAAAAAATTGACCTAATAAATACGCCTGTAATTCAGGTTGCCTAGCTATGCCCTCTATATACTTTGAGGCTGCTAAACCAACTCCTATAGCGCCACCTATGGCGCCCATGCCGGTCATTAATGCTCCGGCAATTAAAGGTAATGTTTCTTCCATTTTTTCTCCTTCTAGTTAATGGTGGGTTTCATGTGCTTGGTTTAAAAACACGACTGTTAAAATCATAAATACATACGCCTGAAGCGCAATTATCAATACATGGAATATGGCCCAAACTATCTGCAAAAGTATTCCCACTATTCCCCACATTATAGACTGGGAAAGGATACCTGCCTGGAACAATTCTGCTGAATAAATATAAAGACAGGCTATTAATATAAAAATCATTTCTCCTGCAAATAAGTTTCCATATAACCTCAAGGCTAGGGCTGCTTGTTTGGCATAGAACCCTGGTATCTCTACTATCATATTAAATGGAATTGCCCATTTTCCGAGAGGCTGTAGTGTTAATTCAGATATAAAGCCACCAACACCTTTTTCTTTTATGCTGTAGTAATGAATTAAAATTGCTACCCCTAGGGCCATTCCTGCTGGGGCATTTATATCGGCAACAGGAAGTACTTTAAAATAATGGACCCACCCATGCTCTGTTGAAGACTGAAAGCCGTTTGCTATCCAGGGCACAAGGTCTACGGGTAATAAATCCATAATATTCATTAGTAAAACCCAAGTGATGGTTGTTAGGGCCAGGGGGCCAATGATTTTATTCCCCTTTGGTACAAAGGTGTCGCTCACCCCTGATCTTACAAAATCAAAGGCGTATTCAATCGCGTTTTGTAGTTTACTCGGGCTAGTCACCGAAGCTTTTCTGGCCACCGACCAAAATAAAAAGCAAAAAAGTCCCCCTAAAAGAAAAGACATGAGCATAGTGTCTACATGTATGGCGTTAAAGCCCATCTCTTTAGGGTCGCAAGTATACCCCTCTTTTTCCTGGTGGGCTGTGTGCTCTGCACCTAAGTTTATATGGCCGTCTGCAAACCTCCACTTCCCATCTGAGCACTGTCCAAAAGTTAAGTTTTGGAGGTGATGTTTTATAAAATAGTCTGAATTTAGTTCTTTTTCTGCCATCTAGCGTCTCGGCCGCCGCAATTATAAATACCTCCGGCTTTCTGTCCAAGAACTAATGTGTTTTTCTACTACTTTATTTTATCTAATATGCCCTGTAGTTGATCTAGGTTCTTAAAATTTATTATTAGCTTGCCTGCCCCTTTTTTGTTATGGCTAATACCCACCTTCGCCCCAAGGGCTTCTGATATTTCTTTTTCTAATTTGATTGTGTTTGGGTCTCTTTTTCTCTGTGTCTGTTTTTGTTTGCGTGAGCCGCCCTGTCTTGCCACTAATCTTTCTACCTCTCTCACGCTAAGTTGTTTTGAAGCTATCTCTTCTGCCAATACCTTTTGTAAGCTTTCTTCTATGGTAAGCAGGGCCCTTGCATGCCCCATTTCTATCCTTCCAGATTCCAAAAGCTCCTGGGCTACAGGAGATAACTTCGTTAGCCTTATGAGGTTTGTTATTGTTGGTCTTGACTTTCCAACCGAAGAAGCAAGGTCTTGTTGGGAAAGGTTAAATTCTATTTGTAGCCTTTGCAGCCCTCTAGCCTGATCCATTGCGTTTAAATCTTCTCTTTGAAGGTTTTCAATTAGGGCTATTTTTGCCGCCTCATCGTTGTTCAGTTCTTTAACTATCGTGGGTATGGTTTTAAGGCCCGCCAATTGAGCCGCCCTCCATCTTCTCTCTCCAACTACTATTTCATATCCTTTTGAAGCTTTTTTTCTTGCTAAGATGGGTTGTAGCACCCCCTGGGCCTTTATGCTCTTTGACAGCTCTTCAAGTGTGTCTTTATGCATTTTATTTCTGGGCTGGTACTGCCCTGGAACAAGGTCCTCCAATGGCACTTGTAGTATGCCTTGTTGTTGCCTTTCTGGCCTCTCTCCCAAGAGAGAGTCCAGGCCCCTTCCTAGAGATTTTTTTTCTTCATTCATGCGCGGCTTTAACCCCTTGTTCTTCCATTCTCTCTATAAGCTCCCCCGCCAGAGCAAGATAGGCAAGGGTCCCCTTTGCGTTAGGTTCGTAGTCCAGGGCTGGTTTCCCAAAACTCGGTGCTTCTGCCAATCTAACATTCCTAGGAATAACAGTCGAAAACAACACTTCAGGAAAATGTGTCGCCAGTTCTTCAGTTACTTGTTGGGTTAGTTTATTCCTTGGATCAAACATGGTTCTTACAATAGCCTCTAGTTCTAAGGTGTGGCCCGTCCTTTCGTTTAATTGGTCTACGGTTTGAAGTAAGGCTGCCAAGCCCTCTAGGGCATAGTATTCACATTGCATTGGGACCATGAGGCTGTTTGCTGCCCTTAATCCATTGATAGTTAAAAGGTTCAGGGCTGGGGGGCAGTCAATTATAGTGTAGTCGTATTTTCCTTCTAGTTGATTTAATAATCTTTCAAGTTGTATTTCTCTGTTCTCCGCCACCCTTAACTCTGCCTCTTTGGCTATAAGTCCGGGTCCCGCTGGCAGCACATCGTAGCCCCCTGAGTTTGAAGTCTTTATTTTGGTTCCGCCTGACTCCCAAGTGGGGTGGGTTGTTTCTGTTTCTTCAATCTTTTCTATTCCAGAGCCTGTAGTTGCGTTAGCTTGGGGATCTAGGTCTACCAATAGCACCTTTCTTTTCATGGCGGCCAATGAGGCTGCTAAGTTTACAGCTGTTGTTGTTTTTCCCACTCCCCCCTTTTGGTTTGCTATTACTATCGTGTTCATGTTTTCTTATTGGTTATTGTAACCAAGATGTGCTTCTTGTCTTTTCCTTTTAGGTCTATTTCTTCTATTTTCTCAACATTATAGTTTTCTGGTATGTCTTCAAGGCCTTCTGGGGGATGTGTTTTCATCATCTTTAGGTGGTTTTTGGTTACCCCCAAAAGTCCCTTGGTTGCCTCAATTGTTTTAAGGGGAGAACCAAAAGCTCTGGTGACGATTTCTAGGGGTCTGGGAAGGCTGTCTGGGCCCAGCTTTTTAGAGTCTTGGTTTATAACTTGGGTATTTTCCAGTCCCAATTGGGTTGTGGCATTAAGTAAAAAGGCCGCTTTGCTTTGTTTTCTTTCTACCAAAAATATCTTTTTCTCAGGGCAAGTAATCGCAATAGGTATTCCTGGAAAGCCCCCTCCGCTTCCTAGGTCCATGATATTTCTGCCTAGGAGGTGTGCTATGGAAAGGGAGTCTTCAATGTGCCCTTTTATGTTTGAGGTTTGGCTCTTTGAAATGATGTTGTGTGTTTTGTTCCATGAAAGAAGTAACTCTTCAAACTTATCAAGTTGGTTTTTTTGTTTTTTTGTAACAATCAACTTGCTTTTACCCCACTGCCTCCTTTTTGAGGTGTACCAATAAGAGAGAAATGGCTGCTGGCGTTATTCCAGGCAGCCTTGAGGCTCGAGCTATGCTTTCTGGCCTTGCCTCTTCTAGTTTTTGTTTTACCTCGTTTGACAGGCCTGTGATTTTTAGAAACGAGATGTTGGTTGGTATCGGAGTGTTTTCATTTCTTTGAAGTTTCTCTACCTCCCTTCCTTGTCTCTTTATATATCCCTCGTATTTGGCTTCTGCTTCTATTTTGTCTATCTCGTTTTTTGTTAGGCCTTTATTTTCTACTACTAAGTTTTTGTAATTTATTTGTGGTCTTTTAAGCAGCTCGTACGCCGTCTTGTTGTTTTTTATTTTTTCGCCGGTTTCATCTTCTAGCTTCTTGGCCTCTTTTGTTTGGGGTTTTATGGTTTTTCTTTGAAGCGTTTGGGTTTCCTTAAGGACTGCGGCATTGCTTTTTTTGAACTCCCCCCAGGCCCCGTCTTCTACTAGGCCGAGCTCTCTCCCCTTGGGCATTAACCTGGTGTCTGCGTTGTCTTCTCTTAAAATTAACCTGAACTCAGCCCTACTGGTGAACATTCGATATGGCTCTTTGGTTCCCAGGCTCACCAAGTCGTCTACCAACACCCCCATATAGGCCTCATGTCTTCCGGGTACCCATGGGCTAAGGCCGTTTTGGCTCAGGGCTGCGTTTATGCCCGCGACCATCCCTTGGGCCGCAGCTTCTTCATAACCAGTGGTTCCGTTTATTTGTCCCGCGAAGTATAGGCCCCCTATGTGCCTTGTCTCCATGGTGTGCTTTAGGTCTCTTGGGTCGAAGTAATCATATTCAATCGCGTAGCCTGCTTTTGTTATTTTTGCTTCCTCTAGTCCTGGTATGGTTTTTATAAACTCTTTTTGGACTTCTATTGGTAGGCTTGTTGAGATGCCGTTTGGGTATATCTCGTTTGTGTTTAGGCCCTCGGGCTCCAAGAATATTTGGTGTGAATTCCTATCTGCAAATCTTATTACCTTGTCTTCTATAGAAGGGCAATACCGCGGCCCCACCCCCTCAATTAACCCCGTGTATAGTGGTGACCTATCTAGTGCCCCTTTTATTATTTTGTGGGTTTTGGGTGTTGTTCTTGTTATGTAGCAATTTATTTGGTTTGGCCTTTTTTTTGTTGGGTTGTAATAGGACATCTGTGGTGTTGGGGTGTCGCCAGGCTGGGGTTCTAATTTTGTCCAGTTTATGGTCTCGCCGTCTAGCCTGGGTGGTGTTCCGGTCTTTAGCCTTCCGTACCTAAAGGGTAGTTTTCGGAGTTTTCTTGCCAGCTTGTTGCTGGGCGGGTCTCCGGCCCTACCCCCTGGTTTTTGTTCGAACCCTGTGTGCATAACTCCACCCAAAAACGTTCCTGTTGTTAGCACCACTTTGTCACCATAAACCCTTTCTCCTCCACTCAAACAAACCCCTTTAACTTTTTTGCCCTCTATAATTAAGTCCTCCACCGACCCTTCTTTTATTTGCAGGCCTTTTGTTTGTTTTAATAATTCTTGTATGGCTTTTTTATACAGCTCTCTGTCGGTTTGGGCTCTAGTGGCCCTAACTGCTTGCCCTTTTGTTGAGTTAAGGATCCTGTAATGTATACCCGCCGAGTCTGTTGCCTTGGCCATCAACCCCCCCAGTGCGTCCACTTCCTTGGCTAGGTGGCTTTTTCCTATGCCGCCTATGGCTGGGTTACAAGACATCTGTCCTATGGAGTCTTTTTTGTGTGTTATCAGAGTAACCTCACACTCCATTCTAGCGATTGCTGCCGCCGCCTCTACGCCGGCATGCCCCCCACCTATAACTATTAGTTTTTTGTTTTCCACAGCTCTTTATTATTATTAATTAAATATATTATCTTATATGTGTGTATTTTAGTTGTTATTGTTAAGGAAAGAAAAAACGTGGATAACCCCACAAAGCGCACTTTTTAAAAGGCCCTCAGGCTTATCCAAGCACACAGAAAAACTATGACCAAACTGTGTACGAGCCCCCCCAACCAGGGCATAAAACAAATTATAAAAAAACCCCAACAAAGCCTCACAGCTTTTGCACAACTATTTACCTATGCAAAATTCTGAAAAAACATGACCCAACAACTCATCTGACGTTAGGGGTCTGGTAATAAAACCAAGGTGCTTTTGGGCTTCCTTTAGGTCTTCAGCTATAAGCACCAAGTCATCACCCGCGTTGAGAAAAGATAAAGAAGAAGAAAGAAAAGCCAAAGATTTTTCCAAACCATCTACATGGCGCCTCCGCGCCAACACCGGAACCTCAATCCCAGAACCAACACCAAAGGCAGAAAAAACAGACGAAACAAAACCTTCAACCCCCTGACCAGTTAAGGCAGAAATAAAAACCTCCCCAGGTTCAGAAGGGGCATAATTGGGGTGGGCGTCTATCTTATTAAACAACCTCAAGGTTTTGGCAGTGGGGGGTGTTGGAGGGTCAAAACTTTCCCCAACACAACTCATCAAGATAACTAAATCAGCGCTTTCTAAAACAGACAGGGCCCTTTTCATGCCCTCGACCTCCACCTCCTCATGGGCATCATCACGAAGACCCGCTGTGTCTACAAACTCAACAGGCAACCCACCCAGGTCAAGGGTGACCCTAAGAAGGTCTCGGGTTGTACCAGGGGAGTCCGAAACAATAGCAACCTCCTCACGAGCCAAGCGGTTCAATAAAGTAGACTTACCACAATTGGGCGGACCCAATATAACCACCCTAAGACCCTCTCTCATTTTAGAACCAACACGAGAGCCCTCTAACAACAAACTCACAGCGTCTACCCCCTTTTGAATGCAAAGTACTATCTCTTCTTTCGTGCTCTCAAAAACAGAAACAGACTCCTCATCAGAGAAGTCTAAGCAAGCCTCAACTAAAACTCGTGCTGCTATAACTTTATCTATGGTTTTGTTAATAAGTCTTGAAAATTCTCCAGAGAGAGAGGATTGCGCTGCAACCAAAGCAGAGGTGGTTTGGGCGGCTATAAGGTCGGCTACAGATTCAGCTTGAGTTAGATCTATTTTTTCATTCAGAAATGCTCTTTTAGTAAACTCCCCCGGCTCGGCCACCCGAGCACCAAAAAAAATAGAAGCACCTACAACAGAGTCTACGATCACAGGGTTACCATGGCAGTGTATTTCAACAACATCCTCACCTGTGTACGATCTTGGGGCACCAAAAAAAACAACCAAACCCGAATCAATTAAAACACCAGCCCCATCTAAGATCGAACAGGGCTTAAAACTCCAAGACCCAGGCAGCTCCCCGCAAAGACTTAATCCAACCTCTTTAGCGCCCTTTCCAGAAATTCTAACAATGGAAACGCCCCCCCTTCCGGCTGGAGTTGCGGGGGCAACAATAGTTTCTTCCACAAACCAACCCTACATAAAATTTAAACAGATTTTAAGGAAATACCAGCCTTTCTAAACGAAAGGGCTTGTTGTATGACAGTAATAAGCGACTGAATTGTAAAATAAAGGACAAAGCCAGCAGGGAAAATACAAAACATAGCCGCTATCATTATTGGCATAAACTTCATCGCACTTTGCATTTGTTGTTGTGTGGGGTCGCTGCTCGGGGTAACGGGCATCATTTTTTGTGAGTAATACATAAGCCCAGCATTAAGCAAGGGGAGAACAAAAAACGGGTCATAAGAAGACAGGTCAGTAATCCAAAGTAAAAACGGGGCGTGCCTAAGCTCTACCATATCTAACAAAACCCAATAAAAAGCAAGAAAGAAAGGCATTTGTAACAACATAGGAAGGCAGCCTCCAAGCGGGCTCACTCCCTCCTTTTTATAGAAAGCCATCATCTCTTGGCCTAACTTTTGTTTGTCGTTGGCATGTTTTTGTTGAAGCTCAGCCATTTGCGGCCCAACTGCACGCATCTTTGCAGCTGACCTGTATCCTGCTGCACTAAGAGGCCACAACAGCGCTTTCATAACTAAGGTAGCAAACAAAATAGCTAGACCCCAGTTTCCTAGAAACACATAGCCCCATGTCATTAGTTTGTGAATGGGTTCAGAAAGCCACCACAAAAACCCATAGTCCACTACCAAACCTAAATCAGGATGTAATTTGTTAAGGTTGTCTGAAATTTTAGGCCCAACATAAAGTGTGTTTTTATAAGAAGTTGGCGCCCCATCACTTATAGATCTGCTTTGACTGGTTAAGGCTATAGAATAGGCCCCCGAGGAGATTTTTCTAGCCTGGTATTTATGCCTTTTTCCTTGTTCAGGAACCCAAGAGGACACAAAATATCTCTGAACAATTGCAAGCCAGCCCCCAGAGGACTCCCTTTCAAATCCACCCTCTTCAAGATCATTAAAATCAAGTTTTCCAAAAGAGTCATATTCAGTAGAGAAAACGGGTCCTAGGTAAGTATAAGAGTCAAAATCTAGAAACCTTCCGGGCGGCCTGTATCCGTCCCTTAGAATTCGTGCATACGGAATCACAACAGTTGGTTCAGATGCACCCCTAAGACCAACAGAGTCTTCAACTTCTAAGGAATATTCACCAGGCCTCATCCACACCCGTCTAGTAAAAAACATATCTGCATTCTCACCAGAAAGAATGTAAATAGCCCCCCCGTCGTCCATAGACAATTTTTCTATAGACTTAAAATTTGGATCCAAGTAACCAGCTGAAGCAGAATAAAAACCAGAGCTAGCAAAATAAGTACCTACGCACCCATACCCCTTCTGTGTAGCTCCCAACCCTACCGGACAACCATCTTCTTCGTCTATTAATCTAGGCCCGAAAAGAGACACGGATTCATCTTCATCTTTCTCAACCTTGATGTCTTTCATACCGGCCTTAATAAACCTTCCAGTAACAGCGTCAATTTCAATATTTAAAACATCATTGTTAAGAGAAAAAACCCTAGCCAAATTCGTTTCTATTTTATTATCAGACACAGCCAAACCGCTCGAAGAAGACAGGTTCCCCAGTTCAGATAGTGAGTCCTTACTATCAATTAAAACTTCTTCTTTAAAGAGAATTGTTTCAGCAGGCTCCTGAGAAGTAACTAAATTTTCTTGAGAAGTAATTTGATTTATTGGGACTTCTATAGAAGAAGGTGGCCATTGCAAAAGAAGGTAATAAGCAATGACTGCTATAAGACCAATAAGAGAAATTTTAATGTAATCCATCACCCATCACTTCTTGGAACAGGATCAAAACCACTACCACCCAAAGGGTGGCATTTTGACAGTCGTTTTATTGTCAGCCATATGCCCATCACCAAGCCATGGCTTTCAAGAGCCTCCTTGGCATACTCAGAACATGTTGGGTGAAATCTACAGCAAGGCCCCACGAGCGGGCTTATTAATCTCTGATAAATTGAAATAAGCCAGATAAAAAATCTACCCACTCTTTAGGCCCTCTACGTCTCTCCATAAAACCTCGAGGCTGCCCCTATCCCTAACTTGTTCTCCTGGTTTAACTAACACCACGATATCAAAAGAAGGGAGTTTAGAAGCTTGTTTCATAAAACTGTTCTTTAACCTTCTTTTAATTATGTTTCTGTGTGTAGCAAGCCTATAGTCTCTTTTCCTTACAGACACCCCTAGTCTGGCTATATTTTCATTATTCTGCCGGGCAAAAATTAGAAAGTTACCTTTATTAAACTTGTAATCAGGACTGGAAAGTATATGTCTGAACCCTGAACTAGAGGGTACAGTGTGTTTATTACTTAAGGCCATGCCTATAATTTACACTGTAAGAGACTTTCTTCCCTTCTTTCTTCTGTTATTAAGTATTTTTTTCCCACTTAAAGTAGAGTTTCGTGACCTAAACCCATGTGTTCGAGCTCTTTTTATCTTGCTTGGCTGATAAGTTCTTTTCATTTTCAGTGATAATTAAGTAAATGCAGGCGCATAATAGGTTTTTTAGACTAAATACTCAAGAAAAATCAATTAAACACAATACTAACAAGTTATCCACAATAATTAACTGTTGTTATGCTGTGGATAACTTAGAAAAAACCTCTATAATAAAAAATATGGCAGAAATTCTCTTTTGGAACGAATGTAAGAAAACTCTCGAAAGAGATTTGGCCCTAGAGGAGTATTCTACATGGATTGCACCGCTAAAGCTAAAAGAGAATATTGGAATATCACCAAAATCTTATTCGGTTCTAGCACCCAACAATTTCATTTTAGAATGGGTAGAACAAAATTATAGCAACTCTATTAAAGACAGACTGGTGGCTATAACTAACCAAAAAGAATTAAATGTAAATTTTGAAGTAATTCAAGGAGCTCTTGAGGGGATAGAGGTTAAAAAACCTTACGACAACAATGTAAAAACTGTAAATGAGGAAATAAGCTCTAAACCAGGTAATAACAGGGAAATTCACTTTTCTCATAAAAAAGATCACCACACAAATCTTATACCTGGCTTTACTTTTGATACTTTCGTTGAAGGTAAGTCAAACCACATAGCCTTGGCAGCTTCAAGGCAAGTGGCATCTGGCTTAAAAAACTCATATAACCCACTTTTCATTTATGGAGGTGTAGGCCTTGGCAAGACACACTTAATGCATGCAGTAGGAAACTTAATGAAAACCCATGACCAATCTAAAAAAATAACATACATACACTCGGAGAAATTCGTGAGTGATATGGTAAGATCGCTTCAATTGGGCGCAATTAGTGAATTTAAACAATATTATAGATCTTTAGACGCTTTATTAATTGATGACATTCAATTCTTTGCACGTAAAGAGCAATCGCAAGAAGAACTTTTTCATACCTTTAACTCTTTGCTTGAAAGGGGAAGTCAAATGATACTAACCTGTGACAGGTATCCAAAAGAGATAAATGGCTTAGAGGACAGATTAAAATCTAGATTTGGTTGGGGGTTGCCTGTAGTGATAGAACCCCCTGGGCTTGAAACTAGAGTTGCCATAACACTAAGCAAGGCAGAAGAGATGGGTTATAAGCTGGATGAAGAAAGCGCATTCTTCATTGCCCAAAAAGTAAGGTCAAATGTAAGAGAACTAGAGGGGGCCTTAAAAAGAGTTATAGCTAACTCTAACTTTACTGGAAAAGAGATAGATATACCTTTAATAAAAGATTCACTTAAAGATTTATTAGCTATACAGGCTAGACAAGTTAGTGTAGATAATATCCAAAAAACAGTGGCCGAATATTATAATATTAAATTAAGTGATCTCCTTTCTAAAAGAAGAAGTAGGTCTATTGCAAGGCCTAGACAGATGTCAATGTTTTTAGCAAAAGAACTAACTAACTATAGTTTGCCTGAAATAGGGGAGTCTTTCGGAGGAAGAGACCACACTACAGTTTTGCATGCTTGCAAAAAAATTAAAGAACTTAGAGATTTTAATAATGAAATAGAAGAGGACTATAGGAATCTTTTTAGGGCCTTAACAATTTAAAAATGAAATTTATTACAAAAAAGAGTGAAATAGTAGATTCCCTTCAGATGGGAGCATCCATAGCAGAAAGAAGACAAACAATTCCAATATTAGCCAATCTTAAAATAGTTGCTATGGATGGAAAAATAGAAATAACAGCTACTGACCTAGAAATACAATTAAAAACAGTTTCTGAAGTGAAGGAGGTAATCGAAGAGGGTGAAACTACTGTTTCTGCAAGGAAGATGTCGGAGCTGTGTAGATCCTTACCGGATAAAGAAGCACTTGAATTCAATTTAAATAACGGCAAATTAACAGTAAGTTCTAAAAATTTTCATGCTGATTTTGCAACTATATCTGCCCTTGATTTCCCTGAGCTAGACACAAAAGAAGAAACTGACTCATTGTCTATTGAATCAAAAACTTTAAAAAGGCTTCTCAATAAAACAGCATTTTGTATGGCTTCTCAAGATGTACGATATTATTTAAATGGACTTTTAGTGGAATACAAAGAAGGAAATATTAATGCAGTAGCCACTGATGGACACAGGTTGGCTTTGGCTACAACCCAATTAAAAGAAACGATAGAAGAGGAGGGGAAAAGACAAATAATTCCAAGAAAAGCAGTCTTAGAACTAGCTAAAATATTAAGAGAAGATAACGGTAATATAAATCTAAGTTTTGGTAACTCAAGCCTAAGAATTAAAGATATAAACTTAGACTTTTCAACTAAGTTAATAGATGGAAAATTTCCAGACTATGAAAAGGTATTACCTGCAGGAGAGCCCGATGCCTTAGGGGTTTCTAAGGATAGCCTCCAGTCTGCGCTTACTAGGGCATCTGTTCTTTCTAATGAGAAATACAGAGGGGTAAGATTCGAATTAAGTAATAACAACCTTAAATTAACAGCAAATAATCCAGAGAAAGAATTAGCTGAAGAGCTTTTAGAGGTAAATTATGGAGGAAGTCCAATGGAAATTGGCTTTAATATAGGTTATTTACTAGATGTTTTAGCAACAATAGAATCAGAAACAGTAGAATTAAACTTCTACGGAGAAGAAAGCAGTTGTTTAATCAGGGAACCTGGAAACAAATTAGAGGCTTATGTCATCATGCCAATGAGACTATGAAATGTCCATTGACAAAGTATTCCTAAAAAACTTTAGACCTTTTTCAGACTTAAGGGTTGATCTCTCTAATAAAAACTTACTTTTAACAGGAGCGAACGGTACTGGAAAAACCTCAGTTCTTGAAGCAATCAACGTCCTGATAACAGGAAAATCCTTTAAAACAAGGGACCTTAAGGACTGTATTAAGGAAAAAAGCAAAGGGTTTTTGGTAGATCTTGAGATAACTAGAGATAAAAGTAATTTTAAAATTAGAGCTGAAAAAGAATTAAATAAAAGAATATCTAGAAAGTCCAAAGCAGATGACTACTCAGTAGCAAAAAAAGACCTTCCGGTTATTCAATTTATTCAAGCAAAAGACCTGAGAATGATTGAAGGAGAAACGGAATTACGAAGAGATTTTTTTAACAAGGCAATGTTTCACGTGGAACCTAAGGCTGACGATGAATATAGATCATATAAGAAAACATTGAGCCAAAGAAACATGGCTTTAAAGAAAAAAGCTTCAGAAAAAGAGCTTAAAATTTGGAACAAAGCTTTAATAGAAATAGGAAATATGCTCGAAGAAACACAAAAGAGATTTTTTGTAAATTTTTTTGAGGATACCTTAGGAAACAGAAGGGTGGAAAAAAAAGGAAATCCTGAATTTTTAAACACTATTAAGATCTATTTAAATAAAGGGTGGCCAGCAGACTTATCATTTGGAGATGCAATTGCAAAATCCAGCCAGAAAGATAGGGAGCTAGGATACACAAGCCTTGGTCCGCATAGGCTTGACTTATTGTTTTACACAGAAAGCAAACTAGCAAAGTCAGTTCTTTCAAGAGGGCAGCAGAAACTACTGATTTTATTAATGTTTTTTTACTTTAACGATGTTTTAAAATCTCAGATTGAAGCAGAAATAATTTATCTTATTGACGATATAACCTCAGAGCTAGATCAAGAGAATTTAGAAATAGTACTTCAAGAAGCTCTAGCCCTTAACTCTCAACTATTAATTACAGCCATAGAAGGAAAAAACACTGACAATTTTGTCCCCTTTTTAGACAAATTTAGACAGCTAAATCTCTCAAAATAAGTTAAAATACCTAGATGCCAGCAAAGAAGACTGACGCATCAACAAAAATAAATAAAACTCCAATAAAAACAAAAAAAACTGCTTTAAAAAAGGCGGCTAAAGGCCGCGTAAAAACAACAAAAAAACCTGCTAAATCAAATGGTTATGATTCTTCTAACATAACTGTTTTAAAAGGACTGGAGGCGGTCAAGAAAAGACCCGGGATGTACATTGGAGATACTGATGATGGCACAGGCCTGCACCACATGGTTTATGAGGTGGTAGACAATTCAATTGATGAAGCTTTAGCTGGACATTGTGATTTTATAGAAGTACAAATACTAGCAGATGATTGTGTCTTAGTTAGAGACAATGGACGTGGAATTCCTGTAGATATTCATAAACAAGAGGGAGTTTCAGCTGCTGAAGTTATTATGACGAAACTCCATGCCGGGGGAAAGTTTGATGATAATTCTTACAAGGTATCTGGAGGTCTTCACGGAGTAGGTGTTTCTGTAGTTAATGCACTTTCTAAAAAACTACATCTAACTATTAAAAGGGATGGCAAGGTGTATGAGCAGCATTACTCTGATGGAATACCTAAAGCAAAATTAAAAGCCACAGGCAAGAGTGATGCTACAGGTACAGAAATTAAAATAACACCATCAACTGACACGTTCACCAACGTGGTCTTTAACTTCGACATTTTAGCTGGAAAATTAAGAGACCTCTCCTTCCTTAATGCCGGAGTAAAAATTATTCTTGAGGACCAAAGGGTAGATAAGAAAAAGACCTTTAAACACAAAGGAGGTCTCTCAGAATTTGTAGAGTTCCTCACTGGAAAAAGAAATACCATTAATTCTATATTTCATTTCTCAAAAGAAAATAAAGAGGGGATTTCTGTGGAAGTAGCTATGCAGTGGAATGATGGTTATCAGGAAAACGTTAACTGCTATACCAATAATATAATCCAAAGAGATGGAGGCACTCATTTGGTTGGCTTTAGGACAGCCTTGACGAGGACATTAAACAAGTACATGGACAAAGAAGGGCTGTTAACTAAAGAAAAGGTAACAGCCTCTGGAGATGATGCCAGGGAGGGCTTAGTTGCTGTTATTTCAATAAAAGTACCTGATCCTAAGTTTTCTTCTCAAACAAAAGACAAACTAGTTTCCTCAGAAATTAAGCCAATAGTAGAGCAGGAAGTTTATAAGCACCTTTCCAATTACTTGTTAGAAAATCCATCAGAAGCTCGAATGATAGCCACAAAAATAATAGATGCTGCAAGAGCAAGAGAAGCAGCTAGACAGGCCAGAGAGCTAACAAGGAGAAAGGGGGTATTTGACGGAGGAGGCCTACCAGGAAAACTTTCAGACTGCACGGAAAAAGACCCAGGCAAGTCAGAGGTTTATTTGGTGGAAGGCGAGTCAGCAGGAGGTTCGGCTAAACAAGGTAGAGATAGAAAGTTCCAAGCCATACTTCCCTTAAGGGGCAAAATTATTAATGTTGAGAAGGCAAGAATAGACAAGGTTCTTTCCTCCAGTGAAATAATAACAATAATTACAGCATTGGGATGTGGAATAAAGGGAGAGGACTGGCAGCTTGAAAAATTAAGGTACCACAGAATTATAATTATGACTGATGCTGACGTGGATGGCTCTCACATAAGAACTCTTCTTCTAACCTTCTTTTACCGTCAAATGCCAGAGCTTCTAGAGAAGGGTTATATTTATACAGCCCAGCCCCCACTTTATAAATTAAAAAAAGGGAAGCAAGAAGTATATATAAGGGACGACAAGGCCCTAAGAGAACAGCTTCTGGCAGAAGTTTTAGATGAGACCAGGCTTGTGCTGAACAAGAAGGGCGAGTCAATAGGAGGAGAAGCCCTGAGTAAACTTATTTCTCAGCACCAAAAAGCCCAGGAGTCCATGTATTCGTTTACTCACCAATATCCAGAAGAAATACTTCAGGCAAGCATGTATCTTGAAAGGTTAGAGGGCTTGAAAAAAGATATAAATGTAAAAGATTGGAGTAAGAAGCTTCAAGTAAAGCTTAATAGCTCAGCCTTAAATGGATCCAAGTGGAAAGTAGAAGCAATTAAAAATAAAGAACAAAAAATATCTGAACCGGAGATAACTTTAAGCCGTCACGGTTCTGAAACAGCCTGGAAGCTAAGCCCAAGTTTTTTTAGATCAAAAGCATACAAGGACATTTGTTCGTTTGGAGAACACTTAATTACCTTGTTAAATAAGGATTCTTATTTTGAATTAAATGGGTCTAAATTTAGGATAGATAATTTCTCAAGCTCAGTAAATGAGTTAATCGAAGCAGCTAAAAAATCTTTTACAATGTCAAGATACAAAGGGCTAGGAGAGATGAACGCAGACCAACTTTGGGACACAACAATGGATCCCGAAGCAAGACTTCTAGGCCAGGTAACCATTGATGACGCACAAAAGGCAGACGAGCTCTTTAATGCCTTGATGGGTGATGATGTAGAGCCAAGGAAAATATTCATAGATGAAAACGCAAAGTTTGTTGTAAACCTAGACGTCTAGTTATCTTCTAGGCTAATTTCATTAAGTCTTTCTCTAGCCCAATTTTCTGTTTGTTTTGCTGCTTCAGCGCTTGAACTTATGTTCTCAATAGGGGCCCCTATAACAAGCTTAATTTTTCCAGGGTATTTCAAGAACCTGTGGGCAGGCCAGCAATCACCAGAATTGTGAACAAGAGGGAGGACAGGAACTTTCATTTTTTTTGCAAGCTCAAATCCGCTCCTAGCATAACTCCCTATTTCTCCGGGGTTTTTTCTTGTCCCTTCAGCAAAGTTTAAAATTGAAAAACCGTTTTTTATTCTATTTTCTCCTTCTCTTAATGCTTTTCTAAGGGCAACAATGGGGTTACCCCTGTTTATAGCTATAGGTTTAAGTAAAGCGAGAGCCCAGCCCCAAAGAGGAATAAATAATAACTCCCTTTTTAGAAGGGTAGTTATAGGAAAGAAAAAGTATTGACAAAAAAAGGTTTCCCATTGACCTTGGTGGTTGGGGATAACTACAAAGGGGGCTTTTGGAATATTCTCTTCGCCTTCAACTTCCATTCTAATCTTACAGGTCTTGCACAAGATCCAATTAGAAAATCTTGGCCAAGCAGATAGAAGTTTAATTCTATTAGTTATGTTTAAGAAAGGACAAACAAGGCAACCTATTAAGCCTGCTAGAAAACCAGAGACAACATAAAAAAAATAAAAACTAAGCGACCTGATATAAATCATCAAAGTAAAAAATTTAAGATTCTAAAACATAACTTACGGCATCCATAAGGTCCTTAAAGCATCTTTCTTTTGGAGGGCAGTGCTTAGATGTTAAAGTTTTTTCCCCATAGCCAGTTTCTACAAGAAGAGGTATGCATCCATGCCTGGTAGCACACAATAAATCAGACTCCTTGTCTCCTATAAAAAAACTGTTTTTCAAAGAACTACCAATTCGTTCTTCGATCTCAACCAGAAGCCCGGTTTCTGGTTTGCGACAAGAACAATTATCTTTAGGTTCATGAGGACAAAAAACAATACAGTCAATTATGCCCCCTGCCTCTTGTACTAAAGAAGACATGTGTTCGTGAACGTCTTCAAGCTGTTTTTCATTAATAATTTTTTTACTTATGCAGGCTTGGTTAGTTGCCACTACTACAGAAAACCCAGCAGCAGTGAGTTTTTTTATAGCTTCAAGACTTCCATTGATAGGTTCAAATTCTTCTTTTCTTGTTACGTAACCCCAAAGGTCTACATTAATAACCCCATCCCGGTCCAGAA
>Ga0208750_1000128_pt1 | contig 20852 bp, 28 predicted proteins | sample Knorr_S15_td_O2m_FD_185602 | JGI IMG/M metagenome (GOLD analysis project Ga0208750, IMG submission 185602) | Marine microbial communities from Southern Atlantic Ocean transect - Knorr_S15_td_O2min_ad_340m_LV (SPAdes) (version 2) | ecosystem: Environmental > Aquatic > Marine > Oceanic | place...
GTTGTGATGGATGATCATTTCTTAGCGGACGACTTTCTAGAGGAACCATGGTGGTGGCATGCTGCGCCTCGGCCTGCACAATCCTCTTGCGTTGGTACGACCGACAGGGTGCACCTATTCATAACTGTTTTTACCACCACGCTTAAGAGAAGACGTTCACATTACAAAGTAACGTTTCTCTAGAGGCTTCAGATAAAGAACAAGAGGTCTGAAAAATGATGTCAGTCGCACTAGAAAATGAACTTAACCAGTTATGTGATGAACAGCCGTTCCACACGGGCTGGTTTGTTAAAAACATGCGAACAGGTACTGCGCTGGAACGTCATGGTAGTGTTGTGGTGCCATCGGCCAGTACCCGCAAGATTGCCATCATGATGGCAGCGCTAAAGGCGGTGAATGAGGGCGAGTTGTCGCTGTCCCAGCCAGTGACCATGGCATCTCGTTTCAAGAACAACGATTCCGGTTGTTTTCAGCATTTAGAGAGTGATTTTGTGATCCAGCTTCAGGACGCTCTGGTCATGATGATTATCGTGAGCGACAACACATGCACTGGGGCAGTAGCGGACCTGGTAGGTCTCGAAGCGATCAATGCGTTGTGCCAGTCTATCGGTATGGCAGATACGGTTCACCGGTATGGTATTCCACCTGCCGGTATGGCGGGCTATCTACCGGCCGAGAAGACTAATTCGACCACACCTGCTGACGTTGCCCGACTTCTCGAACTCATTTTAAAAGGTGTGCACGACAACGATCTGGCCAGCCACCTGGGATGTACGTCGGAGTTATGCCAGTTGGCTATCGACATTCTGAGCTGGCAGCGTTTGCGAAACAGGATACCAGCTCGTTTACCTCTAGGGACTAAGGTTGCACACAAAACGGGGACTACAGCTAAGAACTATAACGATGCGGGTATTGTCTATGCCGATGGTGTGCCGTTGTTCCTGATCAGCGCCTATACCGACAGTGTGCCCGTTGAGCTACCCTCAGGTGACCCCGGCCATACCGTGGCCTATGATTTGACCGCCCGGTTGTCGCGTCTGTGTTGGGATGAATTTCTGCAATAAGCGTAAACTGAAGTGGTGAGGAATATGCAAGACGATGTGGACCGACCCAACAGGCGTAGCGAAGATGCTTGTCAAATACAGTGATCGCATCATTTCGCCTTAGCGAAGCAAGGTCAACCGAATTGACAATTGCGACAACCGATTAACAATAGCTATATGGTCATCCGGAGTATTCAATCGATTGTTTTCCTTAGCTTATGCGTAGGATGTGTGTTGTTGAGTGTCCTCAAACCGATAGCCGTTGCCGAGACGACTACGCAGACCTTCGCCAACGCGGATCGCTATGTGGGAGAGATGCAGAACGGCCAGTTTCACGGACAGGGTGCGTATTTCTTTTCAAACGGCAATGAATACGAAGGGGCCTTCCACGAGGGAAAATACCATGGCCAGGGGGTGTTTAAGTTTGCCAGTGGAGAGCGCTACGAGGGACAGTTCAGAGATGGCAAGTTCCACGGGCACGGGGTCTATACGTGGGCTGGCGGACTTCGCTTTGAGGGTACTTGGCAGAACAACCAAAAATGGACCGGCACGATCTACAGCCAGTGGGGGACCGTGGCGGGTACTTATACGGAAGGAAAATGGGTGAGTGCACTTTAGACTCTTGTAATCAGAAAGGTTTTCCGTCATCAAGTTACGTTTTGTAATCAGGGTGCATTGGGGCAATCGAAATGAACGAACCAGGTATACTTGTTCCTGAAACTATCGAGAAGTTTTAAGATATATGTCGGTAGGCTGATCGTTGGCTTTCGTAAAATGAAGTAATTTGTTTTTGTGAGGGGAAGTGATGAACTTTGACGGCGATCTGAGGAAAATCGGAGACATAGACGTCGCTCGGTTTGCACAGCACGCGGCGAAAATTACCGACGCGGATTGGACCGCTGATGCCTTTCGCCAGAAAACGTATGAGGTGCACAAGCAGACCCAAACCATTCGGCTGATCATGGATGAAGACGGCCGTCATCGTGATCCTACCTACCATCCCTCGTATGAGACCTATAACGCTTTGTTGGAGCCAATTGAGATCTTCATCCGGCGACAGTTCGAGCAGACCCTAAAAGCCAAGCGCCTGCGAAAGAAGCATGGTCGGGGTTATTTCATCCGCATGATCCTGGTTAAGCTTCTAGCCAATGGCAGCATACCCCACCATGTTGACCAGGGAGAGACGCTATCAAAATCACACCGCATGCATCTGCCGATTATTACCAATGAACAGAACCTGTTTTCGGTCGGTGATACCGAGGTGCATATGAAACCCGGTGAACTCTGGGAGATCAATAATCGGCGGGAACATGGCGTTGTCAATGGTGGCAGCGAGGATCGTATCCACCTGATTGTTGACTATGTGCTGGCGGGCGAGAAGATCATCGATGCAGACGGTGCCACACTGGTGTGTTGAGCACGGGGGTGTGCAATCGCAAACAATGTGTGGTGTGCTGGCTAGGACTATAGGCTCGAACTAGATTTACGCTCGATCACGAGGATCAACTCTTTGAAATCTGTTGTTTTAGCAATTCTTGTGAGGTGATGTCCTAATCAGGGGAGCTCAGGATTTGGTTGAGTTCATCAAGATCGATGTGCCCACCCGAGACCACGCAGGCGATCTTGCCGATGCCGGCACGGCCAGCCAGGGCGGTGGCAACCGCTGCGGCACCCGCACCCTCGGCGACGATGTGATTGCGCTCAATCAGTAGTCTGATGGTGGTGGCCAACTCGTTAACCGACATCAGCAGTGAGTCGTCGACGACGCTACTCAGGATGGGCCACATTTCTTCCGCAACAGAAGGTGCGCCGCTGAAGCCCGAGGCATACCGTGGTGCGGGTTCGGCGGTGATCGTCACGGGTTCGCCGGCCGCGAGTGAGGGTGCCAGGGGTGCCCCGGTGTTCAGTTCACACGCATAGCGCCGGGCGGACGGTTTAATGAGTTGGATCGCCGAGGCGACGCCGGCGGTGAGTCCGCCTCCCCCAAACGGAGTAATGACAGCGTTGACGTCCGGAAGATCTTCCAGAATTTCAAGGCCGATGGTGCCCTGACCGGCCATGACATAACGATTACTGGCAGGGTGAATGAATAGCCCTACCATGCCTGGGTAGTCGTGACTGTATAAGATCAGGTCAAACCACGCATCCCGGGGGATTTTCTGGATGGATGCACCCAGTTCTTCCATGGCGGTTAGTTTGGATCTGGCCGCATCTTCGGGCACGACCACAGTTGCTTTGATGCCCATCTCACGCGCACCCCAGGCGACACCTTGGGCCATGTTGCCCATGCTTGCAGTCCACACACCTGCTTCAAGCCTTTCAGGGTCAGCGCTGCGCATCGCGTTGATTGCACCACGTAGTTTGAATGAACCGATTGGTTGCAGGTTCTCAAGCTTTAGATAGATCTCGGTATCCGCAAGGTCGACATTCAACTGAACCAGTGGTGTGCGTACCACGGCATCGCGAATATTGTCCTGGGCATGCTGTAATTCTTCCAGCGTCAGAGGTGCATGAGGTTTCATCGAGCAGTAAAGCTATCTTCTGGCTTAGAACGAGAAATAGATTGTCAGTGCAAGGCAGCCTGCCAGGAGAATACAGCCGACCCAGGTCCATGCTGCTTGGTACTTATCGGAAAACAGAAATGACGCTTTAAACCAATCAATGGTTTTCATCCGTTGTACACCTCGAACTGTTCAGCGTCATAAACCAGTGGCTGAACAATACCGCCGGCATCGTCCAGTACCGCCCGTACCGCGGGGACGTCGAGCAGATTGTTCCAGACAGTTGAGAGAATCGGGAACTCAGAAGGGAGATCGATTTCAGCCAGCAGGGCGTTTCGTATCTGAGGCACCAGGAAACAGTCAGCCAGTGTGACCGAATCGCCTACCGCAAATTTGCCGGCACACTGCGTCAGGAGATTCTCGATCGCACCGAACTCGCGGCGGATGAAATGCAGTCGCAATGGATGGCGGGTGGGATTGTCTTTAACCATACCCCATTCACCCATGGCTTGAATAATAAACGGGATGTTCTGATAGGGCTGTGTGTCGGCAGCGATGATCCACATGATGCGCTGGACCTCGGCGCGAAGCCAGGGATCAGTCGGTAGTAGCGTGATGTCATCGTCGGGTGCGAGAGTTGACTCGATCAGGTCGATTATCGGCCCAGACTGTGTCATCTTGCGTCCGTCGGGTAGCAGCAGAATGGGCACTCGACCTTCAGGGTTTAAGGCGGTCAGGTCGTTGGTGCCCAGACGTAGTGTTTCCGGATGGTTATCCGGCAGTGTAAAAACGAGTATTCCGCGGTGATCTGTTTTGAGTCCGGTGCTTACCAGATCAACCGTACCGGGTGCTATGCCGCGGCACCGTAAGTACAGCGTCACCCGCATCGAGGCACTGCTGGCCGGGTGATAGATTAATTGCAATGCCAGTCTCAGATATCAGTATCGGTTCTAGCGCTCGATGGGTTAGATCACGTCTGCTCGTAGATCGGGACGATAAGCGCCCGTCCGATGGTTGTCCCGAACATGTTGAATCCGCAGATAGCAGCCGAGACTTCTTCATTGATTGGTAGGTTTTCAACGTTTAACGCATGGATCGCAAACATGTAGCGGTGCGGACCATGGCCGGGTGGTGGTGCTGCGCCGAGATAACCCACCAGCCCTGCGTCGTTCTTCAATTGTTTTGCACCATCAGGCAGTCCACTGCTGTCCTGGGCGCCGGAGCCGTTTGCCAGTTCCGTGACGGTTGTTGGAATGTCGTACACCACCCAATGCCAGAAACCACTGCCTGTCGGTGCATCGGGATCGAAGCAGGTCACGGCATAACTTTGTGTACCATCCGGCGAACCCGACCAGGAAAGATGAGGCGAGACATCTTCACCCCCGGCGCCCAAGATTCCGGACACATGGGGCATAGCCAGCATCTCTCCTTCTGCGACATCGTGACTTGATGCCTGAAATGAGGGGACGGACGGCATAAAATCATAGGGACTGGGGGCTCGATTCATAGTGTTCTCTCTTAGCGTGCCGTGTAATCGGGTGGTCGTATTAATTTACCATGCAACGCACAGCGCCAGGATCTGGGCTGAAGTTGTTCAAACCAGCCCAGTTTCCCGCACGGTAGTCAGGTATGCTGCCGAGCCTATTCTGGCATTGTTTCTCCAGAGCCGCCAAAATCCTCCGGGAAGTCCTTGAATTTTGGCAGCCCATCCTTGATCGGCATGATGGTGCTTTCGTAGTTAACGTGGATTGCCGGCTGGAAGTCGAAGTCCTCAATCACAGAGGCGTACACGTCGACCAATCCAAAAGGGATGTGGTCCGTGAATACATGGCCACCGCATTTTGTACACCAGGACCGGTTATGCCCTTCTGAACGGGCATAGCTTTGAATGTTGTCCTGACCCTGGGTCACGGTCATCTTGTCACGAGGCCACAACGCGGCACCGTTTACCGGGCTGGCCGACCAGGCACGACAGTCCTTACAGTGACAGACCAGCATCGCTTGGGGATCACCTTCTACTTCTACTGAAACCGCACCGCACATACAACTGCCCTTATGCGTTGTCATCTATAGCTCCTTTTTCTGGGTAAATCGACATTGTGTAAAATTATTGCCGCAAGTTTCGTTTAGGTTTTATATATTACATGTATTGTCTGGCAGTGTTTAGAGGGTGATGTAACATCGGCCACAACAGTCAATGCCAGCAAGTTTTTTGACGTACAACTTTTAGACAATCAACCGCGCTTCGGTGGCGATTTCGAACCAGTGACAAAGCCAGATCCTCAGAATTACGTTCACGGCTATTCCGAACGAGAGACCGAACGGCTTTATGACCAGGCTGGGTCAGTGCGGCATCTGATTCATCACGAACTCCGCTATCCACCAGGTTCGAAGGTGCTTGAAGCGGGCTGCGGGGTAGGCGCACAAGCCGTGACGCTTGCACAAAACAGCCCCGAGGCTCACTTTTATGCAGTTGATTGGGCGGGAAAATCACTCGAGTTAGCGCGTGATGCGGTTACCCGTCAGGAAATTACCAATGTGGAATTTTGTGAAGCTGATCTGTTCGATCTGCCGTTTGAACCGTCCTACTTCGATCATCTTTTTGTCTGTCACTTGCTGGAACATCAGGTCGAACCAGTATCGGCGCTGACAGCAATTCGCAAACACCTCAAGCCCGGCGGAACGGTGACCGTGTTTGAAGGGGATCATGGCTCTTGTTATTTTTATCCACCAAGTGAGGATGCCCTGATGGCCTGGAACTGTCTCATTGAGGTACAGCGCCGGCTGGGTGCCAACTCACTGATTGGTCGTGAGCTATTCCCGTTGATGACACATGCCGGGTTCACCCGAGTGCGGGTTGAGCCCAAGATGGTGTATATCGATCAATCCCGCCCTGAGCTTATGGAAAGTTTTGTTCACAAGACGATTATTCCTATGGTCGAAGGCGTCAAGGATCAGGCTCTGGAGATGGAACTGATCGATGCATCATCGTGGGATAATGGGATCAGTGATCTGCATAGGATCCGGCATTTAGAAACCGGAATATTCTGCTATACCTTTTTCAAAGGCAACGCAATCAAGTAATGGGAAGCTGCAAGACGATACAGGTCATTTACCCTGTCTGACCGCACAGACAACTCAGGAGATAGTCATGGTTGAAACCGATCAAGCCGTTGAAGAATTCCTGCGGCAGACGCTCGTTGGCGTTATCAGTACCATTGACAAAAACGCCCGTCCACGAACGGCGCCCATATGGTTTCACTGGGAAAATGGATCGGCGTATATGTTTACGGACCGCAGCTCTTTAAAGTGGAAAAATATCCAGCGCAACCCGTACGCGTCACTGTGTGTGGACTGGCGGGAACCGCCTTACAGGTCGGTCATTCTTGACGGGCTGGTTGAGGAAGTCGATAGGTCGCTGTATGAACTGGTACTGATGATGGCACTGCGCTACTACGGCGATGAAGTGGGTACCGAATTCGCCCAGGAATACAAAGACCAGTCGGCCAATGTTGCCGCCTTCCGGCTGGTACCAGAGCGTATTGCGAACTATCTTGAGACGTAGTGACGATCGTAAAGCCAGTCTGGAAAAAGTACGCAACCGCAAGGTCACCAAAGCGTTTGCGTTGGCGGATTACGGTTCCGCGGCTGATGTCCAAGTGACCTACACCGAGTTTCCGTTACGTAACTAGAGCGATACAATCTAGCAAGTGGACATTAATCTATAGGATCTTCCATCATGTTTGAGCGACTTATTGAATCGACGGTATTCTATTCCCGCTGGCTGCTTGCACCGATGTTCGTAGGATTAGCGCTCGGACTCGTGTTGTTGCTGGTCAGTTTTATCAGTGAGTTCGTGCACTTTTTTTCTACCGACGGGATATTTCATTCCAAGGACACCGCCCTTTTTATCCTGGAACTGATTGATCTGACACTGATTGGAAGCCTCGTTGCGATGGTGGCGATTGCTGGTTATGAGAACTTTGTCTCTAAGATCGATTTTCGGGATGATTTAGAGCGCCCGGAGTGGATGGGTAAAGTCGACTTTGCCGGCTTGAAACTAAAGGTCATTTCCGCGTTGGTGGCCATATCCAGTATCGAACTACTCAAGGTGTTCCTGAATTCAGGCAGTTACGAAGAAGGTGAAATTTTGTGGCGCGTCATCATCCATTCAGTGTTCGTCGCCAGCGGGTTTATTTTCGCGTTGACTGAAAAATTTATGCCGCATAAATAGCCAGGGCCTAAGGCACATTGCCACCATCGATCATCACGCTTTGCGCATGAATTCCGATCCCCCAGTGCTGAACCTGATTGCGGAGATTACTTCCGCACTGTCGGCACGCCAGGGTCCTCTTATTGTGGAGCAGACGCTTAGTTGCTTGGCAGAAATCGATCTGACAGCTGAATCCATGCTGCAGCCCGATCCATCTATGCCGGATGAATTTGCTAACGATCTAGATGTCGCAATTAAGCATATGCCGACGCAATTGAGTGCACTGGCCAGCGCCATTGATGCGTCAAAGCATATTGTTCAATGGAACCGGGACCTCGGTCAGTTTTATGTCAAAGATGCCGACGTTGGAGGCAGTTATAGGAACGGAAACATGAATTGTATTTTGATCGGATCGCAAAACGGGTTCTTTCACAGCGATAAACTGTTTATGGGCCTGTTTTTTTTGCAGCCCTACACGTTTTACCGCGACCACGATCACGAAGCATCGGAGATGTACTTTAATTTGACGGGCCCGCATGGGTTTCGTTTTGATGTGAACGGATGGTCGGATTATCCGGCCGACTCCATTATCTGGAATACGTCCTGGCTGCCCCACGCGACGCGAGTTTATAACATACCGTTCTTATGCCTTTTTGCTTGGGTCGGCAACCTCGATTGTCTCTGCCGGGTCGTTGACGCAGATGATTGGACGCAACTCGAAGACGAACTGGTTACTGCGTCTGCCAGTTAGTTCAGTTGCACCGTGGGTCTAGCCCTGGCGTCCTGGTCCCATACCACCATATGTTGATACAGAAAATATCTATCGTTCAGGTATGGAATCTGATGCTCAAAAGATGTGCTGTTGATTGCGTTCCAGGTCAAGCAGGGCGCGCTTGTACTGCAAACCGCCAGCATACCCTGTCAGTTTCCCGTTGGCGCCGATCACCCGGTGGCAGGGGATGATAATGGCGATCGGGTTACGTGCGTTGGAGCCGCCGACTGCGCGTACCGCTTTGGGGTTGCCAATTGTGCGGGCGATATCTTGGTAGCTTCTGGTTTCGCCGTATGGTATCTGAACCAGTGCATCCCATACTTGGCGCTGGAAGGGTGTACCCCGTGGTGCCAGATTCAGTGAGAATTTCCGAAGTTTGCCATCGAAATATTCATCCAGTTGTCTGATGCAATCCGAGAATCCCGTCTTGGTGAGATGCCAGTCGGGCAGGGGCCATTCATCCGTCCGCTGTGTGGGTAGCGTCAATGTGTGCAGGTGCTCGCCCTCACCGACGATCAGGATCGATCCCAGTGGCGAATTATGATAACGATAGTCCATTGCAGTAGATTGTATACGCTACTATGGGTGTGGATGTTTCGAGTTCTGGCGAATTGATCGCACAGCGTCTCCGCCATTCATGAAATTCGGGTTCCGCTGTAATATGGGTTATTGACAATGATTTCTGAAACAAGGAAGTTACAGCCTCGGACAGAGCCACTCATCATGAGCAGTCAAGATATCCTCAAACAGCCCGCTCTGTTCCTTACGCAGAATCAAAGAGAGTTGTATTTTGAGCAGGGCTATCTGATGTTTCCGGGATTGATTTCAACAAGTGAACTCGAAGTATTTCGTTTACTTGTAAGTAAGATCGTTGACAGTACGCGCACGATCACGAGTTCCTCAAACAAAATTGATCTTGAGAAAGGTCATACCGCCGAAAACCCAAGGCTTCGCCGGGTTACCTATGTTGACGACATGGATCCTGACTTCTGGCGCATTTGTGCTGATTCAGTAATACCCGATGTAGCCGCGGACTTATTGGGGCCCGATGTCCGTTTTCGCGACATGATGCTGAATTTCAAATGGGCCGATGGCGGTGCCGAAGTGAAATGGCATCAGGATATCTGCTTCTACCCTCACACCCACATGGGTACCATGCAATTCCTGGTATTTTTGGAGGATGTATCTTCAGAACAAGGGCCCCTGCAGGTTATTCCAGCGAGCCATAAAGGGCCGATCTTCGAGCACTATAACGAGTCCAATGAGTGGACGGGCACAATCTGTCAGGCCGATCTCTCTGCTGCGGGTGTCGATAACGCGATCGATCTTACGGGACCAGCGGGTACCGTGTCGGTGCATCACGGCGGTACTATTCATGGCTCTGATCAAAACAACAGTAACTGCGGCCGTCCGGTATTCGTAATTACCTACACCGCAGCAGACGCCATGCCTTACACGGCTCCGCCCTATCCAAGCTCACACTACCGCACGCTGGTTCGAGGCAGTGAGCCTCGCTATGCGCGTCATGAAGAGTTGCGTATTCCCTTGCCACCCGACTGGTCGGGTGGTTATACATCGATTTTTGAGCATCAGGAAGACAACAGCTGAAAAGACATATCATCAGGATTAACAATATGAGAGACAACCCAATAAAAGCGACAGTCGATTTCAATCTTGACGGAACCCAGCATGGGTTCCTCAAGGTGCCTTATTCAGGAGACGATTCTGCGTGGGGCGCCATTATGGTGCCCATAACAGTAATCAAGAATGGGGAGGGTCCGACGGCACTGTTCACCGGGGCGAATCACGGTGATGAATATGAGGGTCCAATCGCACTCTGGTGTCTGGCCGCTGAATTGTCTGCCGAGCGCATCAATGGTCGAGTGATTATTGTGCCGGCGATGAATTATCCAGCCTTTAAGGCAGGTAAGCGTACATCATCGATTGATGGGGGCAACATGAACCGGATGTTCCCCGGTGACCCTAACGGTACCATCACCCAGATTATTGCTGACTTTTTTTCTCGTACCCTGTTGCCATTGGCGGATTATGTTGTCGACATTCATTCAGGTGGGAAAACACTCGAATTTGTGCCCTTTGCATGTGCCCATGTGCTGGACGATAAAGAACAGCAGGCGCGGTGTGTCGCAGCCATGGCGGCATTTAATGCGCCCTATTCAATGATGTTGTTAGAACTTGATGCCGCCCACATGTACGATACGGCCGCTGAAAATCAGGGCAAGGTGTTTGTAAGCACAGAAATAGGGGGCGGTGGTTCAGCCGATGCGACCAGCACCGGAATTGCAAAACGAGGCATTTCGAACGTGCTCATGCACGCCGGAATACTGCCTGGAGAACCCGAACGATACTCTTCAATTAATGTGGATTCGCACGATGAGAATTGTTTTGTTACCTGCGAGCATTCGGGACTATTGGAAATGCGTAATGACCTAGGGGACGAGGTTCAAAAGGGTGATCTGATCGCTGTCATACATGACATGGAGCGCACGGGTACAGCGCCGGTCGAGTATCACGCGAAGGTCGACGGTATTCTGGTTGGACGGCACTACCCGTGTCTGACAAAGCCTGGTGACAATCTCGCTGTTGTCGCCTTGAAGGGTGATTAACAAGGAAGCTCGTAACAAACCAGTAGATCTCCAAGATTAATTATGTCCGAGGACAACCCCGTTTATACGCCGCCATTTAGCAAGGCGGAATACAATCGTCGGCTGGCAGAAACCAAGAAAAGAATGGCAGATGCGGGCTTCGATCTGATTATCTGTCAGGACCCAGCGAATATGAGCTGGCTGACCGGTTTTGATGGCTGGTCGTTCTATACCCCCCAGGTAGTATTGGTTCATCTGGATGAAGAGCCGATCTGGTTCGGTCGGGCCCAGGATGCGAAGGCGGCGCATATCACAACCGATATTCCCCCGAACAACATCATTGGCTATTCGGAGAAGCTGATCCATCATGCAATCGGGCACCCCTATGATGAGCTGGCGGATCTTATAAAACATCGCGGATGGGCATCGGCCCGAATTGGTGTTGAACTCGATGCGCATTACTACACCGCAAGAGCGCATGCCCATCTCGTCGAAGGTGTTCCCGATGCTAAGGTGTCTGATTCAGAGCAGTTGGTGAATTGGGCACGCTTAGTCAAGTCAGACGCGGAACTGGTGTATATGCGTGAAGCCGGTGCCATCTGTACCGCGGCTATGAATCGCGCGATTGAAAAGGTCGCACCGGGTGTCGCACAGTATGAAGTGATCGCCGAGGTATATCGTGCTCAGGTACTGGGCGTTGAAGGGGCCTACGGTGACTACACCGGTTTATGCCCATTGATTCAGGTTGGCGAAGGGACCAGTACCCCACACCTGACTTGGTCAGATCAGCCCATTCCTCGGGAGACTCTGGTGATGTTGGAGATGGCAGGTGCCCGACATCATTACCATGCTCCTTTGACCCGGACACTCTATCTGGGGTCCCCGCCTTCAGAGGTAACCGCTTTGACCCGTACAATTATCGAAGGTGTCGATGCTGCACTTGACATGGCTCGTCCTGGAGTAACCTGTGAAGCGGTCGAGGCCGTGTGGCAGAAAGTACTTAACCAGGCGGGCTACCATAAGGACAGCCGTGTTGGATACTCTGTTGGCTTGAATTACCCCCCGGATTGGGGCGAGCGGACCGCAAGCCTGCGTCCGGGTGACCAAACAGTGCTTCAGAGTGGCATGTGTTTTCACTTTCAGTCGGGAGTCTGGCTAGAGACTTTAGGCGCGGCGGTATCAGAGTCCTTTGTCGTTACCAAGAGAGGTGGCGAACGTCTATGTAACGTACGCCCCGAGCTCATCGTTATCGATTAGCGTTGTTTGAACGACCAAAATATTCCAGATAAGAATTTTTACGCGTAGTCGTTAACTCTGTCTCACAGTGATAATCAAAAAAATTGAGGTATGGGGTATCCAGATGCCGTTTCGTGACGGGCCCTATGCGATGTCACATGTGACTCAGGAAGTGGTGTACGGTCGGATCCTTCAGGTGCATACGGCCGATGGCCAGACGGGATTGGGAGAGGTTGTCTTTCCACCAATGCTATCCGTAGATGAACGAGCGCAACTGATCGCGGACGAGTCACTCTACCTGTCTTCGTTAGCCGGAAAAGATATTGATGGTCTTATGCAACTTGCGGAAGAACTGTGTGGTCGTGGACGGTCATGGTCCGGCATTGCCTTTGGACTGGAGACAGCCGGCTACGATCTTTTGGGAAAGGCTAGGGGCTTGCCGGTTTCGAATGTGCTTGGTGGCAGGCTTAGAGAAGGCGTAGATGACTATTTTTCTATTTCCGAGTCCAGTATAGAGAAAATCCGGAAGCGCCTCGCGATTGCAGGATCAGAGCGTAAGGTTATTCAACTCAAACTCGGAATCGGATCTCCTGAGGAAGATATCCAGCAAGTTAGCGCAGCCCTAAGTGAAATGACTAAGAGACAGATGCTGTTGGCAGATGCCAACGGTGGTTGGTCGGTCGGTACAGCCTGCGAGATTATTTCTTGTTTTAATGATCCGCGTGTTGTTTGGGAAGAAGCGTGCCCGGTATACGGTGAAAATGTCGAGGTAGCACGCCGTACCGGTCAACCGGTGATGGCTGATCAGTGTGTTAAAGAGGCCGGTCTGGCAAAACAAGCGGTGGATGACCAGTTGATGTCATCACTTTGTATTAAGCCTGCATTTCTTGGTGGGCTGACGGTAGCACGTGATGTGCGGGACTATTGTGTCAGCAGTGGTATGAAAATGCGTATTGACGGCCCATGGTGCGGTGATATTGCGACAGCAGCAATCTTGCATCTTGCTGTAGGTGTTCCGCCGGAACTGTTGATTGCCGGTTGTGATCTGCGTGAACCGTTGGTGCGGAAACTGGACCTCAAGGGTGTAATTAAATTTGACGGTTGCTGTGTCGGTCCACCAGCTGGCCCGGGGTTAGGAATTACTCTGCCAGACAATGTAATGGGTGATCCCGACACCATATTTTCGATAAGATAAGTAACGAGTAGTTACGATGGCAAGGGGAGTGCGTCAATGAAGACATACCAATACTATGCTGGGGGCAACTGGCATGATCCCGCCTCGGGGCAATGGATCGACAGTGAAAATCCTGCGCTTGGTGAGGTTTGGGCGAGAGTGCCGGACTGCAACGCAGACGACATCAATCGCGCCGTACAGGCCGCGCAGAGCTGCTATGACCAGGGTCCGTGGGGGCGTATGCAGCCGGCTGAGCGTGGCCGTGTGATAACCCGAATCGGGGATGTGATCACAAAAAATGCCGAGCGTTTGGGCGAAGTAGAAACCCGGGATAACGGCAAGTTGCCAAAAAATATTACACCGTCTCTGAAATCCTGGCAGACCGATAGTTTTTATTATTATGCCGGTATGTGCGACAAATTCGAAGGCTCGCTGCTGCCGACAGAAGTCCCGGACATGCTGAATTACCTCCGCTGGGAACCATTTGGCGTTTGTGCATTAATCACCGCGTGGAATTCGCCTCTTGGGGTATTGATCTGTAAGTTAGCGCCGGCATTGGCCGCCGGTAATGCGGTGGTGATCAAGCCCTCGGAACATGCGTCAGTATCGACTCTTGAGCTGATGTCGGTTCTGCAGGAAGCGGACCTCCCGGAGGGGCTGCTCAATGTGGTCACCGGCTATGGAAAGAGCACTGGCGAACCGCTTGTTGATCATCCCGATGTGCGAATGGTCAGTTTTACCGGGGGCATACCGGGCGGCCGGGCTGCAGCAGAAGTCGCTGCCCGGCAAGTTAAACCAGTCGTGATGGAGCTTGGCGGTAAGTCGCCTCAGATAATTTTGCGCGATGCCGATATGGATCTTGCGGTAAACGGCGTGATAAGCGGGATATTTCCAGCGACAGGCCAGAGTTGTATTTCGGGATCGAGAATTCTGGTGCATCAAAGCCAGATCCAAGATTTTACAGAACGCTTGGTTGATGTGGCTTCACGGGCGAGGGTAGGCGATCCCCTGGACCCGTCCACGCAGGTGGGACCGATCGCCAACCGCCCGCATTACGACAAGGTTCATCGGGATATTGAAAATGCCCTTGCAGCAGGTGCCGAATTGCTGCTCGATGGTCGAGGCAAGGGCCCGGACCAGGGCTATTACATCGGCCCCACAATTTTCAGTGGTGTGACTAACGACACGCGCCTGGCGCAGGAGGAAGTGTTTGGTCCTGTGGTCGTCATGATCCCGTATGCGGATGAAGACGAGGCGGTGCGAATGGCTAACGACACCGTCTATGGCCTGGCGGCAGGAATCTGGACCCAGGATGTGAATAAGGCGATCCGCATGGCTGAGCGAATCCAGGCGGGTACGGTGTACATCAACAACTATTTCAATGCCGCCACCCAATCGCCGGTCGGCGGTTTTAAGCAATCGGGTTACGGGCGCGAAGCTGGCTTTGAAGGGATGCGCTGTTTTATGCAAACCAAGTCGGTGTGGCTTGCGACTAACCCGAATCAACCCGATCCATTTCCGGCCTAAGCACGCCAGAAGGGCGGCTAAAGTAAGGGAAATTGGCTTTGCCCAATGCACGCCCGGAGAACGGTTATATCCCTATGGGAAAGGTTGACCTTCAGAGGTTTACAAGAGCAGGGGCTCGCTCGCCGAGAGATGCATCCGGCACGGGGGCGATTGCGACCATCTCAATCTTGGAGTCAGCCAGAAGAATTTCCTAGATCTCGGCAGGGTTGTATTTGACACCACCCGGATTGATCACATCCTTGATATCGTGTCGGATTTATCCACTGGGATGCTTGACTCCGGATATTTGCCCTACTGGATTTCGCGTTATTCTACCGATCGTTTTGTTGTGCCGTTGCCTGGCGAACCCACCAGATCGACCGATTGTTCGACGGCATCGACCGGTCACCGCCCAGAGTAAATCCGTTGGACTCGGCCAGCGACTCGACAGCTGCATAATCCCTGATCCCGCTCACGGGATTGTGCTCTTTTAACCAGCGGTCGAACGCGACGTTGCTGGGTTCAAGCATGCGGTCGGGATAACGGTAGGGCCCATAAAAGTACAATATACCCTTAGGATTGAGGACGTTGGCGGCGATGTTGAATAGACGTTCAACACTTGCCCAAGCCACGATATGGATAACGTTGATGCACACGATAGCATCGACTCTGCTCAAGTCCTCGTTGTTGCCCAATAGGTCGATCACTATGGGAGGATCCAGATTCGGCGCACAGGATTCCTCGCGCCAGGCCTCAATACTGGGTAGGGCTTCGGCGAGGTCACTCGGCTGCCAGATAAGGTGGGGAAGAGAACGACTAAAGTATGCGGCGTGTTGGCCTGTCCCACTGCCGATCTCGAGGACCTTACCCCTGTCCGGCATAACTTCTTTGAGTACCGCCAGGATCGGCGCCTGATTACGGTCACAAGCCTCTGCAAAGCGTTTCATATGAATGGTATCCGGGTCATGTTGTTGTTTGATCAGTAGATGTGTTTTCCAGTGGGCGTTGACGCTGGGGTGGTTCGTGCCGAATGATAGCCTGTTGATAGTCAGCTCAATCTGCCGTTTGATCATGAGTTAACCATTTGGAGAACTCGGTTTTTCCTTGCGGAGACAGCGCGTAGACGCCTTTGCCTAGGCGATCGAACCAACCGTAGACATTGTTATATAGAATTGCTCTGGTTTTTGGCTCGGCCAAAGATTGGGCAATAACAGCAGCTTTAGTCTCACCGTGCTCTTGTAAGTAGTCGGCAATAGCGATGGCCTTCTGGCGATAGGCTGTCATAATGCCGCGTCGCATAGTACTACCACCAGCGTTGGGATCACCAACTCGATGCATGAATTCACCCAGTAGTTGATGTCTTCTTTGTTTTGCCTGACGCGGTTTGTATTCACCGGGATCACACAACACATCAACACTACCTAACGCTGCAGCAGGGTCTATAACCATCAGACCGAGACCAAGCATGCGCAAAAGCTTGACGATCTGTTTACGCTGTTTCTTCAGTACCCCGGTGCCCTTTGGCACGCCGATATAGACAGTATCTGAAATTTGAAGTCGGTCGACGGCCTGTAACACAACAGTCATATTGATTGATAATTTCAGTTCAACAACCACAACAGGCTCGTCTCCCCGAACTGCGATCACATCGCAATGTTGCACTTCACCTTTTACCTCGTAACCTTGTTGGGTGAGGAAGCGTTTTAGAGGGGGGTATAGGTCAACTTCTTGCATGTCAATGACATTCTAATGACGCGGACAGCATTTTGGCGCAATGGCCTGTGATCAGATCGCAATCTTAATCGTACGAACGATAGATATCTCTAATTAAACAGAACGGTTCAACAATCAGTATGACAAGAGATCCAAACCACTTTAAATTGCTGAGTACCAGGTAATATAGAACCTTACATGCACTATTCAAAAAAAGCCCCGCCAGAAGCGGGGCTTTTAAAGTTGGATTAACCGCATAGAGTTACGGTAGGTTCCATTTACCCGTCCATGTGCTTTTCGAGTCGTTACCATCTTTAGAGATAGGTCCAAGCGGTTGACATTGTCCACCGCCTGTCACACCAGCATATTTACCGGTTCCACCATGCATGGACCAAGCGCAGTCACTAAAATCAGGTTTCATTGCAGCAATTGATCCTATAAAAGTATCTCCGTCAATGTCACTGGCTGTACAAACTGATCTATAAGCTATAGGCGCCCCTTCTGCTGACACTAACATAGTCGAATTGCAATCAGCTACTTTGTCAGCAGGAAACCCGGCTTCGAGTGTCGTCTCAATCCAAACCCCGTGAGTCGTCTGGTGTATCAATGTAGAGCCATCCGCTAATGGGGTCGCTGTTGAAGAGGTGACAGATGTATAGCCAATCCCCTCAGCTGGAACTGATGTTCCCGCTGCTGCAAAGTTGCTCATTGCAAATGTGGTGGCCAGTGCGAAGATTAATGTTTTCAAAATTGTCATTATGATTCCTGATTGTGTTGGTAGATTAATTAACATTAAATCAGGGCAACTAAGCTGTCAATCTTTCAGCTAACAAACCTCGCCTTAATAAGCGTACTATTGAACACATACGAAACTTAGAATGACGACAATCCGGAGAAACTTATGTCTCGCCCCATAACTATCGACTATCTTGAAGAGCTTTGTCAGGGATTTAACCAACAAGATGTTGACGGGATTCTTTCCAATTTTGCCACAGACTGTGAATGGTTGATGGCACGTGGCCCCAATGCACCCGAGGGCCGGCGTTGTATTGGCAAAGAAGAGATTGGTGCTGTGCTGAGAGCCCGCTACATTGAAATTCCGAATATGAGATGGGAAAAAATACAACACTGGGTATGTGACGAAACCAAGGCTCTTTCGGAATGGGTCGTCCGGGGTACACCAAGAGATGGAGCGGCATTTGAGTATCTTGGTTGTGATCTTTGGGAGTTCAAGGATGGCTTGGTGACTAAAAAGGATACCTACTGGAAATTCATTTCATAATACGCGAGTGAATTCGTAGGTGGCTGACGGTGCCCCCAAAAGGCAGTGGGATCATCCTGGATGATTAGCGCAGTCGAATTAAGAGGAGCTTCCCCCAACACCCTCGGTGATAGCGTTGATCTGGCGCCCTGTATCCAGCTGAATCCAAATTTTTCCAGCGGTAAGCTGTTACGCTTCAATCTCAAATTCGATGCCAGACATATTTATGTTACTCAGAATCTCAGGATTCTGGTCCACGTCAAGGTCTTTCGATAAGTAGCCAGCACCGGTCTGATAGTTAACCACCTGGGTCGGATTGGGGTTCGAATTCATAATTAGAAATGTTGCTCCATCGTGATCCAGAATATGGCGGTTCAGGGAATGCCAGGTCCCGCGCTTGAACGAGTATCCTATGCTGGGATTTATCAGGAAAGCACGTACATCTTCTGGTGATGGAATATCATGAAGGTTGTCTGGGTCAGTCGGGGCTGCGGCACATACGACAGCTGAACCTCCAGACAATTGAACAAAACTCTGTGTAACCCCGAAATGTCGTTCGAGCTGGTCGAATTTCAGCCCGCCTTGAGGTTGCCAAATCACGTGAACGGTCGACTGGCCATCGTGGCTATATGAAGTCGGGAACAAAATGCGTCGGTCCGAAGGTTTTTCAGGTGCAGACCAAACTTCACCAAAGGGTTTAAAGCTGTCCTCGGTCATCGGTTCGACGGTGAGCGTATGAATTTGAGCCATAGTGATGTCTATAGGGGAAAGCTGTTCTTGCAGTCGTTACGGCCAGTCGAGCCAGTTATTGTTCCAACCCGTGTATCGGGCGTGGATGCCTATTTTCTGTTTAAACCCCTTCAAGAATAATCTGGGTCTTAATCGTGGTAAGTGATTCCCTGAGTTCTTTCCATGGTCTGTAGTCAGGGTCAGATGCCAACGCATCAAGTGCTTCCCGTGATGGAAACTTCAACATGACGATCCGATCTGGATGCCAGTCACCTACTAGGACATCGACGTTCCCACCTCGACAGCAGTATTCTCCACCATGGCGTGCCACATACTGTGGTGCCTGTTCTTTGTATTTTTCGTACGCTTCAACATCGTGTACTACAGCCTCAGTCATCAGGTATACCGACATTTGATTGTTCTCCTGTAAATTAAGCCCGAATGTGACTACATGATTACGGTAGCAAAATAGTCAATACGTATTTCGATCATACCCCACATATCTTGAGCCATAGTAATTGGTCGTTCTAATGGCGTGAATCGTGAATCTTTCTGAGTCTAGATTCGTACACTAACCCAAGGTGTGTCCACCCCCTTTTTATATACCGGCAGAACCTGTATATCTGGTTCACTCATATGGAACTGACAGGACGAAAACAATGCCCAAAATATCGTTGTGCCCAGCTCATCTCAACTTCCAACCAAGGCCCACCTATCCCTATGCACCCGGCACAGCGGGTGGTGGATTCGTATTTACCGCTGGACAAGTAGCGTGGGACGAAACAGGGGAGGTCACTGGTATCGGTGATGTTGTCGTACAAACCGAACAGACCCTGCACAATGTGTTATCTGTTCTTGCTGAAGGGGGTGCCTCACCCGAGGATGTCCTTAAATGTACGGTTTACCTGAAAAATATCGAAGACTTTCAGAAGATGAACGATGTCTTTTCACGAATATTTGGGGAGATGCCACCGGCCCGCACCACAGTACAGGCACATCTTGCGGAACCGACCATGCTGGTTGAGATCGAAGCCATCGCATTTGTCGGTGAAAGCTAACGGGCAAATGGATCCCCGCATACACCCCAATAAATACGGGACTTTCTTTTGATTGTGTTAGGAGGTATTTTATAGACCCTGTAACAGGAACAGGGTAGTCGTATGAACCGCCTGTTTGCCTTTGTTTTCTTGCTTGCAACTGTCTGGGGAGTGAAACAACCATGAGTCGAGTACAACTCGCAATCAACGTCGAAAATCTTGATGAGGCTATCGATTTTTACTCACGATTATTTGACGCAGTGCCTGCCAAGGTGAAACCGGGTTATGCGAACTTTGCGATTGCTGAGCCGCCGCTGAAGTTGGTCTTGTTTGAGAATCAAGGCAAAGGCGGCAGTATCAATCACCTGGGTGTAGAGGTGCAGACCACGGAAGAGGTGCTCACAGCCGAGGACCGGCTTACTCGAGCAGATATGGTGACCACCGGTATCGATGAAACACAGTGTTGTTATGCTGAGAAAACCGAGGTATGGGTCGATGGGCCGGATGGTGTTCGCTGGGAATGGTATGTAAAGCATGCTGATTCTGACCAGTTCGAAAATGTGGTGATTGATCCAAGCCAGTCAAAGCGCAAGTGTTGTACTTAACGAATCCAGATATGACCAGGCGGAAGCTCTAATAAAGTGAACATTCGATATGCCGAAGACTACAAAGCGGGGGATGTATTTGACCTGGGGACGTACGATGTTACGCACGACGAGATCATAGAGTTTTCAAGAAAGTACGACCCTTTCCCATTCCACATCGACGACCAGGCGGCACAAGAGACCGTATTTGGAGGTATCATTTCCAGCGGTTGGCTGACAGCTTTGGTCTGGCTTCGACTGATGCACAAGGCATTCCTATGTCATGAGACAACCTTGGGCTCGCCTGGTCATGAAGAGATGATCTGGCCAACACCTGTGCGTCCTGGTGATCAATTGAGTGGGCAGGTGGAAATCAAGGAAAGCCGCGTGTCGAAGAGCAAACCGGATTTGGGTTTTGTTCGCTACATCTCCAAATTGAGCAATCAAAAGGGTGAAGAGGTCTTCGTGACGACAAGT
>Ga0208750_1000134_pt1 | contig 20563 bp, 18 predicted proteins | sample Knorr_S15_td_O2m_FD_185602 | JGI IMG/M metagenome (GOLD analysis project Ga0208750, IMG submission 185602) | Marine microbial communities from Southern Atlantic Ocean transect - Knorr_S15_td_O2min_ad_340m_LV (SPAdes) (version 2) | ecosystem: Environmental > Aquatic > Marine > Oceanic | place...
CGCTAAGAGAATCTTAGATGCTGAAAAACTGATCTCTAAAGTTTCTGGTGAGCCAGCAGAAATTATCCAGGGCCCTCAAAATAAATTCAAGTACAAAACAGGAAATTTCTTTGAGGACTTTGCAATGGGCCAAAAAATTGAGCATGGCACTCCAAGAACGATTACAGCGGGTGACAGTTCTTTATATACTGCCTTATATGGCTCAAGATATGCCTTACATTCTTCCAAGGAATTTGCAAAAACACTTTCTCTTGAAGATTCACCAGTGGATGATTTTTTACTTTTCAATATTGCATTCGGAAAAACAGTTCCGGATATATCTTTAAATGCAATTGCAAATTTAGGTTATGCAGAATGTAAATTTCTTAAACCTGCGTATCCAGGAGATACAATAAAATCAACTTCTGAAGTTATTGGCATAAAGGAAAACTCTAATGGCGATAACGGAGTTGTTTATGTTCATTCTATAGGTACTAATCAGAATAATGAAAAAGTGATTGATTATAAAAGATGGGTGATGGTTCGGAAAAAGAATAAACAACTAAAAAGTTCAGATAAAATCATTCCTGAATTATCTAAAGAAGTTTCTAAAGAAGAGATTGTTGAAATTTCTAAAAGTTATAATTTTAATTGTGATAATTTTAACTTTCAAGAGTCAGGATCTAATCTAACGTTTGAAGACTATACAATTAATGAAAAAATTAATCATATTGATGGTATGACCATAGAGTCGGCAGAACACATGATGGCCACAAAACTTTATCAAAATAATGCAAAGGTTCATTTTAATCACTTCGTTGAAAAATCAGCTCGATTTGGAAGAAGAATAGTTTATGGCGGTCATGTTATTAGCTTAACTAGAGCTTTATCTTTTAATGGCTTATCAAATGCATTTAAAATTATTGCAATTAATGGTGGAACTCATGCCACCCCATGTTTTGCAGGAATGACAGTTTTTGCTTGGAGTAAAATATTAGATAAAATAGAGGTTTCTGATTCGATTGGAGCTATGAGAGTTAGAACAAATGGAATAGGAGATGCTCAAGCTTACCAATTTCAACATATTAATAGCGATGGTCATTATGACCCGTCAGTATTATTAAGTCTTGATTATTGGGTGCTAATCCCGAGAAAAAAGGGATAACTGACGTTTAAAGTAATATATATTAATACATATTATGATTTTTAGAAGGTAATCATGGATAATCCCTTATCTCCACATCTTCAAATATATCGCTGGCAGATTACTTCTGTGCTTTCAATCTTACATAGAATTAGTGGCGTAGTTACATCTATAGGATCTGTAGTTCTAGTAACATGGCTTCTAGCAATTGGTATTGGAGAAGAAACTTTTAATTGTATAAATTCTATTTTTTTTAGTTTTCTTGGAAGAGCTGTATTAATTGGAATTACACTTGCTGTTTGTTTTAATACTCTAAATGATATTAGACATTTGTTCTGGGATTATGGCTATGGTTTTAGCTTAAATGTTGTCAAATTTACCGGATGGTTAGTTGCAATAATATCTATAATTTTAACAGTTCTAATTTGGTTATTTGTTTACGAGGTAATTTAAATTGAGTAATTCTGCAAAAACTACATGGAAAATTCACAAATTTACAAGCATGGTTCTTGTACCTTTTGTTATTTATCTAATGTTAAAAATAATTAGCATATCAAAACTTTCATACGAACAAATAATAGATGAATTGAGTAGTACTTGGGCAATATTATATATACTGATATTTACTGTTTTGGGATTATTCCATATGAGATTAGGTGTTTTTGAAATTATGGAAGATTATGTTCACGATAAAACTTTAAAAAAGATTCTTAAAATTTTTGTGTCTGTTTTTATTTTAGGAATTTTAACTTTAGTTTGTTTATCACTTTTATTAATTTTAATATCTTAAATGATGAATTACGAAATTGAATACCATGAATATGATGTAGTTGTCGTTGGCGCAGGGGGTTCTGGACTACGAGCGACTGTTGGTGCTGTTGAAAACGGTTTTAAAACGGCCTGTATTTCAAAAGTTTTTCCAACCCGAAGTCATACAGTTGCTGCGCAAGGAGGAATTTCAGCTGCGCTAGGAAATATGGGCGATGATGACTGGCGTTGGCACATGTACGATACAGTTAAGGGATCTGATTGGCTGGGTGATCAAGATGCAATTGAATATTTGTGTAAAAATGCTCCAAAAGCTGTTCTTGAACTTGAAAATTATGGTGTGCCTTTTAGTAGAACTGAGGATGGAAAAATATATCAAAGAGCATTTGGTGGTATGACAAAAAATTATGGTGAAAGCACGGCCCAAAGAACGTGTGCTGCAGCAGATCGCACTGGTCATGCAATTATTCATACTCTTTATGGTCAATCATTAAAACATGGAGTTGATTATTATATCGAATACTTTGTTCTTGATCTGCTAATGGTTGACGGAGAATGCAGAGGTGTATTGGCTTGGTGTTTAGAAGATGGCAAGTTACATGTTTTTAACTCAAAACAAACTATCCTTGCCACAGGTGGTTATGGAAGAGCTTATTTTTCAGCAACTTCCGCCCATACATGTACAGGAGATGGCAATGCAATGGTTTTACGGGCCGGTCTTCCATTGCAAGATATGGAGTTTGTTCAATTTCATCCAACAGGAATTTATGGAGTTGGATGTTTGATTACAGAAGGAGCAAGAGGAGAAGGAGGGTATCTTGTTAATAGTGAAGGTGAAAGATTTATGGAAAGATACGCACCTTCTGCGAAAGATTTAGCATCAAGGGATGTAGTTTCAAGATCAATAACAAAAGAAGTATTAGAGGGTAGAGGCGTAGGTAATGACAAAGATCATGTGTATTTACATTTAGATCATATAGATTCAAAAATACTGGAAGAAAGACTGCCTGGAATATCTGAATCGGCAAGAATTTTTGCTGGAGTTGATGTTACAAAGAATCCAATACCTGTCATTCCAACTGTTCACTATAATATGGGAGGTATTCCAACTAATTTCCATGGTGAAGTTATTAACCTGATAAAGGGAGAAGAAAAGAATGTACAAGGCCTTATGGCTGTTGGAGAAGCAGCTTGCGTAAGTGTGCATGGAGCTAATAGGCTTGGTTCAAATTCACTTATTGATTTAGTTGTATTTGGTAAGGCTGCAGCTGATAGAATTAATGATACTACTTCAAAGAATGAAGCCAATAATGATATTCCTCAAAGCATCATTGATAAAGTTATTTTAAGGTTTGATAAAACTAGAAATTCTAGGGGTGATACATCTACAGCAGAATTGAGATCTAGAATGCAAAAAGTAATGCAAAAGCATTGTGCAGTATTTAGAGATGATCAAATCATGACTGAAGGATCGAAGCTAATTGAGGAAATATGGTTTGGATCAACAGATATTAAAATTAAAGATAAATCAATGATTTGGAATACTGATCTGCTAGAAACTCTAGAATATAAAAATCTCATAGAACAAGCTGTTGTTACTATGAATTCAGCACTTAACAGAAAAGAAAGTCGCGGAGCGCATGCAAGAGAAGATTATAAAGAAAGAGACGATAAAAATTGGATGAAGCACACTCTTTCATGGTTGGAAGAAAAGTCATGTAAATTAGATTATAGATCAGTGCATGAATATACACTTTCAACTGAAATTAAATATATTGAGCCTAAGGCAAGAGTTTATTAATGGTTAAATTTAATCTTCCAGATAATTCAAAGCTTACGAAAGGTGAATATTTTAAATCTGATAGTGGATCAAATAATATTAGAAAATTTCAGATTTATAGATGGTCTCCTGATGATGAAAAGAATCCAAGAATGGATACTTATGAAGTTGATATGAATTCATGTGGACCCATGGTTCTTGATGCTGTTATGAAAATTAAGAACGAAATAGATTCATCTCTTACCTTCAGAAGATCATGTCGAGAAGGAATTTGTGGTTCATGTGCAATGAATATTGATGGAACAAACACCTTGGCTTGTACAAAGGCAATTAGTGATGTTAAGGGCGATGTTAAGATTTATCCATTGCCGCATATGCCCGTTATTAAGGATTTAATAACAAACCTAAAAACCCTTTATACACAACTAAAGTCAATTAAACCTTGGTTATATACTAAAAAAAGTAAAGCAACTGAAGTAGAAAATATTCAGTCTATCGATGAAAGATCAAAGTTAGATGGACTTTATGAATGTATACTATGTGCATGCTGTTCAGCTTCATGTCCTAGCTATTGGTGGAATAGTGATAAATATCTTGGTCCAGCTGTTCTGTTGCAGTCATATAGATGGCTTCAAGATAGTCGTGATGAGGAGAGAAAAGAAAGATTAAAAGAGCTAGATGATACGTTTAAAGTTTATAGGTGTCATACTATCATGAACTGTACACAAACCTGCCCTAAGGGTCTTAACCCTGCAGAGGCTATTGCAGGAATCAAAAGAATGATTTCTCAACAGTCATAAAAAAATTAGTGGATCTTACAAGAGATAAAATATCTGAATTAATAAGAAAAATTGCTATACCTTCAAGTATAGGAACTTTATTCCAAACGCTTTACAATATTGTTGATGCGAAGTTTGCAGGACTTATTTCTCCAGAAGCAATAATTGCAATAGCTAAATCTTTTCCTATCTACTTTATAATTATAGGTGCCACTGTAGGCTTATCAGCTGGTGTAACTGCCTTAATTTCAAATGCTTTAGGAAAAAAAGATGAAAGCACAGCATCATTTTTATTTTCTCAGTCAATTTTAGTTAGCATAGTAGCTTCAATAATTGTAACTGCTATTGGAATCTATGGGACAGAGCCTATCTTAATTTTCTTAAAGACAGGACCGGAAGTAATTTCTTATGCAACAGACTACATGCATGTTATTTTTTTAGGATCTATTCTGTTCTTTTTACAGTTGACTATAAATGCATCTTTGGTTTCTCGTGGTGATACAAAATCATTAAGGAACGTTCATATAGTCAGTTTCTTCTTGAATATAGTGCTTAATCCAATTTTTATTTACGGATTTTATTTTATACCGGCAATGGGAATTTCTGGAATTGCATTAGCGACACTATGTGCTCAATTTTATGGGCTTATTTACATAATATATAAAGTAAATCAAACTGATCTGAAAAAGTATATCTATCTGGAGTGTTTTTATCCAAAGATAAACTTGTTAAAAGATATTATTCGACAAGCAATACCTGCTACAGGGTCAATGATGTTTATTGGATTTGGTATATTTGTTTTACTGTATTATGTATCAACTTATGGTGATTATTCTGCTGGTGGTTACGGTGCAGCAATTCGATTTGAGCAACTATTTTTATTACCGGTTCTTGGATTAAATGCTTCTACGCTATCATTGGTGGGACAAAATTTTGGTGCCTTAAATTTTGATCGTATTAGAGAGACTTATCTCAAGTCTATTTTATATGGAACTGTTTTTATGGGTATTTGTGGAATTTTTATTTTTTTTGCTTCTAGCTATATAATGATTTTTTTTAGCAATGATCCTCAAATAATTTTTTACGGTTCAACTTATTTAAAGATAGCTGCATTTGCGGGTCCATGTTATCCGATATTTTTTATTTCATCTGCATTACTTCAAGGATTAAAAAAACCGGTCTATCAAATGATGATCAATTTAATGCGAATGGTAGTTCTTCCAATAGTTGCTCTTACAATTGCTGTAATCTATTTAAAGGTTTCCTTTTTTACTATGTTCTTAGTAGTTCTTTCAATCAATTATGTTTTTGCAACAATAGTTTTTTGGTTTTCCGTATATCAAATTAAACTTGAAGACAAAAATCATAATCCAAATTTGGCTGCAGTCTGATCAAAAAATCCTTTATTCTTTTGATCTGCAATCCAATGATTTAAAAAATTGATCCATTCTTGATCTTCCCTAGGCACTAATATTGCAAACAATTTTGCATTTTTAGGTTCATCAAGATTAATGATTGATAATTCAGGATATAAATTGACTAATTTTAAAGCATCTACTTTGCTTGTTAGGGATACATCAGCTCTGCCTGATAGAACTTCTTGATATTCGCGAGCAGGGGCCTCAACTGCTATAAGCTTTGAATCTGGAAATGATTTTTTTGCTTCATTTTCAAATACTGTTCCAAGTGTTACAGCAACACTTATATTTTTATTATTAATACTGTCCCAGCTACCAATCTCATCAATATTTTTTGATAATGTCATAGCGACAGTTCCAGTTCCATAATATGAGTCTGTATATCCAGCTACGAGAGCTCTTTTAGCAGTAATCGATGCACTCGATGTCATATGATATTTTGATGATATAACGCCAGAAACAAGATTTTTCCAATCAGTAGGCACGAACTCTACATCGACTTCCATATCTGAAGCTAATTTTTTTGCCACATCAATATCAAAACCTTCATACTCATTTGTTTCTGGGTTTTTAAAACTCCATCCAGGAAAATCTCCAGTTGTGCCAACCTTTAATACACCATTCTGGACAATTTCATCTAAGACTGAGCAGAGTGCGTTGGTATTAAGTGTTGCTAGAAGTAACAAAATAACAAAAAATTGACGCAGTAAAATCATTATAAAGTCCTCATTTTAAAATTAGTGTTATAATTATAGGCGAATAATTAATTTTTGAAATGAATTTAAAATTAAATAAAAGATTATTACCACTAATTTTTGTCCTATTTATTCTATTTTTTCTTTCTAGTTGTTCAAATAATTATCAGTGGGGATGGTATATAATTTCTCCTACCAACAAAATTGGTATTTCAAACATAGAATTTTTGCTCGGCGGACTTAAGTTTACAATAATGGTTTCCTTAATATCTATGGTGTTTGCTATAATTCTTGGTTTGATAGTTTCACTTGCGAGTACAACTAAGATAAAAGTTTTAAATATAATCAATATTGGATACACAGAAATTATAAGAGCCATCCCTGTTTTAGTAATGATTTTATGGGTTTATTATGGATTACCAGTTTTATTTAATTTAAACTTTAGTGCTTTTGTAGCTGGAATCATAGCTCTCAGCATTTGTGAGAGTCCTTTTGTTTCAGAAATTTTCAGATCTGGAATACAGGCAGTGCCATTGGGTCAAAAAGAAGCAGGTACATCTCTAGGCTTAAATTTCTTTCAAAAATTTTTTTTAATTACTCTACCACAGGCCATAAGGATTATTTTACCTGCTTTAGGAAATCAATTTGTCTACATGCTAAAGATGTCGTCACTCGTATCAATTATAGGATTAAATGAGTTAACTCGAAAAGCTAACGAATTAGTAGTTAGTCAGTATAGGCCTCTGGAAATATATACTTTCTTAGTTTTAGAATATCTAGTTCTTATTTTAATTGTTTCTTATTTGGTTAGAAGACTAGAAAACAAATTAAAAATTAAATAATTTAAAATTTTACTAATATTTTTTCTGCAGCTTTACAATAAAGCTTCCTCCATGCCAACTTACTTCAATTGATCTTATTTGGTGGTTATTTTCAGACCAATATGGAAATTCTTTTCTTATCTGACCACTTTTCCCCGTAACAATTTCTACCTTAGAAAAATTATTTTTATATGCTTCATAAATAAAATCAGTAAATTCATCGAAGGCTTCTTCAAGGGTAAGTCCATGTAGATCGAGTTTTTTCATATTGATTCTTTGCGATTAATATAGAATTAATCTACAATATTAATAAATAAATGTTATGAAGAAAATTAACCAGTTCATAAACGGAAAAGCACACGAAAGCAAATCAAGCAGATTTGGTGATATATTTAATCCTGCAAAAGGTGAAAAAATAGGAGAAGTGAGCTTTGCTAACAAGGAAGATATCAAATTAGCAATTGATAGTGCTCGGGCTGCCTTACCATCATGGGCATCTACTCCACCTTTAACACGTTCAAGAATACTATTTAAATTTAAAGAACTTATATTAAGAGATATGGATAAGCTTGCATTAGAGCTTACAAGTGAACACGGAAAGATTTTAAGCGACTCGACCGGTTCAATTACTAGGGGAATGGAAGTAGTTGAATTTGCATGTGGTATCCCACATTTATTAAAAGGTGAATTTTCTGAAAATGTTGGTTCTGAAATAGATAGTTGGAGCACCAGACAACCATTAGGAATATGTGTAGGCATTTCGCCTTTTAATTTTCCTGCAATGGTGCCAATGTGGATGTTTGTTATCTCAATTGCTTGCGGGAATTGTTTTATACTGAAACCAAGTGAAAAAGATCCTTCAGTTTCAATGATGATGGCAGAATTATTAAAGGAAGCAGGATTGCCTGATGGAGTATTTAATGTTGTTAACGGTGACAAGGAAGCTGTTGATTTATTAATTACCGATCCTCATGTAGATTCGGTTAGTTTTGTGGGTTCAACACCAGTGGCTGAATACATTTACCATACTTCATCTCAACATAATAAAAGAGTTCAATCATTAGGAGGAGCTAAGAACCATATGGTAGTGATGCCCGATGCTGATCTTGATCAGGTAGTTGATGGATTAATAGGAGCTGGCTATGGTTCAGCAGGTGAGCGCTGTATGGCACTCTCTGTTGCAGTTGCAGTTGGGGACGTAGGAGATAAATTAATTGAGAAATTAACTCCACGCGTTCAGTCATTAAAAGTTGGACCGGGGACAGATCCTGAAGTTGAGATGGGTCCATTGATTAGCAAGGCACATTTGCAGAAAGTACAATCTTATGTTGATAAGGGTGTGTCTGAAGGCGCAGATCTGCTAGTTGATGGTAGATCAGTTTCACTTCAAGGTTATGAAGATGGATATTTTATCGGAGGTTGCCTATTTGATAATGTTAAGCAAGATATGGCAATCTATAAGGAAGAAATATTTGGCCCAGTTCTTTCCGTTGTACATCAGCCCTCATTTGACGATGCTCTAAAAATGATCAATGATCACGAGTTTGGAAATGGCACTACCATTTATACTCGAGATGGTGATACAGCTCGAGCTTTTACCAACCAATGTAAAATTGGAATGGTTGGAGTGAATGTTCCAATTCCAGTTCCAATGGCTTTCCATAGCTTTGGAGGTTGGAAAAGATCACTATTTGGAGACCATGCAATGCATGGTATGGACGGTGTTAGATTTTTTACTAGATTAAAAACAGTAACTTCAAGGTGGCCTACAGGCATTCGGAAAGGCGCGGAATTTATCATTCCTACAATGAAATAGAGCATAGATTCTTATCTTGATTTTAAGTTTTATCTAGTTACTTTACGCCTTGAATAGTCTCTAAAAATGAAAAAAAATAAAATATCACTAATCGGAGCTGGGCAAATTGGAGGCACTTTAGCGCACATTGCCGCCATGAAAGAGTTGGGCGATATTGTTTTGTTTGATCTGGTCTCAGGTCTAGCGAAAGGAAAAGCATTAGACATATCTCAATCAAATGCTGTTGATGGATTTAATGTTAACTTATCAGGCACGGATAATTATGAAGATACGCAGGGATCAGATGTTATTATTATAACAGCGGGTATTCCAAGGAAACCGGGCATGACAAGAGATGATCTTCTTGGGACTAATCTAAATATAATTAAGCAAGTTGCTGAAGGAATTAAAAACACCTCACCCGATGCTTTTGTGATTTGTATTACTAATCCACTAGATGTTATCGTCATGGCGCTTCAAAAATACTCAGGATTACCAAAAAATAAAGTTGTAGGCATGGCAGGAATTTTGGATACTTCAAGGTTCAAATATTTTATTTCACAAGAATTAAATATTCCAATTAAAGAAGTGGACTCTTTTGTTCTAGGAGGTCATGGAGATACTATGGTGCCTGTTCCAAATAGAACGACTATAAATGGCAAACCATTATCAGATTTTATAGATGAAGGTGTCTTATCACAAGCTAGGCTAGATGAAATCATAGAACGTACTAGGAATGGTGGAGCAGAAATTGTTAAGCTATTGGAAAAAGGCTCAGCGTTTTATGGCCCTGCAGCTTCAGGAATTGAAATGGCACAATCGTATCTTAAAGATGAAAAGAAAACTCTACCATGTGCGGCTTATCTCAATGGCGAATATGGATTCAAAGACATTTATGCAGGTGTCCCAGTTATTATAGGATCTAATGGAATTGAAAAAGTTGTTGAATTAGACTTAGATGAAGAAGAAAAGAAATCATTTGAAACTTCTATCGAAGCAGTGACTGAATTATTTGATGCAGCTAAAAATATAGATCCTCTTCTTAAATAGCTTATGAACATTCATGAATATCAAGCAAAAGAGCTTTTTAATGAGTATAATATTCCTGTTTCTAATGGCTCAGTAGCTTTCTCAAAAAAAGAAATAGAACAATCAGTAAAAGAAATACCAGGCCCCATTTGGGTTGTTAAAGCTCAAATTCATGCAGGAGGTAGAGGTAAAGGTGGAGGAGTTAAAGTTGTTTCATCTTCTGAAGAGGCAATTAATACAGCAGAAGAAATGTTTGGTATGAACTTGATTACCCCACAAACAGGTAAGAAGGGGAAAATTGTAAATCGAGTATATATAGAGAATGGTTTTGATATTGAAAAGGAATTATATCTTTCATGTTTAGTTGACCGTGCAACAAGTAAAATTGCTTTTATTGTTTCTAAAATGGGTGGCATGGATATAGAAGCAGTAGCTAAAGATACACCACAAGAAATTACGACAGTTATAATTGAACCATCTAATGGAGTTACGAATGCAGATGTTGAAAAAATGAATAAGGCTTTAGATCTAGATGATAATTTGTCAAATCAATTTTTTGATTTAGTTAAAAACCTATATCGTTTTTTTATTGAGAAAGATTCAAGCTTGATTGAAATTAACCCACTTATCATTACAAGAGATAAAAAACTTTTATGTCTTGATGCAAAAGTTAATTTTGATGACAACGCATTATTTAGACATCCAGAAATAGAAGAACTAAGAGATTCCAATGAAGAAGATCAGTATGAAAAAGAAGCTGCAAAACATGATCTAGCCTACATTAAATTAGATGGAAATATAGGTTGTATGGTAAATGGTGCTGGTTTAGCCATGGCAAGCTTAGACATAATCAAGATGTATGGTGGTGATCCTGCTAATTTTCTTGATGTTGGAGGAGGCGCTTCAAAAGAAAAAGTAACTAATGCATTTAAGATTATTTTATCAGATGAGAGTGTTAAAGGCGTATTAGTTAATATATTTGGTGGCATTATGCGCTGCGATATTATCGCAGAAGGAATAGTTGCTGCAGCTAAGGAACTTAAAATTTCTGTACCTCTCGTTGTGAGACTTGAAGGAACAAACGTTGAAGAAGGCAAGTCGATATTAAACAATTCTGGAATTGATATTGTTTCAGCTATTGATTTAGATGATGCAGCTAAGAAAATAGTGGAATTAGTTTAATGTCTGTAATTGTAAATCAAAATACTAAAGTTATATGTCAGGGATTTACAGGGTCCCAAGGAACATTTCACTCAGAGCAAGCAATTAAGTATGGAACAAAAATGGTTGGAGGTGTCACTCCAAATAAAGGAGGGACTACTCACCTTAATCTTCCCGTTTTTGATAGTGTTTCAGAGGCTAAGGAAAAAACCGGAGCAGGCGCTTCTGTAATTTATGTCCCACCTACATATGCAGCTAATGCAATTATTGAAGCAATGGAAAGTGAGATAGAGCTAATAGTTTGTATAACTGAAGGCATTCCAGTTATGGACATGATGAAAGTTAAAGATAAATTATCTAATTCTAAATCAAGATTAATTGGTCCAAATTGTCCAGGAATTATAACTCCTGAAGAATGTAAAATCGGAATCATGCCCGCACATATTCACAAAAAGGGAAGCGTTGGGATTGTTTCTCGATCTGGAACCCTAACCTATGAAGCAGTATACCAAACAACAGTTGCTGGCATGGGTCAATCAACATGCATAGGGATTGGGGGAGATCCTATTAATGGTACAAATTTTATAGACTGTTTAGAATTGTTTTTGTCTGACCCAGAAACAGAGTCAATTATTATGATTGGCGAAATTGGTGGTTCAGCAGAAGAAGAGGCGGCAGAATTTTTATCTAAGCAGAAAAATAAAAAACCAACAGTAGGATTTATTGCTGGAACATCGGCTCCTCCTGGCAGACGTATGGGGCATGCTGGGGCAATTGTTTCTGGCGGGAAAGGCGGAGCAGAAGATAAAATTGAAGCTATGAAAAACGCAGGTATTCATATCTCGAACTCTCCAGCTGCTCTTGGCTCAACTTTACTTGAGATATTGAGGAATTGACCTTATTGTATTGTTATAGTTGATGACAAGCTCACAAATTAACGAAATTTTTGATAAAACTTCTTTTTTACACGGTATAAATACCGCTTACATAGAGGAAATGTTTGAAAAATTTCAAGCTAATCCAAATAGTGTTCCAAATGATTGGAAAGAATTTTTTGCAGGAATTACTAAAAATATCAAAAATCAAAACCCTATTAAGGCTAGTTGGTCTCAAGAAAAAGAGATTGAATTTTCTAATGGAGACTTAGTTTCAGCTGTAGATGGTAATTGGTCAAGAAAAGTTCATTCAAAAGCAATTGAAGTAAATGATGGAGCTAGCTTAACAGAAGAAGAGATTAAGAATCAAACCTTAGATTCTATTGGTGCTATAAGATTAATTAGAGCATTTAGGGTAAATGGTCATCTTGTAGCTAAGCTCGACCCTTTAAATTTAAGAGAAGTAAGGCAACATCCTGAATTAGATTATAAGAATTATGGTTTCTCTGAGAAAGATTTAAACAAAAGTATTTTTGTAGGTGGAAGTCTTGGACTTCATTCAACTAAGTTAAGTGAGATAATAAAAATTCTTAGTGAAACTTATTCTGGTTCAATAGGCGTAGAGTTTGTTCATATTCAAGATCCTGATCAAAAACAATGGGTTCAAGAACGAATAGAAGAGGTAAGAAATAAAACTCATTTTACTGATAAAGGAAAGAAAGCAATTTATCGTAGACTCTTAGAAGCTGAAATGTTTGAAAAGTTCTTAGACAAAAAATATTTAGGAACTAAAAGATTTGGACTTGTTGGTAGTGAATCAACAATTCCTGGAATAGAGCAAATTATTAAACAAAGCTGCTTGTCAGGAATTGAAGACATTTATATTGGAACTGCTCATCGGGGTAGATTAACTTTACTTTCATCAGTAATGGAAGTGCCTTTAAGAGCAATTATGGCCAAATTTCAAGGTGTCGGAGAAGACCCAAATGAGGTTCTTGGATCAGGAGATGTTAAATATCATTTGGGAATTTCAAGTGATAGAGAATTTGAAGGCAAAAAAATACATTTATCTCTCACCCCTAATCCTTCACATCTTGAATCAGTAGATCCTGTAGTTATCGGTAAAGTTAGAGCTGAACAAACTATTTTAAAAGATAAAACCAATGACAAAGTAATAGGTCTCTTAATTCATGGGGATGCTGCAATGGCTGGACAAGGAGTTGTTGCTGAAACATTTACAATGTCTCAGCTCAGAGGTTTTAGAACTGGAGGAACGATTCATTTTGTAATTAATAATCAAATAGGATTTACAACTGTTCCTCATTATGGGCGATCAGCTCCGTATTGTACTGAGATTGCAAAAATAATACAGGCACCTATTTTTCACGTTAATGGTGATGACGTAGAGTCTGTTGTCCATGTTTGTCGATTAGCAGTAGAATATAGAAATAAATTTAAAACAGATGTAGTTGTTGATATGTTTTGTTATAGAAGATCTGGACATAATGAGATGGACCTTCCAGAATTTACTCAACCTTTGATGTATCAAAAAATCAAAGAACAAAAGACAACTTTAAAACTTTATGAAGAAAAGCTTGTAGAGGAAAATATCCTAAAAGATTCTGAAATAAAAAAAGAAGAAGAAGAATATAGAAAAATTTTAGAAGAAGAGTTTTCTCTTTCCAATTCATATAAACCAAACAAAGCAGATTGGCTTGAAGGATCATGGAAAGGATTATCGACTGCATCGTTTGATGAAAGACGCGGGCAAACATCTGTTAATGTTGAAGATCTTATTTCAATTGCTAAGGAAATATATGAAATACCAAACGATTTTAATGTTCATAAGAAGATAAAAAAGATTTTTGAAGATCGATTAAATTCTGTTGTTAATAATGTTGGTATAGATTGGGCAACAGCAGAATCTTTAGCCTTTGCAACGCTACTAGCCGAAGGTTTTGGCGTGAGATTATCCGGTCAAGATTCTGGTAGAGGAACTTTTAGTCAAAGACATGCTGTTTTATATGATCAAGCAAATGAAAAGAGATTTGTACCATTGAGACATTTTAGGAAGAAACAAGGCTTTTTTGAAGTTATTGACAGCTTTTTATCTGAATATGGAGTTTTAGGATTTGAGTATGGATATTCTCAAGTTGATCCACGAACACTGGTTTTATGGGAGGGACAATTCGGCGATTTTGCAAATAATGCACAAACAATCATTGATCAATTCATAACTACTGGAGAAAGAAAGTGGTTGAGAATGTCAGGCTTAACACTTTTATTGCCTCATGGTCATGAGGGTCAAGGATCAGAACACTCTAGTTCCAGATTAGAAAGATTTTTACAAATGTGTGCAGAAGATAATATTCAAGTGGTTAATTGTACTTCACCATCTAATTACTTTCATGTTCTCAGAAGACAGCTTCATCGTGACTTTAGGAAGCCATTAATTATTATGACACCAAAATCAACTTTGCGACATAAAAAAAATGTTTCATCTATAGATCAATTTATCAATGGTTCAACATTTCATAGAGTATTAAGAGAAGAAATTAGTGAACAGGAGGAAAAGCAGATTAACAGAGTACTTTTGTGTTCTGGTAAAATATATTTTGAATTACAAGATGAGATTGATAAATTAAAAAAAGAAAATATAATTATTTTAAGAATTGATCAGCTTTACCCCTTTCCTTATGATGTTTTGAAAGATGAATTTAAAAGGTTTCCAGGAGCAGAAATATATTGGGTTCAAGAAGAACCATCAAATATGGGTGCATATAGATTTGCTAAACATAGAGTTGAGTCAGTATTATCATCACTTTTAGGCAAACATGAGGAACTATTGTTTATTGGAAGAAGAGCATCGGCATCGCCAGCAACTGGAATATTAGAAAGACATATTGAGAATCAGAGAAATATTTTAAGATTGGCTATAGAAGCTGACAAAAAAGAAATTATATCTAATAAGGATGGAGTTTCTTTAGTTAAATTTAAACTGCCAATTGAATAATAATTACAAAGTGTTAAAAAATAACTATGCCAACTGATATAAAAGTTCCTTCTCTCGGAGAGAGTGTTGTCGAGGCAACAGTAGCAAAGTGGTATAAAAAATCAGGAGATTCGGTCGTTACTGATGAGCCTCTATTAGAACTCGAAACTGATAAAGTCACTCTTGAAGTACCTTCACCTGTAACAGGAAAAATAGAAAAGATTTCTTTTAAGGAAGGCGATACGGTTACTGTTGGAGCAGTTTTGGGATCTATAGATGAAACAGCTACTTCAACTCAAAATATTCAATCTCAAAAAATTGAAACACCTCAAGAGCTTGAAAAACAGGAAGAAGTTAGTGTAGTTATTGAAAAAGATTCAGAAATTAAAAAAGAGAAAAAATTATCTCCTTCAACTAGAAAGATTGTTGCGGAAAAAAATATTGATTTAGAAACAATAACTCCTCATAGAAATGATGGAAGAATAACTAAAAAAGATTTCTTAAATATTGATCAAAGTGATATTGAAGTAAACACAAGTAAGAAAGAAGATCGAACTGACATATTGGATAAAGAAGAGAGAATTCCAATGTCACGTCTTAGACAGACAATTGCAAAGAGATTAAAAGATGCGCAAAATAACGCCGCAATTCTGACTACATTTAATGAAGTTAATATGCATGATCTTATTAAGACAAGAAATGAACATAAGGAATCTTTTGAAAAAAAATATGGAGTAAAATTGGGTTTTATGTCTTTTTTTGTGAAAGCATGTATTACAGCTTTAAAAGATGTTCCAGATGTTAATGCAGAAATAGAAAATAATGAAGTTGTTTATAAAAATTACTATAATATTGGAGTTGCCGTTGGAACTAATCAGGGACTTGTTGTTCCAGTTGTAAAAGATGCGGATAAAAAATCATTAATAGAAATTGAAAAAGAAATTTTTGAATTGGGGGAAAAAGCAAGAAGTAGGAAGCTAAACATATCTGATATGCAGGGAGGAACTTTTACTATCTCGAATGGAGGAGTTTATGGTTCTTTGATGTCAACTCCAATTCTTAATCCTCCTCAATCAGGCGTATTAGGCATGCATAAAATTGAGGAGAGACCAATTGCAGTTGATGGAAAAGTTGTGATTAGACCAATGATGTATTTAGCATTGTCATACGATCATAGATTGGTTGATGGCAAAGGAGCTGTGACCTTTTTAGTTCGAGTTAAGGAAAGCTTAGAAGATCCAAGCAGAATTTTACTGGGTGTTTAATATTGGAAGAACTTGATGTTTTAATAATAGGTAGTGGTCCCGCAGGCTATGTTTGTGCAATAAGAGCTGCACAACTCGGGTTAAAAGTATGTTGTGTTGAGAAAAGCAAATTGGGTGGTACATGTCTAAATATTGGATGTATTCCATCAAAATCGCTTCTACATGCATCACAAATCTATGATCAGGCCAGACACTATGAAACTATGGGTATTTCTTTTTCTAGTGTTTCATTTGATTTAAAAAAGATAATGCAGGCGAAAGATGACAGCGTTAAAACTCTAACAGGAGGAGTAAGTTTTTTATTTAAGAAAAATAAAATTATTCATAAAAAAGGATTTGCAAAAATTATCAGTAGTAATGAGGTAGAAATTGTCAATAATACAAATTCTGAAATAGTTAAATCTAAGAATATAATTATTGCTACTGGTTCAGAGCCACTAATTCCTACAGAAGTTTTAGTAGATGAAAAAAATATTCTTTCTTCAACCGGGACTCTAAATCTTGGCAAAGTTCCAAATCATTTAGTTGTTATTGGTGCTGGATATATAGGGCTAGAAATGGGATCTGTGTGGTCAAGACTAGGCGCTAAAGTTACAGTAATAGAATATGAAGATCATATTCTTCCAAATATGGACATGGAAGTTTCAAAAAATTTTCAAAAAATTTTAATTAAGCAAGGATTTGATTTTAAATTATCAACTTCATTCAATAAAGTTATTAAAAACAATGATAAAATTTCAGTACTTATTGAAAATAAAGGGCAAACTTTAGAAATTGATTGTGATAAAATTTTAGTTTCTATGGGAAGAAAACCATACACCTATGGATTGAATCTTGAAAATGTTGGAGTTGGAATTGACGATAAGGGGTTTATCCAAACAAACAAAAGTTTTCAAACCTCAGTAAATAATATTTACGCTATCGGAGACTGTAAGAAAGGACCTATGTTGGCACACAAAGCTTCGGAAGAAGGAATAGCAGTGGCTGAATTGTTATCAGGACAGGCTGGGCAAGTTAACTATGATACAATACCTTCAGTCATTTATACTTTTCCTGAAGTTGCATCTGTAGGAAAGACTGAAGAGGAATTAAAAAATTCATCTATTCAATATAAAGTAGGCAAGTTTCCTTTCACTGCTAATGCCAAAGCAACTGTAATGCAAGAAACTGAAGGATTTGTAAAAATTCTTTCCGATTCACAGACTGATGAAGTTCTAGGTGTTCATATTATTGGTGCTGATGCAGGGAATTTAATAGTTGAACTTGTTGTTGCTATGGAGTTTGGTGCATCTGCGGAGGACTTGGCGCGTACTTGCCACGCTCACCCAACTTTAACAGAATCAATTAAGGAAGCTGCTCTTAACGTAGATAAAAGATCAATTCATATTTAATCGTTATTTTTTATCTTTGATAATGAAGTTAATTGATACTACCCAAATCGCTATTAAAACATGATAAAGGTGGAAACTTAGGTCTGCACCTAAACTATTTGTTAACAATCCTCTTTTACTAACTGTTAAAAAACTTATTAGTAAAACTGACATTAAAATAGATTTAAGGATTTTTTTCCAAATTTTTTTATCAGGAATAAAGAAAACTAAGATAATTGAAAGAATTGACCAGAAGTATATTAATTTTATAAGAAGTATTTTTGGCCAAATCAATCCACTAACAATACTTAGAATTGAGAGTACAAATACTAACCAACCAAGATTTTTAAAATTTAAGTTAAATACTATTTGTGTTGTAATAAGAGACAAACATAAAACTCCCGCATATAGAGCTAATATTTTATTTAATTGGATAATGAATTCAGTATTCAAAAGGCCAAATCTAATTACTCCTATTGCAGCTGCAATTCCTATAAGTGCGACACCGAATAATGCAAAATAATAATTATTTCTAGAAAGCTTGTTAACAGAGAAAATACAAGCCGCAACGATGAGTAATTCAGTCAATGCGTAATGAACTGGAGGAGACATTAATTATTTTTTATGATTTGATAATAGTCTCTTTTAATATCTGTCGACATTTTTCTGCTTCCATCATGTGACCATCCTGGTGGGCCAAATAAATACATAAATTTATCTTTAAGAGTAATATTTGGTTTGAAAATATCTTTAAAAATATTTGCATATTCTTCAAAAAGTATTGTTAATGGATTTAAGGTTGTCATTGGAACCACTAGACCATAGTCGCATGGTTCATTAGGATCTTCAGCAACAAAAGTACCAAACATTCGATCCCAAATCATTAATGTACCGGCATAATTGGCATCTAAGTATTTTGGATTTCTAGCATGATGTACTCTATGGTGAGATGGAGTATTAAAAATATATTCATACCATCGTGGAAGTTTATTTATTGTTTGTGTATGGCAGAAGAATTGATAATAACCATTTATAAAAACGCAAAATAAAATCATCACAGGATCAAACCCAATAATTACAAGAGGTATTTTTAGCATACGAGTTCCAGTGAAATGTTTTGTCCATGGTTGCCTAGCAGCTACATCAAGAGACATTCTTTCTGATGAATGATGGGTTCTATGTAAGCCCCAACCCCATCGCCAGCGATGACAAATTCTATGATGTAAATAAAAAGTTAAATCATCGAGTATGAAGCACAATACCAAAGCACTTAAAGTAAATGGAAAAGTATAAATTTGATATTGCTTTGCCCAGAAGAGTGCGCCCAAAGTAATAAAAGCAAATATTCCATTAATAGGATAACTTAAAGTTCCCATAGTCATGTTCAACATGAACTCTTTAAAGTCATTTTTGGCTCTAATTTTGAAATAATAAATTGCCAATACTTCAAAAACAGCTATTGCCCAAAAAAATGGCATTACCATCCAGAAAATTTCTAAAGCTGAATAATCAAATAAGTATTCAACTGACATTTTTAAAATTCCCCAACATTTTTTGCATTAATTTATGTATTAAGTTTACACCTTGTAGTGGGCGAATAAAGACCTTAAATTCTTTTATAAGACCAGTATCGTCCCAAGAAATTAAATCTACTCCATTTATTTCAGTATCTTCAATTGTCAAAGTAAATTCTAAGCTTGCGAAGTTTTTATTATTTATTTCTTTTATGTATTTAAAGTTTGAAGAGTTGAAAACCTCTGAAGCAGCCATTAGGTATTGTAGAGTTATATCTTTGCCACGTTGTGGAGAATAAACTACTGGAGAATAGAAAACTACATCATTATGTAATATCTCAGTTAAAAGATTGTAATCTCTATTTTTTACAACATCATGCCATTTTGAAATTGGTTCATTCATAATTAAGGAATATATATTTTATTTATTTCTTCGCAAGTGGATGGCTTTTAGAATAAGCCTCGTAAAGTTTTTTTGTTTCTACTTTTGTATACCTTTGTGTTGTCGATAAACTGCTGTGTCCCAATAATTCTTGAATTGTTCTTAAATCACCACCAGAATCGAGCAAATGAGTTGCAAAACTGTGTCTTAAAGCATGCGGTGTAGCTGTTTCAGGAAGTGAAAGTGAATTTCTAATTTTTTCAAGTGCGTATTGTATAATTCTAGGACTTAACCTATTCATTCTTTTCCCAATAAATAAAGGATCCTCGGCTCTTATTTCCTTAGGACACTCAGCTATGTAGTCCATAATTCCCTTTTTGATATATTCCATCATAGGAACAATTCTCTCTTTATCACCTTTACCTTTAATCAGAATGTGATCTTCATTGTCTATGTCATCATAGTTGAGATTCAAAGCCTCTGATATTCGTAAACCGCATCCATATAAAAGCATTAAAATTGATTTATTTCTTAGTCCAATCCATTTTTCATTTTCTATTGTTTCTGCACATCTAATCACTTCAATAGCTAACTTTGAATCTATTGGTCTGGGTAAACTTTTCTTTAGTTTTGGAGATTTTAAAGAAGATATTGCAGAACTCTCTATTACATTTTCTTTTATTAAATGGTTAAAAAATGATTTAAGGGAAGAAATATTTCTTGCTATTGAACTTGAGTTAATCCCATTGCTCCTCTGGTAACTTAAGAAACTTCTAAAGTCACTGATTTCGAGTTT
>Ga0208750_1000136_pt1 | contig 20512 bp, 22 predicted proteins | sample Knorr_S15_td_O2m_FD_185602 | JGI IMG/M metagenome (GOLD analysis project Ga0208750, IMG submission 185602) | Marine microbial communities from Southern Atlantic Ocean transect - Knorr_S15_td_O2min_ad_340m_LV (SPAdes) (version 2) | ecosystem: Environmental > Aquatic > Marine > Oceanic | place...
CGGTATAAGTGACTCAAGCAGGGAAAGATTGTATTCAGCTTCATGTTTTTTACATTCTTTTCGATGCTCATAAATTCGCTTAGTCAGGAGGAAAGAATACCAGCGGTAACCTGTACCGATCCGGAGAGGAATTTTTGCCTTGAGCAGAGCAAAGGCTAATTCCGGTCGGGGATAAAACAGTATTGCCGCGTCAAAATTAAGTTCCCGCAGCTGATGACTGAGTTTCAATACTCCCTTCCAGCCTCTGTGACGTCCCTCAGGCTCATAACTCAGCAACAGGTCAATCCCCGTATATTGCTCAAACAGGGGAACAGTGTAAGGCTGTGCCAAAAATGAAATGAACGCTTCTGGGTAATTATTGCGTAAAGCTGTAACTGCAGGAAAAGTCAGAATGGTATCGCCAACCCGATCCGTGCGGATCAGCAGGAAACGTTTGCGGGAATCGGATGAAGGATTTGTTGACATGAATACATTATTAAATATTCAGGAAAAAACATTTACTATGCCTGAAAAATATTGCTCCAAAGTTTGCCTGAAACTTGGCGTCCTATTTCGGCAATGGATTCAGTAAGAGGGATGGATTTTGGACAGGCTTCAACACAGTTTTGCGCATTGCCGCAATCGGCAATTCCACCTTCCTGCATAAGAGTGTCGAGCCGCTCATCCGCTATGTTTTTTGCAGTAGGATGCATATTGAATAGACGTGATTGACTGATGGCCGCAGCACCAAGGAAGTTGTTGTTGAGACTGTATTGCGGACATGCCTCCACGCAGCATCCGCAAGTCATGCACTCAGAAAGTTTGTAGGCAACTTCCTGATGGCTTTGAGGTTCACGGATTCCGGGTCCAAGATCGTGGTAGCCGTCTGCTGTGACCCAGGCCTGTACTTTTTTCAAGGCACCAAACATCCGGGAACGATCTACTGCTAAATCACGTACTACCGGAAACTTGCTCATGGGTTCCAAAGTGATTGGTTTTTCTAGCTGATCCACTAATGCACTGCAGGACTGATGCACCTTCCCGTTAATCACCATTGTGCATGAACCGCAAACTTCTTCAAGGCAGTTACATTCCCAGACCACCGGTGCGACTTTTTCTCCTTTGGAGTTTTCCGGATTTGCCTGAATATCCATCAAACAGGAAATTACATTGGAGTTTGGGACATGTGGAATGACGAAAGTTTCCCAGTAAGGTTTTGTGTTTTCCGAATCCTGGCGTTTTATTTTGAAAGTAATTGTATCCGGCATAATATCATTTATGATTTAAGTTTTCGGATTTCGGATTTCGCTTTTTCAAAATCCGATTGTGCAGATGTTATGTGAATCAGTCGTATTTCCTGGGACGAGGTGCAATGAGTGATTCATCCACATCCTCATAAGTAATTTCCGGCCCGCCATTTTTGAAAATTGCAATGGTGCTTTTGAGCCATTTTTTATTATTTTCGGCAAACCGTTTCATATACGCCAAATGTTCAGGAGCAAAGTCTTCTTCATTTACTTTTCCGGTGGCTTTCTGTTTTTCATATTCCAGATAAGATTCTGGTCGGAAATCGCTCGGCTGATTGAGGTCAAATTCCGGCTTGTAATGTGAACCCCGGAATTCATCTCGCATCAACGCACCTTTGGTGATTATCTTGGAAAGCTGAATCATGTTCCAGAGTTGGTTGATGAAACTTGGAACCGGATTTGACCAATCTGTTGTATCAACACAGTTTACGTTCTTCCAACGCTCTTCAAATTCATCAATTTTGTTGAGAGTTGCCTGCAACTTAGAATTTTCTCGGACAATCAAAACATTGGAAATCATTTCCTCTGCCATTTCTCTGTGCAGTGCATAAGGGTTTTCATTTCCGGACATTTTCTTAATTTCCGCATATTTTTCCTGCCATTGTTTAGTTGCCTCCGTAAACAATTTTTCAGGAACATCATCAGCCGCTTCCGGGACATTTTTGACATAATTGAGCACGCCTGGACTCATCATCAAACCGGTGTAAATGCAACTCAACAAAGAATTTGCTCCCAGGCGGTTTCCGCCGTGATACTGATAATCCGCTTCTCCCGCCGCATAAAGCCCGGTGATTGAAGTCATTTGATTTTGTGGCGATTGGTGGTCGATTAAACCTTCCTCAGTTCTCGTGTAATCAGTCCAGATTCCGCCCATTGAATAATGCACTGCCGGAAAAATTTCCATTGGTTCTTCACGAGGATCGACTCCGGTAAATTTTTCGTAAATCTCCAAAATACCTCCCAAACGCCGATCCAGAAATTCGCGGGTGTGATGCGTTAAATCCAGGTAAACTTTCATTTCACCGTGAACGCCTAATTTGTCGTTAACGCAAATGTCGTAAATTTCCCTTGCTCCCACATCACGCGGAACCAAATTCCCAAAAAGCGGATAGCGTTCCTCAAGGAAATAAAAACGTTCTGTTTCAGGTATATCTTTCGGCTTGCGCGAATCCCCGGCCTTTCGCGGTACCCATACTCTTCCGCCCTCTCCCCGTGCGGATTCACTCATCAAACGTAATTTATCACGACCGGGAATGGCTGATGGATGGATTTGGATAAATTCACCGTTTCCATATTTTGCGCCCTGTAAATATGCAGAAGTAACTGCAGTTCCTGTGCAAACCATGGAATTGGTGGAACGTCCGTAAACCAGTCCCGGACCTCCGGTGGCTAAAATAACGGCATCGCCTCTTTCGGTGCTAATTTCGCCTGAACGCAAATTGTGGATGACCGCACCAACGCAGCGTCCATCACCGTTTAGTACAGCGCCGAGATATTCATGCCACTCCATTTTTTCGACCAGGCCCTGTACTTCGTAATGGCGTACCTGTTCGTCGAGTGCATACAAAAGCTGCTGGCCTGTAGTTGCACCGGCGAATGCAGTGCGGTGATAGAGCGTTCCTCCAAATCTACGAAAATCAAGATTGCCTTCAGGAGTTCGGTTGAAAGTTACTCCGAGCCTGTCCATCAGGTTGATGATATACGGTGCATGATGGCACATATCTTTGCAAAGTGGCTGGTGTGCTAAAAAATCACCGCCCTTCACGGTATCATAAAAATGAATGTCCGGAGAATCTCCCTCGCCTTTGATATTGACTGCCCCGTTGATGCCTCCCTGGGCACAAACTGAATGCGAGCGTTTTACCGGCAGAAACGAAACCAGCAAAACTGACATGCCCAGTTCCGCCATTTTCATGGTTGCGGCCAATCCGGCTAAACCTCCTCCAATTACAATTACTCGTTGTTTGCTCATCTGAAAAGATCTGTTTACCAAATTGCAGACAGTGCATACAGGGCACTTGCCGATAAAATGAAGAAAAGAAGAATGCTAAAAATACGAACCTGTATTTGGGATTTTGGAGTGAGGGCGATACCCCAGGTCATGCAAAAGGTGTTGAGGCCGTTTGCAAAATGAAAGACTGCTCCCAGGACACCAAGCAGGTAAACCGTCTTGGTTATTATACCCGATTCAGGATCACTAAATCCGCTGGATAGATGCTCGAAATGGGTTCCCCAGGTCCCGGATATCCAAGGCCCAAACTGGGTGTTCCAAACATGTGCGAGAATGAAAAGGAGTACGCCGATGCCGCTGATTCGCTGCAGCCAATACAACAGGTGTGAAAAATATGTGTAAGAAGGTTGTACGGTGGATTCAAAAATCAGGCGAACACCAAGGAAGGCATGAAAGAAGAGCGGAATATAAACAACTATGACTAGGGTCCAAATCGCCAAGGGACTGTCATAGAAACTGTTGACTGCAGTATTGTATGTTTCTGCCCCTGAATGCAGATACAATTGCAAGTAGAGATGATACACCAAAAACAGACCCACCGGCACAACACCCGTCAAACTGTGAATGCGCCGCATTAGAAAATGTGAGTCCATAAATCACCCTTAACTAAAATACATACGTTAAATAAACCAGTAGAAAACCTGAATTTATTTTAGCACGAAAGGCAGAAAATTAGAAAGTGGTTATTTCTGTGACTATCGGATCAGAACGATCTAATGTAATTATGAAAGCGACAGAAAAGTCAGCTTGCGACAGTTTTTGAAATGGACAGTCCAAGGCGCGACTTGTAACGTGCGCCGGTACGTTTGTGCAGGATTCCTTTAGTGACAGCTTTATCGATATTTTTTTGAACTCCGGAATAAGCTTCACGTGCCTGATCCATATTTCCTCCATCCAGAATCAGTCGGAATTTTTTGATGACTGTACGCAGATCTGCCCGCTGAGAACGCTTTTGTGCAGTACGTTTTATTGTTTGTCGAACACGCTTAAGCGCTGACTTGTGATGGGCCATAAGTGTTTTCCTTTTTTCCTAAAAAGCGTTGATAAAATGATCAATGTTCGGCGGTTTTCCATCCGCCAGTTTTACAGCAATCACGTCAAAACGCGGTTGCAGGTACGTTAGATGCTTCCGGCTGAGATAAAGCTCACCCAGTTGGCGCAACTTTCCAATTTTTTTCGCAGTTACCGATAAAGACGGATGTGGTCCACTGCTGCCCGTGCGGGTTTTTACTTCACAAAATATAAGAAACTCTCCGTAAGCTGCAATAATATCAAGTTCACCAAGTCTGGAACGGTGATTCCGTTCAATAATTCGATATCCTTGCTCTTGCAAAAAATTACAGGCAATTTGCTCTCCTGCTGCTCCAGTCAACTGTCGTGCCTTTGTCACAGCAAATCCAATTGAGTAGTAGACGATCTGTCCAGCTTTGACAGGGATTTGAGCCTGAAAGATCGCCTATGTAAGGGTGACAATCCATATTTCTCAATGGCTGCCCTATGTCGTTTTGTCGGATATCCTTTGTGACCTTCAAAGCCCCATTCAGGATAACGTTTTGCATTTTCGACCATTACTCGGTCCCGTGTAACTTTGGCCAAAATTGAAGCTGCAGCAATGCTTTTGGAACGAGCATCTCCCTTAACTACTGCTTCACCCCGAATTGTAGTTTGCGGGAACCTGTTTCCGTCAACAAGAGCATAATCCGGAGCAGGTTCTATTTCAGTCAGGCAGCGTAACATTCCATGAAGCGTAGCCTGCAAAATATTCAGCCTGTCAATTTCTTCTGCAGAAATTGAGACGATTTTGAAAGCCAGAGCCTCAGAACAAATAACGTCAAATAACTGTTCCCGTTTTGTTGAAGAAAGCTTTTTAGAATCGTTCAGCGGATGCTCGGCATTCCAATCTTTTCCTAAAATAACTGCTGCAACCATCACTGGTCCGGCCAGTGGGCCTCGTCCTGCTTCATCTACACCAGCAACTTGCTGAAAACCACGGTCTTGGGCCGCTGTTTCAAGTTCAAGTGTTGGACTGAAGTTATGCTGATGGCCGTGCCGTGATGCGTTCTTTGATCCTGGCTGCTTTCCCACGACGCGCTCTCAGGTAATAAAGTTTTGCCTGGCGCACCTTCCCGACTTTAATGACATCAATACTATCAATCCGGGGAGAGTGCAGCGGAAAAATTCGTTCAACACCATATCCCTGGGTTACTTTTCGTACAGTGAAAGTGGCTTTGTTGTTACGTGCACCGCAGTGCTTGCCAATGATGACACCCTCAAATGCCTGTATGCGTTCTTTGTTTCCTTCAGTAATTCGGTAATTAACCCGGACGCTGGATCCGACTCTTAGTTCCGGCAACCCACTGCGTAATTGTGATTGCTCAATCTTTTCCATTACAGTAGACATTTTTTCTCGTTTGCTAAGGTGAATAATTAGTTGTCTGTATTATTTAATTTTAACTTTTAGTTTTGCATTGAAGCAAGTCCGGGCGGCGATTTTTTGTCCGTTCTAAAGCTTGTTCTTCACGCCACTGGGCGATAATTTTATGGTTTCCTGACTTTAATTCTTCCGGAACTTCCATACCCTCAAAACTTGCAGGTCGTGTGTATTGCGGAAATTCCAGCATGGGCTGCGTGAAAGATTCATGTACAGCTGATTCTTGGTTACCAAGAACGTCCGGAATAAGTCGACTGATGGTTTCAATCATTGTCATAGTAATGACCTCACCTCCCATGCAGATGAAATCTCCACCTGAAATTTCCTCATCCACCAAACTTCGTAACCGTTCGTCGAATCCTTCGTAACGACCGCAGATCAGTGTCAAGACTGCTTTTTTCCCACTTAACTCTCTTGCTTTTTCCTGTGAAAAAGGTCGTCCCTGCGGAGTCACTAAAATTGTGTGAGTTTCCCGGCCACTGCTGCGGTGAAACTCTTTTTGCTCCTTAAGTGTCTGAGCAATCGGCTCAATCCGCAAGACCATTCCCGGTCCGCCTCCGTAAGGTGTATCATCTACCTGTAGATGTTTCCCGTGTCCGTGCTTGCGAAAATTAACCAGACTTACATTCAGGTACTGCTTCTCAATTGCCCGTTTAATCAGGCTTTCTTCCAGAAAAGAAGTAAAAATATCCGGGAATAATGTTAAAACTTCAAAGCGTAACATTACTCTCCGGTGCTGTTTCTTCAATCAATCCAGGTAACGGGTCAATTTTCATCCGCCGGGACTCAACATCCAGTTCAAGTACTACATGCGGAACATCCGGAATCATGAAACTGCTTTTACCGTTACGCACCTCATAAACGTTGTTTGCTCCGGTTTCCAGAACATCTGAAATTTCTCCCAAAAAACGTCCGTTTTTATCTTCTACACTGCACCCTATAAGCTGATGCACGAAGACTTCGCTGGATTCCAAAGGCCTTAACTGATCATCCGGCAATAATAAGCGGCAGCTTTTAAGCTTTTCAGCAGCAGTACGGGAATCAATTTCTTCAAAGAGAACGATCCAGCCACTTTTTGTCGGTCGAATCTGCAGAACATTTAAGCTTTGTAACTGTCTTTCAGATTCTAAAAAGAAAAGCTCTACATTCAGATAATAATCAGGAGTATCTGTAAAGTATTTTACTCTAACTGCTCCTTTGATCCCGTGAGCACCAACAATTGTGGCAACCCAAGTCAGCTCATCATAATCATTAAAAACACTCATCGCGGTACTTATCGAAAAAAACGATTAACCCCGAAAGCTTATCAGACTTTGATTTTTGCCTGCTTCATCAATTTGCTGACTCGTTCCGTCGGTTGTGCACCCACGGAAAGCCAGTGCTTGACTCGCTCTTCATCAATTCCAAAGCGGTTTTCTGAGACCATTGGATTGTAAAATCCAATGTGTTCAAGATAACGACCGTCGCGTTTACAACGTTGATCTGCAACTACAACACGGTAGTAAGGTTTCTTTTTTGTACCACCCCTGGCGAGACGTATTTTAACCATAATAATAAGTTTTCAGTTTTCAGTTTTCAGTTTGACCTGCCGGTGCCCTGAATCCAGCACCCGGACCCTTCAATTAGGCATCATATCCTGCATCATGCGCATGGCTTTGCCCGGATTGGAAACTTTTGTGAGTTTTTGCATCATTTTACGCATTTGGATAAATTGCTTAAGCAGTCTATTTATTTCGCTGACGGTTGTGCCGCTGCCTTTTGCGATCCTTATTCTCCGCGAGCCATTCATCAGTTTGTGGTTATTTCTTTCTTTAATAGTCATCGATGAAATGATGGCATCAATATGAATCAGTTTTTTGTCGTCAATATTTGCATCGTTAACAGAAGAAGCATTCATGCCGGGCAGCATTCCAATTACGTCTTTTATTGATCCCATTTTTCGCATCGAACGCAACTGATCTCTAAAATCCTCAAGCGTAAATTCGTTACGCCTCAGCTTTTTCTGTATCTGCAGGGCTTCACGTTCACTGAAAGAGTCTTCAACCTTTTCGATCAGTGAGAGCATATCGCCCATACCTAAAATTCTGGAAGCAATTCTTTCTGGATGGAATGCTTCCAAATTTTCGAGTTTTTCGCCTACCGCAATAAACTTAATCGGTTTTTGCGTAATGGCCCGGATAGAAAGTGCTGCGCCACCGCGGGCGTCTCCATCCATTTTCGTCAACATCACACCCGTAATGTCAAGCAAATCATTGAAGCCTTTTGCCACACTGACTGCTTCCTGACCTGTCATTGCATCAGCGACAAAAAGAATTTCATGAGGCATGACGGAATCTTTGATCCGACTCAATTCCTCCATCAATTCCTGGTCTATGTGCAACCGTCCTGCAGTGTCGATAAAGACGGCATCGGCTTCTTCCTGCTTTGCAGCCTCGAGTCCATTCTGGACTATATCCAGTGGATTTTGATCTGTACGGGAAGGGTAGCATGAAATTCCCAATGTGTCCGCCAAGACTTGCAGTTGCTGGATAGCAGCCGGTCGGTAGATGTCAGCGGGAATTAAATAAGGGCGCTTCCCTTCAGTTTTGTAAAGTCGTGCTAACTTTCCTGCGGATGAGGTTTTTCCTGATCCCTGGAGGCCAACCAGCATTGTGACCAATGGAGCAGTTTCCGGTTCGGTTAATCCAGAATTAGCTCCGCCCATCATCTCTGTCAGTTCCTCGTTGACAATTTTAATGAACTGCTGACCCGGAGTAAGACTGCCCTGTACCTCTTCACCAACCGCTCTGGAGTTAACTGAGCGTAAAAAAGCCTTAACAACTCTAAAATTAACATCCGCCTCCAAAAGGGCCATTTTGACCTCATTTAGAGTTTTACTCACATTTTCTTCCGTCAAACGACCCCGTCCACGTACCTTACGTAACGAACCGCTTAATTTGCCTGACAAGGTCTCAAACATAGGCTTATTGAAAAGTGATTAACACAACATTAGATCAAATTTCTGGTGTTTTTGTCAAGCTGTTTTGCAGTTTATGCTTGGGGATCAACAAATATACTGTCCGAGCTAGCGAAAGGAATTCCTTTTTTTACTCAACTTTCTGCTTCTATTGCCTGCAAATAAATGATATAAGTTTAGTATATCAAACTGGTAGCAATTTTATTTGTGGCAGTTATATTTGCTTTTTTAGAAGTTTGGATGAGTTGTTTTATTCCCAAAAATCGGTACGGATTCTCTTTTTCTTGTGACGGGGCCGTTTAAGCTTTCGTTCCGATGATTCCGTAGGGGTGCCCGTGGATTGTTTTTCAGGATCCGAATTCTCGAAGGGAGGTTGGTAAGCTGTTTCCAAAAAAGTTGGACCAGTCCCTGCGTTGCGGGTTTCAGACATGGAGAGATCGTAACGTGGAATGACGGTTTGAAATTGTGTGCTGTGTGTCGCAGCAGCAGGAGTGACCTTGTCAAGGTTCCCGTCAACATAAGTGGGATAAAAATTGGTGGTACCTTTCAAGCGCTTCCAGCTCGCCTTGCGGCGTTTATCTTCTTCACTCATGACTTGGATTTCGTTCTGGTGGTATTCTCAGTTTTTACTGAAAGATTGAAATGTTGTTAGTACCCTTATAAACTAATTAGAGCAAAATGCAAACCATCTTCATAATTTTACTTTGTCTATGAATACAAACAACGCAGGTGCTCCACTTAATCTAGTATTGGCCAGTCCTCGTGGATTTTGTGCCGGAGTAGATCGTGCGATCACTATTGTTGAAAAAGCTTTGGAAATGTATGGTGCTCCGATTTATGTTCAGCATGAAATTGTCCATAACAAGCATGTTGTTCAGCGCCTTCGGAACGAGGGTGCCGTTTTTGTGGAAAATATTGATGAAATCCCTGAGGGTTCACATGCAATTTTTTCTGCTCATGGAGTTTCTCCGGAAGTTCGAAAAAGAGCAGAGAAACGTAAATTACAGGTACTGGATGCGACCTGTCCTCTGGTTACAAAAGTTCATAGAGAAGCTCAGCGCTATGCCAAAGAAGAGCACACCATTATCCTTATAGGACATCATAACCATGTTGAGGTTAAAGGGACTGTTGGAGAAGCTCCCGAACATATTTTTGTAGTTGGAACAGTAGAAGAAGTATCGGATCTGAAGATTCCGGATGAGAAAAAGGTAGGTTATATCACTCAAACCACTTTATCTTTGGATGATACTGCAGAAATTATCATTGCGCTTAAAGAGCGCTTCCCGGAAATAAAGGGTCCGGCTAAAGATGATATTTGTTATGCTACACAAAATCGCCAAAATGCAGTGAAGGCTTTGAGTAAGGAAGTTGATTTGGTACTGGTAGTGGGGGCACAGAACAGCTCAAATTCGGTGCGTTTACTGGAAGTAGCGGAAGCAACAGGAGTTAAGGCCCGCCGCATTGAATCTGCAGCAGAATTGGATCCGGAATGGTTGGAAGAGGTCCGGAACGTTGGTATTACTGCAGGAGCATCCGCGCCTGAGGATATCGTGCAGGGCATAGTTGCAGGAATCAGTAAGATGTCATCTTCAAGCAGTGTCCGTGATCTTGAAATAGTTCAAGAGGATGTTACGTTTGCTTTGCCGACTGTGTTAAGAAATGCTTAAATTTGGTGGCCGCTTTTCCCCGAGGTGAAATGCGATTTTTATCTTCCGGATCCATTTCACCAAAAGTCTGCTCATGCTCTGAAGGCTGAAAAATTGCGTCCCAACCAAAATTAAGTGAGCCTCTTGGTTTGACGATTACACCTTTCACTTTTCCTTCAAACAAATACATAGATTTACCATTATTGGTATATCCTAAACAACAAACGGCCTGAGCGGACTTATCTTTAAATTGAGATAAAGCACTTACCATTCCCGCCAAACCAAGGTTCTCTATAAACCACTTGACGAGTGGTCCGGGAAGTTCATTCCATGCTTTAAAATACAGTGATGTGTCTTCAACGATCACTGGAGCATGAATGTGTTCGTATGCCTGCTTCAGTTTATGTTTTACCAGTTCCTGGAGATCAGTAGTTTGGATTTCCTGTAAATCCAGCTCTAATGGAGTTAACCGGTATTCCAATAACTCAGATAACTCACTTAGTTTATTGAGATTTGAGGTTGCAAAGTGGAGATTCAAGAGAAAATTAGGCCAGAGCGGTGTAACGGACGGTTCGTTTGTATTTTAACTGAGAAATGAGTTCTTTGACAGATTTACTGCAAATAATGGATTCTACAAACAAGCATTTAGAGGTGCGAGGTTTGCGTTTTTAATGGTTTTTGCATTTGACAAAGCACGGGGTAGAACACTCCAAACGTAAAATTCGGTGGTACGCAGCTTATTCCAGTAAAACTGAGCTTCTTCATTTTCCTCCAGCAATTCTGCCTGAGAAGGTGCTTCAGCAAGCAAGGCTTTCCATTTTTGCTGAGCTGAATCAGCCTGTTTGAGCAGATAAAAACAACACAGTACATCGCCCATCAAATCCAGCATATTGACTGCATAAAGGACATAACCTTCTTTTCCCTGTTCTTCTCCAATTTTTTTCAAACCGGCAATGCTTTCCTGCATCAATGTCCGGTAACTTTCCCATTCTGCAACCCAGCCGGCGAGTTCATCTTCTGGAGCATGATTGTCAAACCAGCTCAATTCCTGTTCAAGAACTTTGAGCAACTGTCCTTTTTTGGCAGTAAATTTTCTGCTAACAAGATCAAGAGCCTGAATTCCATTTGTGCCTTCATAAATCGAGGCGATTTTCTGGTCACGTGCATTTTGCTCAAGCGGAAAATCCTGTGTAAATCCAACACCACCCAAAACCTGAATGCCGATCCGCGCCACGTCAAATCCCTGATCAGTACCGAATGCTTTGCAGACTGGAATATGTAGGTCAAGCAAGTCTTGATATTTTTCGCGTGATTCATCCGGACCATGATGCGCCATGTCCGTGTACCATGCTGTCGTGTACATCAGGGCACGCAGTCCTTCCGTTACGGCTTTCATCTGCATCAGCATTCTGCGCACATCCGGGAACTCAATGATTGCAGCTTTTTCACCAGGATGAATTGCAGATGGTCCCTGAGTACGTTCTTTTGCATATGCCCATGCATTTTGCACAGCTGCACCTGCTCCGGCAAGTCCCTGCAAACCGACGAGTAAGCGGGCTTCATTCATCAGCTGGAACATTTGCGCCATACCGATATTTTCGGCTTTCAGCAAATAGCCGTGACAACTTGCATTATCTCCAAATGAGAGTAAGCAAGTTGGTGATCCGTTGATCCCCATTTTATGTTCAATGCTGATCACCTTCACATCATTCGGTGTTCCATCCATTCGAATTTTAGGAACTATAAAAAGGCTGATGCCTTTAGTTCCTTCAGGGGCATCTGTGGTGCGTGCCAGCAGCAGATGGATGATGTTTTCCGCCATATCATGGTCACCGTTTGTGATAAACTGTTTTGTACCTTTTATCAGGTAGTGTCCAGCTTCCTGTTTTGTTGCACTGGTGGCAGCATCGCCGACTGCACTTCCGGCCTGAGGTTCTGTCAGACACATCGATCCGGACCACTTGCCGCCGAACATTTTTTCGCAAAAGGTGTTTTTTTGTTCTTCTGAACCAAAAGTGTAAATCAGGTTTGCCGACCCGGATGTGAGTGATGCGCCGATGGTAAATCCTTGGTTTGCCGCCAATTGGGTTTCTTTAGCAATCATAGAAATCACTTCCGGAAGTCCCTGTCCTCCATATTCGGGAGGCATATTCATGCTCAACCAACCACCCTCGCCAAGTTGTTTCCAGGCATTTGCAAAACCATCTGGAGTTACCACAGAGCCATTTTCTATTCTACAACCCTGGCGGTCTCCATTTTCGTTGAGGGGGCCAAGTACCTGTTCCGAAAAAGTACTGGCCTCGTTGATAATCATTGTAAACATCTCTTCGTCAAATTCAGCAAAGTCCGGAAGTTCACACAATTTTCCGGCTTTCAAAGTTTCGTTAACCACGAATTGAAGCTCTCTGCGGTCGACTTGATATTCGGTGCTGCTCATGATGTTTTTTGAGTTTAAAAGAGGATAGGATCGGTTTTGAGATTCATATTTTGATCTGTCTGATGTTCCGGTTATTGACTGACTAAAAAGGAATCAGTCTATTTTCTGAAATATAATTGAGGCATTTGTACCACCGAAACCAAAGGCATTTGACATTGCAACGCGCATTTCTTTTGACTTTCCGGTATTCGGTGTCACGTCCAAATCACATTCCGGATCCAAATTTTCGATATTGATAGTTGGCGGAATAAAATTATGGTGTAAAGCTTTAATGGAAAAGATTGCTTCAATTGCTGCTGCAGCTCCGAGAAGATGTCCAGTCATGGATTTGGTTGAACTGATAGAAAGTTGCTGGGCGGCTTTTTCTCCCAAGGCCATTTTTATGGCTCTTAGTTCGTTAAGGTCACCGACTGGGGTTGATGTACCGTGAGCATTGACATAGTCAATTTCCTCTGGAGCCAAACCGGAATCTTTGAGGGTCATTTTCATGGCTCGCGCGGGGCCTTCTGATGAGGGAGATGTCACATGGTGTGCGTCTGAACTGAAACCGTATCCTGTTATTTCACAGTAAATACGTGCTCCCCGTGCTTTGGCAAATTCGTATTCTTCAAGAATTAGCATCCCTGAACCTTCGCCCATGACAAACCCGTCACGGTCTTTGTCGAAAGGCCGGCTTGCTTTCTGTGGATCATCATTTCTGGTACTTAGAGCATGCATTGACGCAAAACCTGCAATACCGAGTGGTGTCACACTTGATTCCGCACCGCCTGAAATTACAACTTTTGCATCACCACGTTCAATAGTTCGGGCTGCAGTGCCAATTGCGTGATTGGAAGATGCACAAGCTGAAACGGTGCAGGCGGTGTAACTTTTGGCTCGAAAAAGAAGTGAGACATATCCCGGTGCCAAATTACTTAAAGTCATCGGGATAAAAAACGGGCTGACACGTTTGGGGCCGTGCTCTTCAATAATTTTGGAGTATCGTTCTATACAGCCCAGTCCACCAATTCCGACGCCCATTGAAACACCTACTTCTTCTTCAAGATCTTCAGTGATCTCCAAGTTTGCGTCAAGCAAAGCTTCCTGTGTGGCACCAATTGAATACTGAATGAACAGATCCATTTTTTTGGCTTCTTTGATCGGAATGATTTCAGGCAGCTGGAAATTTTTTATTTCACCTGCAATCTGACAACGGAATAATTCAGGATCAAAATGAGTGATCCGGTCTATTCCAGATTGTCCATTGGTGCAGGCCTCCCAGGAAGAGGAGACATCATTTCCGAGAGGGGACATGCACCCGAGTCCCGTCACTACAACGCGGTTTCCCATGCTCTTTCAGATTGATTACGTGAAATGATGACAAGCACTTTTATTTGTTAACTGTGCCACGTCTTCATTTAAAGTTTTTTATCGTTACTCAGGCTTTGGATTCAGCTATGAAATCCACTGCAGACTGAACGGTGGTAATTTTTTCTGCAGCCTCATCAGGAATATCTACCTCAAACTCCTCCTCCAGAGCCATCACCAGTTCTACAGTATCCAATGAGTCTGCATCTAAATCTTCAATGAAATGTGAACTCATTTTGATTTCTGATTCATCCTTACCTAATTGCTCACTTATGATTTGGATGACCTTAGCTTGTATTTCTTCCATTATATTTTTTGATTAAAGGTTTGAAAAATTAATTAAACGAGGTTTATTTTTTGTCAGATATGAAAAAAAATCAACCCTGTTTTTGCAAGTACTAATGTTTAGTACATTCCTCCATTCACATGCAGAATAGTTCCGGTAATGTACGAAGCCTCTTTTGAGGCCAAAAAAGCAACTGCATTAGCAATATCTTCTGCATCTCCCATCCGGCCCAAAGGAATTTGCTGCAGGATTACTTCCTGCTGACTTTCATTGAGAGCTTGCGTCATTGCTGTATCTATAAATCCCGGGGCAACAGCATTGACTGTAATTCCCCGGACACCAACTTCACGGGCCAGTGACTTGGTAAAACCAACCAGAGCAGATTTAGTTGAACTATAATTGACTTGTCCCGGATTTCCAGTAAAGCCGACCACAGAAGAAATATTAATAATTTTCCCAGTACGCTGCTTTACCATTAGCCGGATCACTGCTTTGGTAACATTGAACACTCCATTGAGATTGACATCAATTACTTTTGACCACTGCTCCGATTTCATGCGCAGAAACAGATTGTCCTGCGTTATTCCTGCATTGTTGACTAAAATATGAATTCCACTCAGTTCATCGGTTATATTTTTAACCATCGCATCAATGGTTTCAATATTTGTTACATCTACCTCAAAAGTCATGCATTTACGGCCCAATGCTTCCACTTCTCCACGCACTTCCGCAACATCCGGACTCATATCCGCCAACACGATATCTGCTCCGGACCCTGCTAATTTTAAGGCAATAGTTTTACCAATACCCCTTCCAGCTCCAGTTATAAGTGCAGTCTGGCCTTCAAAATTCATGGCAGTTTCTGTAGTTTTATTGACAGTTAAACTCTTCTGTTGAGCAGATGTAATTGTTGCAGATTTTCTTTCTGACAAAGATACATCAGCGGATTTTAAAATAAATAATCAGCGTAAATACAAACAGCCAAATTGATTTGAGATGCATGTGCCAAATAACGCGGCTGTTAACTTCCTGAGGATTTAACAGCTTATTCTCTTCAGGAACAGGATCTATTCCAAGTTTATTCTGCAACATTATCCAAACAGAGACAACTTCTTGTTTCTTTTCAGAATAAGTCCACAGGCGTTGAAGATGATGATGGTATGGTGAGCGTAAAAAAAAGCGATATCGCTCAGCAGTAGGCCTGCCTTTCCGCCACACTATGAACCTGAAAAATGCACGTTGAATGATAGAGGAAAGTACTGAAAATACAAAAACTCCACCTACAATCGGTAAAAATAATTCTGCTTTTACAAAAATGAACATAGCTGAAACCATGCTGCCCAATGCAAGTGCCCCCAAGTCGCCCATGTAAATCAATGCTGGCGGAGAATTGTATTTTAGAAAAGCAACACCTGCACTAATGACCAGGGCAGAGAGAACTGCTAATTCCTTGATATCATGTGAAAGACTTGGGATCTTCAGCCTTGCCGCAAATTCTGGGTCTCCTCCTATGTAGGCCACAAGTCCGACAAACATGGCACAAGTCATCAAGGGTACAGTTGCCAGAGAGTCCATGCCGTCTGTCAAGTTAACTGCATTTGCTCCACCAACGATGATGATGGTCATGAATGGAATAAAAAGATATTTTGGCAAGTAAGGATATGCTGTTTTCAGCGGTACGAGTGGTACTGTTAAATGTCCATCAATATCGACAAACAAATATAAACCGGTAACTACCAGCAGTGAAACAGCAAATTGAGCAGTCAGTCGCCATCGTCCGCTAATTCCATCTGCTTTTTCACTAAATGCTTTTCTGGTTTCATGTCCGGACTCAACGCGCCGCTTGTTGATGACTTTTGCTATATCGTCAACTGCTCCAATAATGCCAAACGAAAGCATGATCACCAACAGAGCCAGAACGTATTGATTCAGATTGCACCAGAGTAATGCTCCTAGCAAAATGCCTATAATCAAAACGCCGCCGCCCATGATGGGAGGTGCTCCCGTGTATGGCTTTATATCAGCAGGGGTTGTGATAAAATCAGAAGTAATTCCTCGTTTCCTGAAAGCCCTGATTACACTCGGCATCACCCACACTATTAAAAAATAGGCAGTCAAAAAAGCCATACCACCGCGAAAAACGACAGACTTAAAAATCTGATATTGCCAAATTGAATGCAGAAGTGCAGCCAGCATTTCAGTCCTAAAATGTCATAAGTTCTTTTTCCTTTGCAGTGACTAACTCATCTACCATGTTAGTATGCTTATCTGTAACTTTCTGGACGTGATCCTGCGCTACTTTTTCTTCGTCCTGTGAAATGAGCTTATCCTTTTCCATTTGTTTCAAGTTGTCATTCCCTTCTCTGCGAACATTGCGTACTGCAATTTTCGAGTCCTCTCCAATTTTTTTGATCTGTTTTACGTAATCCTTTCGTCTCTCTTCAGTGAAAGGTGGAGTAACCGCACGAATGATATTTCCATCATTGGAGATACTGAAACCAAGGTTTGCGGCCTGCAAACTACGCTCAATTTCTTTGATCATAGTTTTTTCCCAGGGACTGATTGCCAACATCTGTGGTTCAGGAGTAGATATGTTTGCCACCTGATTAACAGGAGTTGGATTTCCGTAATATTCAACCTTGACTGCATCTAACATTGCAGGTGAAACACGTCCTGCATGAATACCGCTGAGATCCACTTTAAGACTCTCAATGGTAATATCCATCTTATGATCAACCATTTCTTCAACTTCCTGTGTGTTTTCCATAGTCATGAGCCTCTTTGCTTGATCAGTGTTCCAACGGTTTCTCCACAAACAGCCCTGAGGATTGCGTCAGGTTCCTGGTAGTCCAGGACCAAAATGGGGAGTTGATTATCTCTGCAAAAAGCAATGGCCGTTGCGTCCATCACTTTCAGATGTTTTTTGAGGACTTCGTCGTAATTTAACACATCGTAACGAACCGCATCAGAGTGGAGCTTGGGATCTTTGTCATAAACTCCATCAATTTTTGTTGCTTTTATGACAATTTCGGCACCCACCTCAGAAGCACGTAATACTGCAGCTGTATCTGTAGTAAAAAATGGATTTCCCGTTCCGGCGGCAAAAATCACTACTCGTTTTTTTTCCAAATGCCGGTCAGCTCTGCGTTTGATGTAAGGTTCCGCAATTGCGTTCAGCTCAATGGCTGATAAGACGCGAGTTAAAATACCTCGCTGTTCCAGCATTTCCTGCAGGCAGATACTGTTGATCACTGTAGCCAGCATTCCCATATGATCTCCGGCAACTCGGCCAACATTACCTTCAGCAGATTTGGATCCACGAAAAATGTTTCCTCCTCCAATCACAATCCCAACTTCTACACCAAGGTTGTGAATGGAGATTACACTTTCAGCCAGTGCCCTAATAGTATCATAATCAAACCCGGTACCGCGTTTCCCACCCAGAGTTTCTCCGCTCAGTTTAAGTAGAATACGTTTGTATTTAGGACTCATAAAGGTAGTCTAGAACTGGAATTTGGCAAAGCTGTTGAAGTTAATTTTAACTCCAAGTTCCTTTGCAGTATTTTCAACCAATTGACTCACAGAAAGTTGCGGATCTTTGACAAAAGGTTGACTTTCAACACAAATTTCTTTGAGGAATTTTTTTAACCGTCCTTCAATCATTTTTTCAATGATATTTTCAGGTTTTCCGGATTCTCGTGCCTGGGCCGTAAAAACCTCTTTTTCTTTTTCAAGGACCTCTTTTGAAACCTGATCAGCATTTACTGCTTCTGCAGGAAATGCTGCAATGTGCATGGCAATGTCACGGGCCAATGTCTTCAGGCGTTCATCGTCACAAGGTTTGTCCGTTTCCAGTGGTACCGCAACTCCGATCTTGCCATTGCTGTGGATATATCCTCCATGAACACCATTACTTATTTCCATTTTTCTGCAGTCAAGAATCTGCATGTTCTCACCTAATTCAGCAATTTTTTCTGTCAACAAACTTTCAACACTGCCTTCACCTTCGACTAATGTCTGTTGTAAAACATTTTCCCCGCCTTGCTCAGACACTTGATTTGCAAGTTTGCTGATAAAATCCTGAAATATGTCGTTACGTGCTACAAAATCAGTTTCGCAGGCAACTTTTACCAAACCGGCACGTTTCCCATCTGTACTGACTGTAAAGCTTACCGCACCTTCACTGGTTTCCCGTGAAGATTTTTTCAGGGCTTTTGCCTGTCCTTTTTTTCGCAGATAATCTTGTGCTGCTTCCAGATCTCCGTCTGCTTCAACGAGGGCCTTCTTGCAATCCATCATTGCAACTCCGGTGATTTCCCGCAACTCTTTTACTGCTGCTGCTGTAATTGCTGCCATCTAGTTTATACTTCCAATGCTTATTAAGTTTTTATGTGGTTTCCGGACTTATAAGTTGTAAATCCGGAAAGATTATCTGGTAAGTACTGTTTATTTTTTTGTTTCCGATTTTTTAGCCTTAGTCGCTTTTGCTACGGGAACTTTTTCCCCGGAAGCAGTTTCGGCTTTTTTTGCAGTAGCAGCAGTTTTTTTAGCTGGTGTTTTTTCCACTGCAGATTTGGCTTCGGTAACAACCTCAGCTTTTTTCTCCTTTGCTTTCGCTTCAGACTTTGCTTTCACTTCAGGCTTTGCTTTCACTTCAGGCTTTGCTTTCACTTCAGGCTTTGCTTTTTCGGCAGCCACTTTTGTTTCAGCAGACTTTGGTCCCGGAGCAGTTCCGGTCTTCTCCTCTTTTATTTTGACAGGAATTTCTTCAGGTTTTTTCTCTTCTTCAGCTTTTGCCTCGGAAACAACATCAGTTTCTTTCTCCTTTGCTTTCGCTGCAGGTTTTGCTTTTTTAGCAGCAGCTTTTTCTTCAGTAATCGATTCTATTCTAGTTTGTTTTCGAGCAGCAAGACCTTCCATGACTGCAGTAGCAATTACGTTTGCATAAAGGGCAACTGCACGTGGGGAATCGTCATTCCCAGGAATAACGAAGTCTATACCGGTAGGATCACAATTTGTATCAGCAATACCAACAACTGGTATTCCCAACTTTTGTGCCTCTTTCAATGCAAGCTGTTCTTTATGACAATCTGTAATGAAAAGCATCGATGGTACACTTTTCATATTCCGCACTCCGCCGAGTGAACGCTCTAACTTCACGCGTTTTCGCTCCATCATCAGAGCTTCTTTTTTGATCACACCCTCGTAACTGCCGTCTTCTCCAGCAACTTCTTCAAAGGTTTTCATTCGTGCGATTGACTGCTTTACAGTACCAAAGTTTGTTAACAAACCTCCCAGCCAGCGAAAATTGATGTAGGGGCACCCACACCGGTCGGCTTCTTCTTTAACGATACGTTGTATTTGGATTTTTGTGCCGACGAATAGTGGTACCCGTCCTTCTTCTGCAGAGGCTTTAACGTATTCGTAAGCTTCTTTGAGCTTGGTCAGTGTCTGACGCAGATCGATGACGTGAACACCGTTTTTTATGCCGTAAATGTACGGCGCCATGTTGGGGTGCCAACGTTTTGTCTGGTGCCCGAAGTGGACTCCAGCTGCTAAAAATTGCTTCATTGAAATGACAGCCATAAAATCTCCTTATGATGGCTTGGTTAAATGTCCGCGGGATGTAATCGGACGAACTGGCTCTGAAGTGAATCATAAAGAATCGGCTCTGTTGTCCTCATCCCCTGACAGACAGATTCCGCTTCTCTTTAATAATTTCTATAATTAAACCTATATTTATAACTAATCTTCTGGTAGTTTACAAGTTATTTTTCAAGAAAGTAGTAGAAGAAGTGATGATTTCGTCTTCAGTTCATCATATCCGGGACATCAGTTTTTGTTTGCAGCCTTCTCCAAAAGAAATGATGAAAATTGACTCCCTCTGCTTCAGTGCTGCATGGAGCGAACAAGATTATCGGGAAATGCAGGAGCAGCCTACTTTCTCAAATTGGTTGCTGCAAGTTCCAACTGCAACTCAAGTAGGAATGCTGTCTTTCCAGTCAGTACCTCCGGAACTGCAAATCCTCAGATTAGCAGTTCTGCCGGATTGGAGGAAACAAGGGTTGGCTCAATTTATGTTAGAGCAGTTGGAAATAGTAGCGAAATCAGC
>Ga0208750_1000140_pt1 | contig 20432 bp, 16 predicted proteins | sample Knorr_S15_td_O2m_FD_185602 | JGI IMG/M metagenome (GOLD analysis project Ga0208750, IMG submission 185602) | Marine microbial communities from Southern Atlantic Ocean transect - Knorr_S15_td_O2min_ad_340m_LV (SPAdes) (version 2) | ecosystem: Environmental > Aquatic > Marine > Oceanic | place...
GGAAAGAAAGATAATATTCAAAAAGCGGAAGAATTATTAAACTATATTGGTCTTGTTGATAGGAAAGACCATTACCCATTCCAACTATCAGGTGGTGAACGATTAAGAGTGGCTGTTGTTCGAGCTTTAATGAATGAGACTAAGCTGGTATTAGCAGATGAACCTACTGGAAATCTTGATTTGGAGAATGCTAATCGCTTGATTGGTCTGTTTCAAAAGATAAATACTGACTTTAAGCAGGCTCTTGTGATTACCACCCACAACTCAGAAGTAGCATCTATTGGGAATAAGCGATATTATTTAGAAAAAGGAACACTTTCACAATTAGATAGTATTTGATACTGAAATATCCCTGTTTAATTTCACGGTAGTATGAAAGAAAATTTTTCCAAGCGCGTTCAAAATATAATGAAATATGCAAAGGAGGAAGCAATTCGCCTAGGGCATAGTTATGTTGGATCCGAACACTTATTATTAGGTCTTGTTAGGGAAGATTCGGGACTTGGGTCTAAAATTTTTGATATTTACGATTGTAATATTGAAGATATACGAGCAATGGTAGAAGATATGATCAAAACTTCGGGCGGGACAATGACACTGGGACATTTGCCATTGACGCGTCGAGCCGAGCGTATTCTTCGGAATGCTTTTAATGAAGCATCTACAATGGGAGCAACCATTGCAGATGACGAGCATCTCCTTTTAGCTATTCTTAAAGAAACAGAAGGCATTGCTTACGAAGTTCTTAACGCGCACAATTTGAATTACGATAGTGTGGTTGATTTGATAAAGGATGATGGTCAGGAACAAAAATCTGGTACGCCAGCAAAAAGGAAGAAAGAAAAAACAATCAAATCGAAAACACCGGCATTAGACCATTTTTCAAGAGATATTACTCAAGCTGCCAGACAAGGAAAGCTTGACCCTGTTATTGGTCGCAAGGATGAAATTGAGCGCGTAGCACAAATTTTATCACGGCGTAAAAAGAATAACCCTGTTTTAATCGGCGAACCAGGCGTAGGGAAAACGGCCATAATAGAAGGACTGGCGCAAAGAATTATTTACAAAGATGTTCCACGCTTAATTCACAATAAACGCATTTTATCTCTTGATTTAGCCGGGCTTGTGGCAGGTACAAAATATCGTGGCCAGTTTGAAGAACGTATAAAGACTGTTATGGTTGAACTAGAAAAAACGGATAACCTGATATTATTTATTGATGAACTACATACACTTGTTGGTGCTGGTGGTGCTTCCGGTTCTCTTGATGCTTCCAACATGTTTAAGCCGGCACTCGCTCGTGGAGATATCCATTGTATCGGAGCAACGACATTAGATGAATATCGGAAATATGTAGAAAAAGACGGTGCGCTGGAGCGTCGTTTTCAGAAAATAAATATTGCACCTCCATCTGTAGATGAATCTATTGCGATTCTTAAAGGTCTTCAACCCAGATACGAAAAACATCACAATGTTAGTTATGATGAGGAAGCGATTGAAGCCTGCGTTCAACTTTCATATCGATATATCACTGATAAATTTTTACCCGATAAAGCCATAGATATCATGGATGAAGCCGGTTCTCGAGCTCATATGCTGAATATGAAAGTACCTCAGGAAGTCATCGATCTCGAGCTAGAAATTGAAAAAGTCCGTTTGGAAAAAGATTCAGTTGTGGTTGCTCAACAATTTGAAGATGCTGCAAATCTTCGTGATACTGAACAAAAATTGATTCGGAAATTAAACAATCTTCAAAAAGACTGGCAATTGAATGAGGAATCCAACCCTATTCGAGTAACAGAAGATAGTATTGCAGACGTGGTTTCTATGGTCACTCGGATTCCCGTACGAAAAGTAGCACAATCTGAAGGGCAGAGACTTTTAAAAATGAAAGATGAAATGTCTGAAAATATCATTGGACAAAATCGTGCTATTGAGAGTTTAAGTCGAGCGATTCAGCGCTCCCGGGCAGGACTAAAAAGTCCTCATCGTCCAATAGGTGTTTTCCTTTTTTTGGGTCCAACTGGTGTAGGTAAAACTGAAACAGCTAAAGTTTTAGCTAATTATTTATTCAGTCATAGTGATGCACTTATCAAATTGGATATGAGTGAGTATGGGGAACGTTTTTCAGTTTCAAGGCTTATTGGAGCCCCTCCTGGATATGTAGGGTATGAAGAGGGAGGAGAACTAACTGAAAAAGTCCGTCGAAACCCCTACTCAGTAATTTTGTTTGATGAAATTGAAAAAGCCCATCCTGACGTTTTTAATGTACTACTGCAATTATTTGATGAAGGTGTTTTAACTGATGGAATAGGGCGAAAAGTTGATTTTCGGAATACTATTATTATTTTGACTTCAAATATTGGTACTAAGGAAATACATGGTAGTGGAGCATTTGGATTTAGTGAAGGTACAGAGGAAGCCAACTATGAGGCTATGCGTGACCGTATTTTAGATTTAATGAAAGGAACCTTTAACCCTGAATTTTTAAATCGCTTGGATGAAACGATTGTATATCATCCACTGACGAAAAAACATGTTCTCAAGATTATTGATTTACAATTAATGGATCTGCATGAAAACCTGGATAAAATAGGTTTAACTCTATCAGTAACAAAAAGGGCAAAAGCATTGCTTGTTGAAAAAGGATATAACCCTGAATATGGCGTCAGGTTTTTACGGCGGGAAATTCAAAATTCTTTGGAAAACCCTTTATCAGAATTTTTATTAGGAAAAGTTTTTCATGATGCAAAAGGCATTAAAGTAGATGTAAAACAAAAAGAATTTGAATTTTTGCCGGCAAAAATAAAATCTAAGAAAAAACCGTCTCCTAGCAAAAAATCAAAAAAGGGAAAAAAGCCAGCCAAATCTATCGATTCCTAATAATTTTCTGTCATTTATAGCGATATTTATTCATAAGTCTGCCATATAGGCCAACTAATTGTTCTGGCATAATAATTGAGTTTATCTGGGAAAAATTATTATTTTATTTATTTTTTTACTTTGAAGGAGTATAAATAATGGGAAAAATCATTGGAATAGACCTTGGAACAACTAACTCATGTGTGGCCGTTCTTGAAGGAGGAGAACCAACTGTAATTACTAGCACAGAAGGAGGTCGTACAACCCCCTCAATTGTTGCCTTCACCAAAGAAGATGACCGTCTTGTTGGACAACTGGCTAAACGTCAGGCTGTAACCAACCCACAGAATACAGTATTTTCGATCAAACGCTTTATGGGACGGATGTTTAGTGAAGTAGGGACAGAAATTAAAGAAGTCCCCTATAAAGTAAGCAAAGGTGAATCTGGTTCAGTCGTTGTTGAAGCTGGCGGTAAAAACTATACACCACCAGAAATTGGTGCCATGGTTTTGCAAAAATTAAAACAGACCGCTGAAGAACATTTGGGGACCACCGTTACTGATGCGGTAATTACCGTTCCGGCATATTTTAATGATTCCCAACGCCAAGCAACTAAAGATGCAGGTAAGATTGCCGGGCTGAATGTTCGTCGGATCATAAATGAACCGACAGCTGCTTCTTTGGCCTATGGTTTGGAAAGGAAAAAAGAAGAAACAATTGCTGTATTTGACTTAGGTGGTGGGACCTTCGATATTTCTATCCTTGAATTAGGTGATGGTGTCTTTGAAGTGAAATCAACCAATGGTGATACACATCTTGGTGGTGATGATTTTGATCAAAAAGTTATTGATTGGATTGCTTCTGAGTTCAAAAAAACCGATGGGGTTGATTTAAAAAAGGATCCCATGGCATTACAGCGCCTTCGTGAATCCGCTGAAACTGCTAAGACAGAACTGTCCAGCTCCAAGCAAGCCGAAATCAATCTGCCTTTTATCACTGCTGATTCATCAGGGCCGAAACATTTGAACCTCACATTGACTCGAGCTAAGTTTGAAGAATTGGTTTCAGATCTTATCGAAAGAACAATAGAACCATGTGTTAAGGCAATCAAAGATGCGGGTTTGACAGCATCAAAAATTGATGAAGTGATTTTGGTTGGTGGTTCTACCCGAATACCTAAAATCCAGGAGCAGGTTAAAGAAATCTTTAAGAAAGAACCAAACAAAAGTGTAAACCCAGATGAAGTAGTAGCCCTTGGCGCTGCAATTCAAGGTGGTGTTTTGGCCGGAGATGTGGATGATATTTTACTATTGGATGTAACGCCCCTTTCTCTGGGAATTGAAACTTTAGGTAGTGTTTCTACCAAATTAATTGAAAGGAATACAACCATTCCTACTAAGAAATCTCAGGTGTTTTCCACCGCCGCGGATAATCAAACCACGGTAGAAATCCATGTTTTGCAGGGAGAGCGTGAAATGGCGGTAGATAACAAAACGATAGGCCGATTCCATTTAGATGGCATTCCTCCTGCGCCACGAGGGATACCTCAGGTGGAAGTAACCTTTGACATCGATGCCAATGGTATTTTGAATGTAAGTGCGAAAGATAAAGCCACAGGAAAAGAACAAAGCATTCGGATCGAAGCGTCTAGTGGTCTATCCGATGTTGAAGTGGAAAAAATGGTGAAGGATGCGAAAAAGCATGAAGGGGAAGATAAGACCAAACGTGAATTAATCGATATGCAGAATCAGGCCGAACAACTCATTTACCAGACGGAAAAGAACCTGAAAGAGTATAAAGATAAACTTGATAAGGATGAAAAGAAATCTCTTGAAGATGCTGTGGCAAAGGTGAAAACTGTCAAAGAAGGCTCTGATGGGGATGCTCTAAAAGCAGCCATCGATGAACTTAATACAGCCTGGAATGCAGTAGCCTCAAAAATGTATGAAGCGGCCAAAGAAGAAAGCACTGAAGCTGGTACAGAAGAAGCTGAAGCAGGGGGAAAAAAATCCAAGTCCAAAAAGAAAAATGACGCTGAAATTGAGGATGCAGACTTTGAAGTTGTAGATTAAATAGGTTTGGAAAAGTAAAATAAAAAAGCGTCCTGAATTGGGACGCTTTTTTTGTTTATGGAACTGAAGACGTGTAATTTCGTAACGGTGTTAAAGCAATACATATACTAATGAACAGACGCCAAACCATTTATTTTATCCTTGCCTTTACAATTATTATTGCAGGTTTTTTTCTTTTTAAACCAGGTATTTGGCAGAATCGGATTGAATCCTATCTTAATCGTCAATTGAATCAAAATGGATGGCAAGTTGAAATCAGTGATATTTCAGGTCATCTATTTACCACTTTACACTCGGATACCCTATCGTTAATTCATAGGAATGGCGCTTCTATATTTCTACCAAATATTACAACAAGAATCAAAATAATATCTTTAATGAAGGGTAGAATTGAAATTGATCAATTATATGTATCAGATGTTGCAATTCGACCTTATTTTGAAACCAATGCCGATTCAGCATTAATCAATTCATTCAGTTTTTCTCCGGAGAATATTCCGTTGAATATTAGCAAATTACGAGTAGACGGTAGTATCAATGTTCCCTTTAATGATTCAACCCGAGCCGTTCAGTTTTTGATTGATGGTCGTGTAAATGAAGGCCGGAATGAAATGGAATTAGATTTAGAGCAATTTGAAATATTTTGTGTTTCTCCAAAAATCGATTTGGCCGTCCAAAATATCGAAGGAAAATTGTCATCTAAAGCGATCAGCGTAAGTATCGAAAAAGCAAATTTTAACGGATTCGACATTAGTGGACAATTTAATTTTGACAAAGGCGAAGAATCGATGATTCGTGCCCAATTAGATTTATCAGAATATGAAATTCCCAATCAAATCTTTTCCCGATTACCTTTACAGCCTGATTTATCCAAAATCTCCGCTACCTTTCATTTTGAATCGAATCTATCCAGTTTTATAGGTGATTTATTTGTGCAAAATGAATTAGGGCTGGATATGGGTGGTAGTTTTAATTTGATGCGACTGGACGAATATTTTCATTTACAATTTCTTGAACTTACAGGGAATGACGCTTCTTTAAAAGCACAGGGGATTTTTGAGAACAGCGGGCGCTTTAATGGAACAATCGAACTTCAGAAATTCGATGTAAGTCAATGGTTATTAAACCAGAAAAAAACTAATTTATCGGGATATGTACTGGTTGATGGTGAAATTCCTGAAACACAAATAACAGCTCTAGACATTAATGCCGAAATTACTGAATCCATACTTTTTGATCGGAAAACATCTTCAATTTCAGGCGGTATTTCTTATAAAGATAATAAATTAACCATCAATAATCCGTTAACAATGACAATCGGTCCATCGATTGTTTCTATTAGTGGATTCACCAATTTTCAAGAGGAATTTTTGGACCTAGATTTAACATTGACAGATGCGTCGTCTTTTTTAATCAATAATTTCTGGACAGATTCCTTATCTGGTGGTTCAGCTACAGGATCGATGGAACTCAATGGGCCATTTGATACATTGGGAATACGAGCTGAAGGTATTATTGATGGGTTACAGTATAATAACATTTCACTGTCCTCATTCGAATTTTCGGGTAAATTGAATAATTTGAATGAATTTAACGATGGATCTATCGCAGTTAAATTTGGAAAAGGCATCTGGAATGAGCAAGGATTTGAGAGTGGAACAGGTGAATTTCAATTACTGCAGGATTCTGTAGAAATATCCAGTTTTGAACTAAAAAATGGTCAGGACTATCTTCAATTGAATGGGTTGCTTCAAAATGATAGTATTTTAATTCTGGATCGGTTCCAAATTGCATATCGAGGCCATTATATGGTTAATCCTCGCCCACTCAAAATTGTCAAGATAGATGATAGTTTTTTCTTTGAACCTTTTGAGATTCATGTGGATGATGGAATTATTGAGGGATTTGTCAAAACAAATCCATTCAAGGGACGTTTAAAGTTTTCAAATGTTACAACAGAAATACTAGAATTGGCGAATAAGGATTTTGGCTATGAACTAACGGGAAATATTTTTGGAGAAATTTCGGTTGGTCAAGATTTAAATCCTGATGATTTTAGTCTAGATATTACCCTAAAAAATGGTGGAATAGCTAATCAGCCCTTTGATGATTTATATATCTCAACGCTATATCATGAAGGTGTCTTGCATCTTGAAGAACTAACCTTAACAGAAGGTGAAAAAACAGGACTCCAGGTGATGGGGACTTTTCCCGTTATCACTGACTCTACAAAACCCACAATTGTGGATGTTCAATCTAACTTTAAAAATGTGGATCTAAGAATCCTTACTCAATTCACACCAAAATGGAAACCTTTATTGTTTGGCCAATTTACCGGAAAGTTTACTATGGGTGGCACAACGCAAGAGACGATTTTTGATTTAAGTGGAGAGGTTGAAAATGCCTTTTATGATCGGATATCACTTGGCACTGTCAATGGTGAAGGACATTACTCTAATAAACAACTCAAGTTTAATCAGTTTAGTTCGAGCTGGAATGGTAATTATGTTATCGGTGAAGCATTACTACCTGTTGATTTCGATATAGCATCACCTAATGCGCAACGATGGCACCCTAATGGTGAATTAAATGTAAAAACAGAAGGAGATTTTCGTTCAGCTGTCTTTTTATCGGAATATTTAGCTGAAACGGATTCTATCATTGGAGATATCAAAATTCACTTAGGTATTCAGGGGCCTCCGGATAAATTGGTCCGAAATGGAAATATTATCATTAAAAATGGGAAAATATTTTCTGTGCTTATGGATGAACCTATTCACCATATTTCTGCTTCAGGTGATCTTATAGATAACCAATTATCCATCCATTCTTTTTCTGGCGCCTTATATGACTCTCAATCCAAAGTTGATTCATCTCAAAACTTGACTATTACTGGCAGCATAGATTTCACCAAGTTTTTTGAACCAAGATTTGATTTGAATGCATTTGGTGACCAGATTTTTTTCCGATCATTAAATGGTGATATTGAAGGATACGGTAATGTAGATATAACGATTTCTGGAAAAGATACCTTAGAAATAAGTGGAACAATTGCGGCTAAAGAAGGATCAATATATAAAGAGTTTTCTGGGAATAATGTAGTAGAAATAGCAGAAGAAAAAGGAAGAACAACGACCAATTATAATATTCGCTTCCCAATTGAAGATACATTTTCAATTCGAAATTCACAAATTGATGCAAAAATATCTGGTGAATTAGCCATGTTAAAACAATTTGATAGCGGTTGGGATTATTCTGGTGAAATCGAATTTTTAGAAGGTGAAATTTATTATTATCTCGGCGATGTATTTGAAAATTTGCAAGGGGTTATGACTTTTGACGGTAAAGGATTCAATCCTTTTCTGGAAGTGACAGCATCGACCCGTATCGGTGATGCCGATATAATGCTGGGTGTATATGGCCCATTTGATAACCCAGAATGGAGATTTGAGAGCGATAAAGGCTATACTGAAAGCGATATCCTCCAATTACTCACTTTTAATACTCGTGTGGCGGAAGAAGGCTTTACAACAGAAGGTTTGGGCACTCAAGCTCAGACAATACTTGGTGCTTATCTAGAAAGGCAATTAGAAAGGAATTTTGTACGTGCCACTGGATTGAAGTCAACTGGTTTAATTGAAGATGTAGAAATCTCTGGAACATCTGATCTTTTACGTCAAGGAGAAGGTGAAGAGTTCAGTATTAGCGCCAAGTTAAATCAAAATTTTAGTTTCAGTTATCGTAGATCTTTTTCTCTTGGGGCTGCTTATAAAAACAAGGTAGGTGTAGAATATAAAATAAATCCTAATTTCTCGGTCGTGGGCAATGTCGATGAGACCGGTAAATTCTATATGAAATTCCGCGTACGTCGCGTATACTAAATATTAATGCGAAAACTGAGACCATTTCTGTTGGTGGCAATAGCTGCCACAATATCACTATGTGCGCAAAAATCAAATACGCGAACAATTAACAGTGTATCGATTATTGGTCACCATTCTTTCAGTCAGCGGAAATTACTTGAGCAGATACAGTTAAAACCGGGATCGTTCCTATTATTTTCACGTGTTGAGTTTGACCGTAGATTGCTCAAACTTGATGCTATTTCCCTGAAAAATTACTATCACTCAAATGGCTTCTTAGAAGTAGCGGTAAAAGATTCATTTTCAGTAATTAATGACAAAGTTGATGTCTTTTTTATTATTGAAGAAGGAAAGCAGTATTACCTTAATTCTGTTAGTATAATCGGACTTCGATCCTTAAAAGAGAAAGAAGTTAAATCGCTTCTCGATTTAAAAACGGGTAATCCATATAATCCTGTTCAGATTAATACAAACCAGGCACTGTTAAATGAAGCTTTCGAGGAAAAAGGGAAACTTTTTTATCAATTTGATATCAAGCAAGAGGTTCAGGATTCGGTCAATATCACTATTCTAATCAATGAGGGACCGGATGTATATATTCATCATACTTGGGTGTCCGGTCTAGAATTAATCGATTCAAATTATGTTCGGAAGGAATTTTCCTTTAAAAAAGGGGATTTATTTGAGAAAAATCTAATGGACAAAACAAAACGTGCTCTACTCCAATCTGGATTTTTTTCTTCCGTTAGTTTGATCACGCACCCACTTGCTAACTCTGACAGCCTGGTTAATATTGAAGTACGGATGAAAGAATTTCGGAATAGGGGGGAGTTAGAATTAGAACCTGGATATGAAATCATTGAATATGTACCAGGTGTTAATTCTTTAGTTGGATTGGGTGGATCAGTCCATTGGCTGGACCGTATGATATTCGGATCAAAAAACCGATTTGATGCTAAAGGATCCGTTGTTATGCCTTCAGAAGAAGGATTTGTGTATCCACGCTTCAGTATTGACATGAAAATTTCAAATCACCGCCCCTTTGAGCTGAAATTGCCAACCCAGGTAAAAGTTTTTTATCAGCAGTTTAAAAATTTTGGTGATGAAGAAGGACCTTACGTACGTCGGTTTGGATTAGAATATGCAAATATTTTTCGTTGGAATCGTCAGCGGTCTTTTCTTGATATTGGTTTCCGTTTTGAACTATTTGATGAATCTGATGTATTTAGGGATCAAATTGAACAACGAAATTTTAGTATTCACCTCCAACAGGATAACCGAGATAACCCAGTTTATCCCAGTAAAGGGAATGTAATTATATTTCGCATGGATGCATTTGGTGGTTGGCTAAAGGGTAACCGGACTTACACGAAATATGATTTAGATTTGAGACAATATGTTTCGCCTATTAAAAATGTAACGGTTGCTGGACGAATTAATGTTGGTTTGATTACAGGTTGGTCGGATGATTATGACCATTACGAAACAGTTCTATTTGAAAAATTCTATTTGGGTGGTAGCAACACGTTACGTGCCTGGAAACCTCTTCAATTTATGACTTATCAAACGGAATATGGATCAACCCTTCCATTAGGTAAAACATCAAAAATGCTCACAAATTGGGAGGTAAGATTTCCGCTATTTTGGAAACTAGGAATGGTGTTGTTCTATGATGGCGGCCAAATTTCAGATTCTTTTCAAACAGTCCAATGGAAAGACCTGCAATGGAATCGCGGAGTCGGTATCACAATTAATCTTCCTTTTGCTCCAATCCGGGTTGATTACGGTGAAAGTATAGAAAATCCAAACCTAAATAAGATCCACTTCGGAATCTTGTATTCATTTTAGTGGAACAATTGACTCTCAGGTTTGTTAGGAGAAATTCAAGGTAGTGGAGGAGAGAAAAAGTAATATAAATTCTTCGCCTTTAATTCAATAATATTGATATGAAAACAAAACATCTATTATTTGCAATTATTCCATTGGTTATGGCTGGATGTGGATTATTTAAATCAGCAGATGATCTTTATAAGGAAGCTGAAACTAAAAGGAATGGTGGAGAGGTACAAGCAGCGTTGGGATTACTGCAAAGGATCGTAAATCAGCATACTGATCATAAAAAGGCACCTGAGGCCCAATACTTGATTGCTGAAATTTATTATCGCGATATGCGCGATTATTCCGAAGCCATTAAGCAATATGATAAAGTAAAAAATAATTTCCCAGATTCCAAACAAGTACCATTTTCGTTATTTATGCAAGGATTTATATTCGCTAATATGTTAGCCGACTTTAAACAGGCTGAGATACATTACAGCAAATTTATAAAAAAATATCCGAATCACGAATTATACCAGTCCGTGGAATTTGAACTGAAGTATCTTGGTAAAGAAATTAAAGATATCCCTGTACTTAAACATATAACATCATGAATCATTATGTCAGAATTTAGTTTATCAAAAATTAACGATAGGATTTCCAAAGAATCAGAATTTATAAATCCTCTTCGCAAATCTATAGGTCAAGTAATCGTTGGACAGGACGAACTTATTAATAAAATATTAATTGGCCTTTTAGCCAATGGTCACTTGCTGTTGGAAGGTGTGCCGGGACTGGCCAAAACTTTAACAGTTAACACTCTTTCACAAGCAATCGACACCGGTTTTCAGAGAATTCAATTCACACCTGATATGCTTCCGGCAGATCTTTTGGGCACATTGATTTTCAACCAAAAAACAGGTGCTTTTGAAACACGAAAAGGCCCGATTTTTTCCAATATCATTTTAGCGGATGAAATCAACCGTGCCCCCTCTAAAGTGCAAAGCGCCCTGTTGGAGGCCATGCAGGAAAGGCAAGTCACCATAGGTGAAGGCACCTTTAAATTAGATCCACCATTTTTAGTTTTGGCCACACAAAATCCTATTGAACAAGAGGGTACTTATCCTTTACCAGAAGCACAGGTGGACAGATTTATGATGAAGTTGAAAGTGGATTATCCGGAAAAAAACGAGGAACGAAAGATTCTAAGGCAAGCAGCTAGAACTGATCAAGCAGACCCAGTTAAACCAGCTGTAAAACCCAAGCAAATTCTTGATGCGCAGAAAACTATCAATGATATTTATGTAGATGAAAAAGTGGAAGATTATATTTTGAACCTAGTTTTTGCTACTAGAAACCCTGATGAATATGGTTTAGGTGACCTATCCCAGTTAATTGAATATGGGGCCAGTCCGCGAGCAACGATTAATTTAATTCTGGCATCCAGGGCACGTGCATTTCTTGAACATCGTGGTTATATCACACCAGAAGATGTAAGATATATCGGTAAGGATGTTCTGCGTCACCGTGTGCTTTTGACCTATGAAGCAGAAGCGGAAGAATTGACATCGGAAGATATTATCCAGCGCCTGTTCGATTCAATCGAGATTCCTTAAAAAAAGTAATAATGAAAAACTATCACTCCTATATAAGCAAGGATTGCTAGTGACTTATTTTTTGTTTTATTAATTATGATTCCTAAGGAAATTTTACAAAAAGTCCGGCATATTGAAATCCGAACCAAAGGATTGGTGAATGACCTATTTGGTGGTGAATATCATTCAGTGTTCAAGGGCCGTGGGATGACTTTTTCGGAAGTGCGTGAATATATACCTGGTGACGATATTCGAATGATTGACTGGAATGTAACAGCACGCTGTAATGCGCCATTTGTCAAAATATTGGAAGAAGAGCGGGAACTCACGGTCTATCTTCTGGTAGACGTAAGCCGTTCAGGACATTTTGGTACAGTGGATCATTTTAAATCCGAATTGGCAGCGGAGATTGCTGCTGTTCTTGGGTTTTCCGCAGTTAAAAACAAGGATAAAGTGGGCCTAATTCTCTTTAGTGATCATGTAGAAAAATATATTCCACCTAAAAAGGATCGCTCCCATATTTTGCGGGTTGTTCGGGAAGTTTTGTTCCACCAGCCCGAGGGGACAGGCACATCATTAGAATCAGGATTAGATTTTTTGATGAATGTGGCCAAACGAAAAGCAGTTGTATTCCTAATTTCTGATTTTCTCGATGAGGGTTACTGGAAATCTTTGAAACTAGCTAATCGCAAACATGATATGATTGGAATCCGTATTGCAGATCCAGCAGAAAAGAATTTGCCTGATATGGGGTTGATCAAAGTCCATGATCCTGAAACAGGCGATATGTTTTGGGCTGATCTATCATCAATGGAAGAGCGCAATGCTTTTTCACAATCAATAACTAATAAATGGGAAACATTTGAGAATGAATGTGGGCGTTCGCGATTAGATGTGATTAATGTAGGAACTGATGCAGATTTTGTAGAGCCCTTGATGACCTATTTCCAACGTAGGGAAAAACGATATTGATTTATTGAAAAAATCTCTTTTCATCGGCATTATTTTGCTGATTTCATGCAGTCGAGATAATGGTAGCCTTTCGGTTCAAATGATAGTTGAATTGGATACAACATATACCACTATTGGCAATCCTATTAGTTATTCTGTAAAGGTTCAATCTCCAAAAGACAAAATTATTCAGTTCCCAGATTGGATTTTAGAAGATCCTCTTGAAGTTCGTTCATCAGATTTTGCCATTTCCAGTCCTTATCAAATTGGAAACTATAAACTTGTTTTTTGGGATACTGGAAGAGTCGCCATACCCGGATTGGAAATACAAGTGTTGAATGAAGACAGCACCTTTGCATATAAAATGAATGCTGATACCATGTTCATGGAAGTAGTATCAATCGCCGAACAAGATCCAAGTTTTAGGCAATCCGGTGGCGGTATTATGCCTATCAAAGACCCGGTGCCGGTGAAATATCCAGTTCCCTGGCGGACGATTATCTTATCCATGAGTCTAGTATTATTATTGGCTGGCATCGTATGGATTTGGAGAAAACGATTGAAAAAAAGAGTCTATTTCGAGGAAAAACCTGATTATTTGGAACAGCCTGATGCAGTGGCCTTACGAAAATTAGATCTACTGGATGGTTCGAGTCTATTGGCCGAGGGTGATATTAAAGAATTTTACTCTAGGCTATCTTTCATTATTCGCGAATATGCAGAAAACAGCCTTTATATTCGGGCCTTAGAAATGACGACAGAAGAAATTCGGGGATACCGTATTTTTTTTCCTTATACAGATATCCAATTAGAAGAATATATCCAGATTCTTTCCAGTGCGGATATGGTGAAATATGCCAAGTACAGAACCTCAATTGAACAGTGTACTGAAGATTTGCTTCAATCGCGCGCCTTGGTACAGGACACTGTTAAGTATTGGAAAATTTCTCCAAATTCCTGACAAAATCAACGTTGGGTTATTCTGCTTCAAATGTAGATTCCCCGTCTAAATAAGATTAAAAAATGGCTACAACATCAGATATTCGTAAGGGCGCTGTAATCTACCACAAAAATAAACGGATGAAAGTGCTGGAATTTTTACACGTGAAACCGGGAAAGGGTCCTGCCTTTGTTCGCACCAAACTGAAAGATATTGCCTCGGGCAAGATCATTGATGAAACATTCAATGCCGGTGTGAAACTGGATTTTTTGAAAATTGAAGCGAAGAAAATGCAATTTCTCTATAATGATGGTAATGACCATATTTTCATGGATAATGTCACCTATGACCAATTTAATATTATGAATGACCTGATAGGAGATGCAAAACACTACCTCAAAGGAGGCATAAACGTTGACCTTTTGTTTGATGGCGATGAAGTCCTGGATATTCGTCTGCCAGCCCACGTAAATCTAGAAGTGAGCCATACGGAACCGGGGGTAAAAGGGAATACGGCAACTGGTGGCACCAAGCCCGCTACTGTAGAAACAAATTTCACCCTCCAGGTACCGCTTTTTGTGGATATAGGAGACATTTTAAAAATTGACACTCGTTCAGGAGAATATATTGAACGAGTGAAATCTTAATCGTATTTTCAACCGTTATACATAAATAATTATGAGTCAAACATGTGGCAAGATAAATTAAAAGAGATCATCTACATTTTAGAAAACAGTGATGTGAATGAGATTGAAGCTACTTTTTGGGGACGGAGATTTCGGGTGGTAAAATCTGCTAGCCTTAAAGTGAGTTCTCCATCTACCCCGGCCGTTACTACCAGCACCGCTCCATCATCAAAGCCTGAACCATCAGCTGAAGCTGTGCAATTGAGTAGTGGTGAAAATATGCTCTCCCCTATGCCTGGAACGTTTTACTTAGCTTCTTCGCCGGATGCAGATCCTTTTGTCAAAGAAGGTGATTCTATTTCTGAAGGGGATACACTTTGTATTATTGAAGCCATGAAGATTATGAATGAGATTGAAGCTGAACAAAACGGTACTATCACGAAAATACTCGTGGAAAATGGGAAACCTGTAGAATACAATCAGCCTCTCTTTGTGATCAATCCTTCCTGATTTTAGGCAACCTGAATGTTCAAGAAAATCCTTATTGCAAATCGTGGGGAAATTGCCCTCCGGATCATTCGCGCATGTCATGAATTGGGAATAAAGTCCGTGGCTGTCTATTCTTCAGCAGATGAATACTCTCTACATGTGAAATTTGCTGATGAGGCAGTATGTATCGGCCCACCACCGGGAAAAGAATCTTATCTAAACATTCCCAGAATCATTGCTGCCGGTGAAATTACCAACGCAGATGCTATTCACCCGGGATACGGATTTTTAGCCGAAAACGCTGAATTTTCGCAAATTTGTGCTGAAAATGGTTACACATTTATCGGACCCAAACCAAATATTATTAGAGCTATGGGAGATAAAGTACGAGCCAAGGATACGATGAAACAGGCTGGTGTACCCGTTATTCCCGGTAGTGATAGAGCATTAAAAGATGCGGCAGAAGCGAAAGAAATGGCAAATAAAATGGGCTATCCAGTCATGTTGAAAGCATCTGCTGGTGGTGGTGGTCGTGGCATGCGTCTAGTTCATGAGGAAGCAAAAGTGGAAGAATTATATTCTACAGCCCAGCAGGAGGCAATTGCTGGATTTAATAATGGGGAGATTTACCTTGAAAAATTCGTGAAAAACCCACGCCATATTGAAATACAGATTCTAGCGGATTCCAATGGGAATGCAGTCAGTTTAGGAGAAAGAGAGTGCTCAATACAGCGGCGCCATCAGAAATTAGTTGAAGAATCGCCCTCACCCGCTGTAGATGAAGACTTACGAAAGCGCATGGGTAAGGCAGCAGTGGCTGGAGCTAAAGCAGTAAAATATGTAGGCGTTGGTACGGTAGAATTTCTACTGGATAATAATAAAGATTTTTATTTCATGGAGATGAATACCCGGATTCAGGTAGAACACCCTGTTACAGAAATGGTTTCCGGATGTGATCTCATTAAACAACAAATTCGCATGCATTCAGGGAAATCATTTCCTGAATATTTGAACAACTTGCGGTTAAGAGGACATTCTATCGAATGCCGTATCAATGCAGAAGACCCCAATAATGGATTTATTCCATCCCCTATGAAAATAGATAGTTTTCATATGCCCGGCGGGAAAGGAGTTCGCATTGATTCCCATGTCTATGCTGGTTACCAGATACCGCCTTATTACGACTCGATGATAGGGAAATTGATCGTTCACGCAAGTGACCGAGCCAATGCGATTAACCGGATGGAACGGGCGCTAGAGGAGACCATAGTGGAAGGTCCTAAGACAACCATTCCTTTTCATCAAGCTATTATGAAAGATAAAAAATTTCGTTCAGGTGATTTTGATACAAGTTTCCTTGAATCATTTAAGTATAAAAATGAGGATAATAGAGTATGAATATTCCACAGAGTTTAAAGTATACTAAAGAGCATGAATGGGTTCGAGAGGATGGTGACACGGTTACCGTTGGAATCACCGATCATGCTCAAGGTGAATTAGGGGATATTATCTTTGTCGAATTTCCAGAAATTGGCCAGAGAATTGAAAGAGATGAACCCTGTGGTACTATTGAGGCGGTCAAGACGGTTGCAGATCTATTTGCGCCAATCTCTGGCACGGTGACCGAAATTAATGAAACACTGGATGATAGTCCTGAGAGTGTTAATCAAGATCCTTATGGCGATGGATGGATGGTTAAAGTATCCGTTTCGGAAGCAGGTGAATTGGATAATCTTATGTCTGCAGTCCAATATCAAGAAATGATTTGATAATGTTGGACATACAGAAAATTATTCAAGAAAGTGTACATGTGAAATCGGCTATGCTGGCTGAATGTTCCCAGCATATCCAATCTGCCGCTCAAATGATGATCGATACCGCCAAGAGGGGGAATAAGATCTTTTGGTGTGGGAATGGTGGCTCTGCGGCTGACGCTCAGCACATGGCAGCAGAACTAATGGGAGGCTTGCGTGATCATGACCGACCTGCAATTGCATCTATTGCGCTCACTACTGATTCTTCATTCTTAACAGCATGGGCAAATGATACGGACTATGAATCTATTTTCTCCCGCCAAATTCAAGGATTGGGAGAAGAAGGGGATGTTTTGGTAGCAATTTCTACCAGTGGGAATTCTGCTAATGTCATTCAAGGGATAAAAGCAGCTAAAGCCAAATCTATGAAAGTGATTGTTTTGACGGGGAAATCTGGTGGTGAAATGGCTGGTAAAGGTGATGTAACTATTTGTATTCCCAGTGATGATACGCAACGGATACAGGAAGGTCATCTTTTGACTGAGCATATTTTATGTGAATCAGTTGAAGCAGCAATCATGGATCGATAATGGAAAATTTTCTTAAAGATTATATAAACATGCTAAAAGTTGAGCGAAACCTAGCTAGAAATTCACTGGATTCTTATCATCGTGATCTAAATCAATATCACCATTATTTAGAATCTGAACTTCATTTAAAGACAATCTATAATGTAACACTGGGGCACATTCGATCTTACATTCGGTGTCTGACAGACCGCGGCCTGTCCGCTAATACCATTAAAAGAGCCGTATCCTCAATCAGAACATACCATAATTTTTTGTCAGCTGAAGGTCATGTGAAGGATAACCCTGCTCAGTTAATAGATACCCCAAAAGTAGCTCGAAAACTTCCTGAAGTGCTTACCATTCAGGAAATTGATCAGATATTGAATATTATTCCAGAAAACGCGCCCATGGCTCGCCGGGATTTAGCTATTTTTGAAATGATGTATTCCTGCGGTTTGCGCGTGACAGAATTATGTGACTTTACAACTAAGGATATTCTTTGGGATTCAGAGATGATTAGTGTGAAGGGTAAGGGAAATAAACAGCGTTTTGTCCCCATTGGACCAATTGTAAGAGAGAATTTGCAGGATTACCTAAACAATGAACGCTCGGGATTGGCTGAAAAAAATCCTAATGTGCCAGAAGTTTTCCTGAGTCGCAATGGGCGAAAATTGACGAGAATGATGGTTTGGATTCTGTTAAAAAAATGGACAAAAACAGCTGATATTACAAAAAAGGTAAGTCCCCACACGTTACGTCATTCTTTTGCAACCCATCTTTTGGAAGGCGGCGCTGATCTTCGATCAGTGCAGGAAATGTTAGGGCATAGAGATATTACTACCACTCAGGTTTATACCCATTTGGATAACGAACACCTGAAGGAAGTACATCGCACTTATCACCCAAGGTTTAATTGATGTTATTTCGGTTAGCACCAGAAGTACTCATATTGTTGATACCAGTTTTGGTATTTGCGCTTGTGTTCCATGAATTTTCCCATGCTTGGGTTGCCAACCAATTAGGTGATCCTACAGCAAAATATGCCGGAAGATTGACATTAAACCCTTTAGCGCATCTAGATATATTCGGTTCGCTCATGATCCTTTTTGTTGGTTTTGGATGGGCCAAACCAGTACCTGTTGATTCACGCCATTTGAGTAATCCCCGAATAGATATGATGAAAATTGCATTTGCTGGTCCTGCATCAAATTTACTCTTGGCACTAATTAGTGGAACGATTATTCGTGCAACAGGATATATGGGTGCTTTCACAACTATGCTGGTGATGTTTACGCAGATTAATATTATGTTAGCAGTATTTAACATGATTCCTATTTCTCCCTTGGACGGGTCCCAAATTTTTTCTGGTTTTATGGTGCGTAAGAATCCAGATATGGTGTATAAACTGCAGATCTATGGTCCACAAATATTAATGGGACTCATTTTATTCGGTATGTTTACCCGTATTTCACCAATTTGGTGGGTTATGCGTCCTTTTGTGGATTTCTTTATGTTTCTATTTGCTGGTATGTGATGAATCGGGAGGAAAAAAGATTATTTAAACGCTTAACGCCTGCCCGGCGTAATAGACGGTCTTTGGCAGCAACAATTGGAATGCTCATTGTGATTGTTGTTCTTATGAATTATTTAATAAACATTGCAAGGACAGGATAAATGAAGCTGATTGAATGTGTTCCAAATTTTAGCGAAGGCAAAGACCTTGCCAAAGTAAAAGCTATTACCGATGCAATTGAAAGTGTGGATGGCATTACACTTTTAGATATCGATCCTGGAGCTGATACAAATCGTACTGTGGTAACTTTTGTTGGTAATCCTGATGCTGTAGGGGAGGCGGCCTATTTAGGGATCAAAACAGCCGCTGAAGTGATTGATATGTCTAAACATGAAGGTGCTCATCCACGTATGGGCGCTACAGATGTATGTCCATTTATTCCAATATCTAATGTAAGTGATGAAGAATGTATTGATCTTTCGAAAAAAATTGGACAGCGTGTAGGAGAAGAATTAAGTATCCCTGTTTATTTATATGAACATTCGGCTCAAACTCCGGAAAGAAAAAGTCTTCCTGACATTCGAGAAGGTGAATACGAGGGTCTGGGGGAAAAATTGAAAGATATAAAATGGAAACCTGATTTTGGGCCTGCAAAATTCAATGTTACTGCTGGAGCTACGGTGATGGGTATGCGTGATTTTCTCATTGCATATAATATTAATCTGAATACAAAGGATCATCGCCTAGCTACGGATATTGCTTTTGAACTACGTGAAAGTGGCCGCAGTAAGCGAAAGCCGGATCCGGCTTCACCCAATCTATTGGATGGGGAAATTATCCGCAATTCTGATGGGAGCCCTGTAAAAGTATCGGGCATGTTCAAAGAAGTGAAATGTGTAGGATGGTATATTGACACTTTCAAACGGGCCCAGATCTCCATCAATTTCAATAATTATAAAGTGTCATCCATTCATGATGTCTATGATGCAGCATGCAAACTGGCCGATGAACGAGGTATTCGCGTTACAGGTAGTGAGTTGGTAGGGTTGATACCACTCGAAGCCATTCTGATGGCAGGGCGGCATTATCTTGCGAAACAGCGACGAACGGTGGGTGTACCAGAAGAAGATATCATTCAAGCGGCAGTGCAGTCTCTTGGGCTGAATGATGTAACTCCATTCATCGCAGAGGAAAAAATCATCGAATACGCGGTTAAGGAATCGGCTGATGAATTGATGTCTATTTCTGCTCAAGGATTTGTAAATGAACTCTCGACTAACAGTCCTGCACCAGGGGGTGGATCCGTGTCAGCATTGGCAGGATCACTCGGGGCTGCCCTATCATCTATGGTAGCCGCACTCACTCACGAGAAAAAAGGGT